>Ga0307380_10009379_pt1 | contig 12425 bp, 16 predicted proteins | sample UN3MG_FD_202239 | JGI IMG/M metagenome (GOLD analysis project Ga0307380, IMG submission 202239) | Soil microbial communities from Risofladan, Vaasa, Finland - UN-3 | ecosystem: Environmental > Terrestrial > Soil > Coastal area > Acid sulfate soil | place: Finland: Risofladan, Vaasa | collected... | reverse complement strand
TGGAAATAAAAACCTCATACGTGCTGCCAATCTGTGAAGATGGCACCATAATTCCTTTCTGTCCGTTAGGACTCTTGCGTTGTTGCGGTGCTACATATGCCATCCCCAACGCCTCGAAGATACCTTCTTCGGTCTCACCAGCGATGGCCTCATCGCCACGGAACAATCCGTAGCGATTAAGCTTCAGACCCATGCCCTTTGCCTTGGCACGCAGGCCGATATTGAACTTGTGATCTCCAGTGAGAAACAGAAGACCTGCTCCCTCACACTCCTTCCTGACAAAACACAGATTCAATTCGACGCCCTCGAACTTGGTCCCCTTCTCGAAGGCTCCGTGATGATCGGCATCAATGACCAGGATATCAATGTCCCTGATCATCTTCTCCTCGCGCCTGATCGAGCCGCAGACATGATACTCGATGTCTGCATCCTTGCCTGCATACTTGCCCAAAGCTTCCCACTTCTCTTTCCACTTCTTGTAGATATGGATGGCGGTAGCGAGCTGAATTGGATCACCTTTCGACATTACGGCTCCTCAACTCCTCAACGACGAGTGGTTCCTCGCGATGCTGCATCAAACAGAGAGTGCAGAGTCCGAGCCTCCAAACACTAGGGAGCTTGTGCTTACCGCAAGGACATTCGCCTTTAGCATAAGCAGCATTTGCCTGCTCTTTAGTCCACCTCATGAGTTAGTCCTCCAGCCTGGGCAGGATTTCAAATGGTTTGAAGTCACCAGAGTGTAGTCGATGTTTCATCGTCGCTTTGACCACTGAGTCAGCCGCATCGATCTCAAAGGTAACACGTCCAGTGGCAGCCCCATCCTTGTCATAGATGAGGTCAACCTTGAAGCGTAACCCTTCTTGAACAAGACGAGCGGCAATACTGGGCACCCAAACTTCGTCGATATCAATTCTCATTTCTTCTTCTTCTTCCTAGCAGCAGCTACCTGTCTCAACTGGGCCATCTCTTCTTCTGCATGTTGTCTAGGCCAACACGCTTTGCAGTAAGGAAGCTGGAGAGCACAGCGTTGACTGTGCTCACACTTCTGACACTTCCCGTTCTCGAAGAGTGTCTGCGTGACACAGACAAAGCATTTTCTCAGCTCTCGTCCAGGCCCACGATTCTTTGAAACACGCTTCCTGACCATGGTAGGCTGCATTGGAGGAGATCCCGACCAACGCTTCTGATCCGTCCTGAATATCCTTTGCTTGTTGCAGTTCTTTCGCAGTTCGATGGCGGCATCTTCTTGACCCTTCCGTAGCATGTTAGGATCAATCCGACGAAGTGGGCACTCAGCATCATGCCCCAAGATAACTGCCTGCTGACCACAATGCTGGCACCTTTTGTTCGGATCTTCACCAAGTATCTTCTGAACGTCTAGGATGCGGCCATCAATCTCCTCACCTATTCGTTTGTCCCGTTCCCAGTTGACTCTCCAGATGTCGTCCATCGCTTCCTCGTTTCCTGATGTGATGGCAAGGCCCCGTTCTCCCGGAACGGTTCGCTACCAATCTTCTCACGGTCGAACCGGAAATCAACGGGAAAATAATAATTAATGACTGCGTTTCTGTGATGTGATGTCGAGGAGCCAACATTCGGAGGGAGCGAAATCACCGATGCCATACGTCTTACCATTCGGATCCCAAATGATGTCGCCATCCCAAGCAACAGCGTGACCACGTCCTCGATACTGTCCAATCAGTATTCCTCGCCTCCCACTAATTTGCCGCAAGAAACGTGCACCGTTGCTATAGACTGGCTTCCAGTTCGAAGGGTCCATGGCTGATGCATACCGGGGATAGGACTCAATAGGCGTTAGTGAGTAGCCACGTGCAAGAACGAGATCAATAATCTCCTGGATATGATGCCCATTGTAGCAATGAGGGATTGGGTGTTCAGGCCAGTCCTTAACCATACCATCATGACCCAGCTCCTGGATGAGGACATCAACGTCCTCATCCAGGAGCATCGCAAGGCTATACACCAAACACTGATGCACGCCACTTGGCATACGTAGAAGTCTAATGGTCGATACCATCGATCTTGGCTTCTAGTTGCTTGTCCTCCAAAAGGGATTCAGGAATCTCGATGTGTTTTGTGGAACGTCCCTTAAGGTCACGACTAATTCCACATGCTAGGATGACTACATCAACACCGCGCCGGATTGCCCAATCAACGACAGGCTCAAGATCACCATCGGCTGTGCCAAGGACGATCATATCGAACCTCTCGATCATACTCACAATGTCCATTGCGATGCCAACATCCCAGTCGGCCTTACGCCTTAGCTCCTGTTCGTTATTGAACGACTTAACTGTCTTGAACTTAGTCTGGAATCCAGTCTTCTCAAGACAGTGAATGAATCCCGCTGCCTCATTACTAAGTTGGGAGCCGTAGGCAATTGCCTTTGTTAGCTCGCCGAAATCAGCAATGAAGTCAAGATACTTTCGATAGTCCAATTTCCGATACTCATACTTTTTGCCGACGCAGTAATAAATGTTACTGACATCGACAAAGACGCCGATACGTTTCATCTGAACCCTTCCAAGTATACCCACCAGTTTGGACGCTTAAAGAGCTTCTGATACTCTTGGTCCTTTTCGGAAGTTAGGATCCAAACACCTGAGCCATTGGCACAAATCTTTGGGAAACATTCTAGCTGCGCTGGCGTGAACTTTGAACCTTTGAACTCCGGCTTCTTTACCTCAATCCATCGTTGTCCATATACGCTGTGACACGCAAAGAGATCAGGAAACCCGGACTGATACATATTGCCATGGGTTACCATGACATACCAGCCCTTGATCCTGAGGCTATCAATAAGAGACTGCTGAATTATTGCTTCAGGGCTCTTGCGATGGCTAGGCCGGAGAGGTTCCACTACACACTCAATCGCGCTAGGAGGAGAAGTTGAATAGCTTTGCAGATGTGTGACCAATAGCGAGCACCATCTTCGATACTTGTTCTTGATACAGAAGCAGCGCGGATCTCCTCGATCGCGCGATGCTCGTAGAACTCAGCACTTCCTACATCACTGATGATCGACATCGGACCCGGCGTCTTGGGATTCCAGGGAATCTCCTTCAACAGGGCTCGGATCTTTGTGAGTGAGACGTTGTAGTTCTTCTTGGACTTGCTCATTTGTAATTTCCAATTTTTCCATGATGATTTTAGTAATGACGATGAGTTCCATCACCTTGATGGAGAGGATGTCGTAGCTAGCCTTCAACGCTGTCAGGCGCAGAAACCCCTGCCTTGGTTTTATTCTTTTTGGCGTCACGTTTGCTCTTCTTGTAGAAGTCTGGCCGAGAATGGCTGACAATTGCATTGCGTAGGACTTGGAGAGCGTTCTTCATCAGGATAACTTCACGGTGTTCCTCGAAGCCTCCCCACGTCCTATATCTTTTCCACATCTCGTCAGTCTGCATCCGCTTAATACGCCGCACCTCAGCGTATGCTGTTTCATAGACACTACCAATCCAGTAGTAGGCAGGTCGAATGAAATCGGCACGGAACTGATCCGCATCTTCTGGGATAGTAAGCTGGTCTACCTTAACGGCGACCAACTCCTCAAGTAGTGTTGCCATGATGACTTTACCCTTGAGGCGCATTTCATCGAGCATGGATTCTTTACTGTGTGCCATATAGTTTTTCCTGTTCTTGAATATCGTTGACGAGTTCCAACTTCCCCTTACGGGAATAGTTCGTTATGCCTATCTTATAGGCAATCTTCTTCAGATCGGATAGAGGCTTCTCAGCTAGCTCAAGTGAAGGATGTTCTTTCATCCATTTGATGATACCATCCTTGTTAGCGCTATCGAGAAGAGTATTGAAAGCTGCTTGTTCTTCTGAGGTTGAGTCGCCCCAGAGGCGCTCAAATTGTGGACGACGAATCATCGCCTCAATGCTCCTTAGTTTTAGGAGCTTGTGGTGAAACTCTTCCTGAAGTTTGATTAGTCCCTTGGCCATTGGTCCTCAATTGCTTGCCTGTCATTAAGAATAGGATTCATTTTTCGGCCCAGTTCTTCAGCGGTGCATTACGAGCAGACCAATCCATTTCAGCGAGTGGCACCTTAGTCTTCAGCCAGACCATGAACTCTTGCACAAGATCGTAGATGACTGGCATCAATCCTGGCTTCGCAGGAGCCATGATTTCGTCGTGGATGTTAAGGGGTTGAACATGCCACTCATGGATTCCTGCTGGTTGGAGAGTCCAGATTTTGACCTGAAGCTTCTTGCAAACCTGCGCCCCAGACGACTGGATGACATGGTTACCAGCAGCTCGCATATTCGCAGCCTGAACTTGGAACGCTGCCCCGAACAGGGCACTACGAACCGCGCCGCAAGCACTCTGGATACGCTCTCGCCGAATGACTTTAACACTAAGCTGTTCCCATGCCTTTGGTGGCTTCTCTGCTAGATTAAAGAGCACTTTACAAATTTGATTTTCGAGGGTAAAATATCTCCTGAAACCAAACATAGACTCAATGTAGTCGTGAGGTTCATTCCACTCAACACGAGTTCCAATTCCATTTGGCTGTCGCATAGAGCAGAACATATCGAAGATTTTCTTACGCTCTTGGCCCCAAACTTGATGCTCACGACACCAGTCTGCGAACGCTGCATCTGCATCCTCTTCACTAATACCTACCCGTGTTTGGAGAGTATAAGATTCTCCACCGTAAGCGGTGGCATAGACTCCTTTCTTAGAACGATCATACTTATCTTTCTCACCAGGGAGGCCCTTAGTTGCAAGAATATCTTCATAGCTGAGGCCCTCAGACTTGAAGAGATAGGTGCCGAAGAGAGCATGGATTTTAGTATCAGTCTCAAGTGTCCCGGCGCACTCGGGGCAACTGATTTCGATGTTGGCATCTTTCTTACTCTTGATGGTTCCCTTCTGATTACAAACGTGGCAGGGTCGTCTAGCGAGTAGCTTCTCACGTAGGACTGGATCGCCATAGGCTGCGTCCATGAGACAGATTTCAAAGCCCGAGAAATCACCACCTGTTAGGACGAGCCCATTGTCCGCCAGCCCGAATAGCTGCCTGAACTCTTTATCATGTGGAACACCTTGAGGGTTCATACCATCAGCACCAGCCATTCTGGTGGACAGCGTGCCAATAACCTTAACACTAGCGTGGAAACGCCCAGCAATCAGGAGCTTGTCAATGAACTGAACACGCTTCTCAGCTCTACGACTTTTCAGAACAGCAGCGGCACGGATCGCAGCCGGATGTAGCTCATCCGTTTTACAGAGTCCCTCTACACAGTCTGGACATTTGATGCTTTCATCATCAGCCTGTATAGTATACAGACGTTTGATCTCACCATCATAGTCATCAACAGCTTTCTCGTAGAACTTAGGGGTTGAGCCATCTGTGGTGCCCATACCCATACAGGTATCGCACACGGTCATAATAACCCATGTAGCGATTTCCTCAAGGATAATACCCTTAGTGCTGATCTTCCCCTTACCGTCTTTCATGACGGCCATCTCTGTGGGAGTGAGAACCTGCTCTAAATACTGACGCACTTTCTTAGGTGCATTATGATTGAAGCCTAACTCATCACGCTCAATAATCTTAAGGGCACGAAGCTTCTTCATTCCCTCAAGATCAACCTGGAAGCCACGCCACCTGACTGCTGCTACGTTACAGGCTAGGATGCTGTCATCGTCATTGGCATCTGGGCGTCCGAAATTCTCATAAATCTTTTGAAGATAAATAACATCATCTTCAGCATACTTACGTGCGAACTTGTTATAGCCCCAGTGCCTAATGTGCTGGCTAATGACATCCGGCCAGGCACCCTTCCAATTACCAGGCTGACCAACAGACATGGCAAATGGTGCCCAACCATTCTCAACAGGCATCGCTTTCTTACTAAGCTGGATGTCTTTGAATTTAATGACCCGGCCCTCATTGAGACCCATGTCATCAGCTAATGCCTTCAGGGCTGAAGACGGTGCGAACTTGAGAACCACATCCTTGAACTCAGGGATGATCTCATCGCAATCATCCTTGATGTCAAAGACTTGCCACCGGCGCTTAGGATCTTTGAACCTAGCGAAGTAGACATCCTTGAATGGGATCAGTCGCCCGAGTTCATCCGCCAAAGGCTGTGCAAGCTGAGTAGGAATACGACGGATACGGATATCACTCCGATCCATTGTTGACTGGTATGGACCCTTCCTAGCATGTAGCATAAGATCAAGAGCACCAACAGGCTTGAGGCATGAACCGAGACGCGCCTCTGGCTCCAGTGCTGCGTATTCTTCGATGTGGTCTTCAGGAAGGGCATCGAAGCCTACCTTCTCGCCTAACAGTTTCAGAACTGTATATGTCTGACAGATATGAAACCAGTCGAACGCGAGGTTAAACGCGACGACTGTGTTCCCACATAGATACTCAATAAGTTGCTGAGTCTCCCAGATAGGGTTATTGAAAACACTGTGAAGCTTGATGGCACCATCCACGCCCTCGGCGTATTGGATAAGAACGGTGGGGCCGTGGAATCCACAGGTCTCAGTGTCGAAGAATACTAGCTTGCTCATTAAGGCATCCTGTAGGTGCGCTCTTGAGTCTTAGCCCATTCCTGTAGTCCAAGGTGGACATCTCCCGAGGTAATGGTCCCGGCGCACCAAGCTAGAAGCCTAGTGGCAATATTATTTCCACCAAACTCTTGGTAGATATGATCCTGAAGTTCATGGATCTCGGGGATGTCTCGCCGAGCCTTAGTCTCAAGATCCTTTGCCTTAGATTTCTTAACCTTCTTACGAGTGCCCTTACGTCCTTTGATTTTGTCATCCTTAAACTGACGGACAGCCGCAAAGCACGCAAGCTCACCACTATCTTTGTAGTGGCTATAAGAATCGCGGATCTGTTTCTGAGTCATCCAGCCAGCAGCAATTTCCTCTTGGACGACTCGTGGAAGTCGAAGCACCATGTAGCGCACTTGAACCCAACCACGCGACATCTTCAAACGAAGAGCGGCATCTTCCTCAGAGATGCCAAGTTCTTCGAGCTTCTTTAAGGCTCTTGCTTCTTGGAGGATATTAAGCTCGGTGCGTTGAAGATTCTCGGCCAGGTTGAAGAAGCAGGCATCCTCCTCCCTTGTAATGTCCTGTCGGATAACGGCAGGGATGTGGTCCTGCTCGTTAATCTTGAAGGCAGTAAATCTTCGGTAGCCTGCGATGAGTAGATACTCTTTCCCAGGATTAGCCTTTGCTCGTGGACCGACAAGTGGACAAACGGAGACGGCCTGAATCAGACCTTCCTCACGTATGCTCTTGGCAAGATCCACTACGTCCATGGGCGTGATCTTGCCGCGACAGTTGAAGTCCTCATCAAAGAGGATCTTGCTCATTGCGATATTGGTGATTTGCATAGTGTTGCTCATTTTCGATAAAGTTCTTCTAACAATTGTAACAAGTCCCTCGATTGATGTCAATCTTCAAACGATAGAAAGGACCGTCACAGCCAACACAGTTCATGATTACGAAGATGTCGTCATCTTCTTTGTGAGTTTTGAGGTATGCTTCCTTTTGCTCATACGTCATTACTGCACATTCCAGTCTCAAAACATTTGACTTACGGCCCTGTGTCCCGCAACGGACACAGAGCCAGTGGTCAATACGCCTAGACTCGTGCCTATGACGTAGTAAATGCATCCGACAGTTGACCCATTGTGAGATTCTGCAATCGCTTCTTCTGCTTCAGATTGTCAAGCACTAGCTTATCAGTGGGAAGCATGATAAGATCCTTGATGGTCAGTCCCCTATTCACGTCCATGCCGGGGCGATGTCCACGATCTTCAGCTTGCATACGAGCCTCACCATTGAAGCAGTTACTGTAGAACAACTCGGTTGGGCTGGCCGTCAACGTCAGGGCCATGCCTCCAGCTTGAGGGTGTCCAACGAAGCAGAGCTTCGGATATTTATCTAGAAGCTCTTTGTGTTTAGGGTGTGACCGATCCATGGCATCAAGTAGCTCGTCATCATTAAGCTTCTCACCAGTCGCAGACGATCCCACGTAGCCTTTGCCATCAACGCGCAGAGTAGCCCACCCATTCTGATGGGCCATCCCAACCAAACGATCTAGCGTCCCGGTGAACCCGCCCCATACGATGTATCGTCCAACATCTTCATGCTGGTCCAGGTCATCAATGAAGAACTTGTCTTTCGGGCTACCAACCGCTTCCGTATCCCGCTTGTAGATGGTAATCTCACCAGCGCCTCCACAGTTATCACAGGTGACAGTCTTCTCAATGAACTCCCCAACATTTTGCGGGGCCATGATGTCCACATCCTCGACAGGAATCTTGATGAGGATCTCTTTTCTGCCATGACAATTGGGGCATGTCTCCTTACCAGAAGGTATCTCTATGTATTGGAACCCATCACTGATCTCACGGGTAAGCGTGAGCGCCGTAATTGCCCTAGTTGCTCTCGCTCGAATAAGCTGTGCTGCGCGAACGATTTCCGGTGTGGGCTTGATCCGAATAATCTCGTATTGTTTTTCAGGAAGATCCAGACAGTCTTTCTTGAAGCGAACAAGCACGAGTCCGTGCATTCGTTCATAGAGATAGCTAACCTCGTCTTTCGACTTTTCAAAGCTGTGGTAAATCTCTTCACCCGCATTGATGGGGGCGTGATTGGGTGCCTCACGGAATTGTCCACATTTCTTGCAGCGACGGGAGTCATCAAGCCAGGCAATATGCTGAGGGTATGACCCACCTGTGATATTGTTCTCACGCATCTCAACGATGCAGAGTCTTGCTCTGAACTTCCCAATCGTGCCCTCCTTAATGAAACCAGGAGCAGCGACCTCACACTGATGCCACCAATCAACAGGTGTTTTCGGTGCGGGTGTTCCTGACATCAGGAGAACAATACTGTTATAGCCGTGCTCCTCACGGACGGCATTAGCCAAGTGGAGTGCAGCCATGGACTGTTGAGTAACTGGTCCCTTCAGTTTCGATGACTCATCAAAGCAGATGATCCTCGGTGCAGGTGTCCCCGGTTTCCAGAGTTTTACACACTTCTTCATGCCCTCGTAGGTCATCATGGTGGGCTTGAAGGTGGCTTTCCACTTATTGATCTCTCGACCAACAGCCTTTACTCCAGCCTTTGGACCGACATACCAGATGTCGTCATCCTTCAAGTTGAGCTTAGCTTTAAGCTGCTCAGCCGCTTCGATAAAGACTAGTGACTTACCAGTGCCCATCTCACATGCAAAGATGCAATGTCGAACGGTCATCACGAAGTTGAGCATCTCAAGCTGATGCTTATAGAGCGAGCGTTTTGTATCTACCTCGACTATCGGTTGTTCAAAATGGGCGTAGGGATTCTCCTCGCGCATGAACGCTATTTGGAAATGGTTCCGTTGTGAATCAGCAACGGACCATATTCTTCGGGGATTAGGCTCCTCGTAGCCATGATACTTGTGGCTCTCCATGCTCTTAATCTCCTCATTGAGAGAAGGCCAGTAGCCGAAGTGAAACTCAATCCTTCCATTCGCATATACGAGCTTGCCAGTTTTACGATACTTACCAATACGTAGCTTGCACTCAAGAGTGCGGGATTTCGATGCCACCATCGGGCCTCTTTTCATTTTACTAATAGTTTCCATGTCCATGACTATGATCTCAGAACAAATGTCTGATCGTGTAGTTTGTGTTTCTTAAGGTGGGAAAAGATCTCCCTGAATCCAGCTTGCTCAAAACGAGCAACAACATGATTCATAATGAAACGCAACTCAAGAGAAGCTATCTCACGGCAGCCATAACAAACAGCACGATGCCACTCATCCATTGATCCTGTCGCTATAGCGAGGATCTGTCTCCTTTTTCCCTCTCTAGTAAATAGTTCGAGTCCTGTGTTCTGGAGGGCGATTACTCCCTCCGTGTCGAGGACCATAATAAATGATATGCTAAAATGCTTATGCCCCGGATTAAAAGAATCCCGCAGCGCTATCAAGGGTTCGTTCTGTGTATCGAACGAACCCAAGAACGCTGCGGGATCTTTTAACTTCAGATGGCTAGCATCAATGCCGCGTGTTGGACTAACGCCAATTACCCGCTGGCATACATCAGTAAAGATGCTCCACTCAACATGAGTGATTGCCAGCGGGTAAATTTCATAGTCCATGTTATCCCCCGGTGGCGGGGAGCAGCTTGATGCTGCTCCCCGCCCCGCAGACTACCGAGCCCGAGTCCCTTCCGTATCCTCGGCCACGCCTTCGACATCACTCTTGGGCGGGTTGCGGAATTTCTCCACGGCCTCCAAAAGATCAGCCTTACCGGGCATGGCGAACGGAGTGCTACATACCGTAGCTTCTGGGGCATACCACTCGAAGTCTTTGTTCTTGCAGAACTGAGAACCGAGAGTTACCGAGTTATTCAAACGGGCCTTGACGTTGCCAGCCTCTCGGCGTGCGGACGCGGTGCCCATGAAGAACGTAGCGAACTTCTCGATGCTCGGAATCCAGCAGAGGAACTCTGGGCCAAACATGCACCCGGAGTTCTTGGTGGCAGACTTCGCTTGGATACGCTGGAACTCAGAAGACTCAGGCTCGTAGGTGCTGATGATAGCATCACCAGTCTCTAGCGCCTTCGGATGCCAGTCAAACACGAACACGTCGATGTTCTCGCCCAAGTCATCATGCTTCTGGTCACGGACCATAGCGTAATGATTGATCGGGAACTTACCAGCCTTGCACAACTTCGTGCTACTGGTCATCAGTTGAATGCGAGAAAGATACGCATTACTGCTTGCAGAAGCCTCGAACGCTTCCTCGCCATACTTGTTCGCGGGAACAAGTGTTCCGATATCCTCAACCTTGACCAGCTCGTTTTCAGCCATAGCAATGAATCCTTTTGATGATGATGAAAAACAGAAACGGTGAATGATGCTACCATCCGAGTGTGCAATGCTCGTGTTCAAAATTGTATGATCTGAGTTTGCGTGTTGGCACTACACTAACGGATGAAAGCAATGGTCCTAACGAGGGATCGAACCTCGTCTTGCGTGTCGGATTTCCACCGCTCACCTGTGCTACCATTACACTATAGGACCAGATGGTAGCATCCTGGGTTCTGGAACAGGTGTTCCAATAACCCAGGATGCTAGACACTTGTTAGCTCACGCTAACAGCGGCGGCTTGGGCCTCAGCAGCCTTACTGGTTGCCTCGTCCAACTCTTTCGCCAACTTGTCAGCCTTCTTCGAGGCACGAACAGCAGCCACCTGCCGCTTCTTTTCCTCGCGTTGGGCAACGCGCTCGGCATCCTTCTCCCTCTGGATCTCGACCGAATCGGGGTCCATGTGGAGTGCCCAAGCAACTCCCATTGCGAATCCTCCCGCTGCCGTGGTCACGCCATTGCGCTGGCACAGCGAGGGGCCGATTTGCGGAGTGCTATACTCATCCTTGAGCGCAACGAGCTTCTGAAGATGTGCCGTAGCCACAAACTCAGCAGGCGACGAATCACGACCAGCCTTGCGATCCTCACGGATCTGCTTAAGCCGCTCCGTCGTCTGGGGGATGAACTCATCAGGAGGAAGGGTAACCGCCCGGTCGAGCCAATCCGCTTGTTCCTCGGGAGGCAACTTCGCCAGAGCGTAAGCATTGGACAGACCAATCTTACCCTCATCCACAAGCTCACGGGCCTGCTCGCTCGCCAGCTTGTTGAGGCTCAGACGCCCCGAGATCCACGACTGGCTCTTGCCCAACTTCACAGCCAATTCGGATTCCGTCATCAGCGGGTTACGGGTCAGAATCCGTTTAAGCTGACGAGTGTATTCGATGGGCTTAGTCTCAATCTTATGGATGTTCGCCATAATCTGAGCTTCGAGAACCTGGTCCTCGTTGAGATCGACAACATCAACATTGATGTCGGCGCGGCCCGCGTCCTTCGACGCATTGAAACGATGCAAGCCATCGATCAGCTCGTAGTAGGATGTTCCATCCTCCTCGAACCGCTCACGAACGCTGATCGCGCCAATGAAACCCTTGGAACGGATCGACTCGACCAATCCCTGATATTCCTCAGACTCACGATTGACGGTGCGGAGCGCAACGTCGTTCTCGCGGATGTCTGACAATTTAACTTTCTTCAATTCGCCCATGAAATATGATGCTCCCATCAAAATGGTTTTGCCATCACATCGATGTGATGGCCTTTCCGCTTCCCTCCCCGACGAGGAAAACTGGCTCGGTGAATAGTGTCGGGATACTCCTAGACGGGGAGAAGGGAAATAATCGAACCAGATTGTCGATTTTGACGTAAGTCCTTACAGGGCAAGGACTTACGTCAATCTACTTACTGGCTGCATTCTCCCCTATCCTTTATATACCTCTTTCCCTTATTCCCTTCCCTTGAGTTAACCGGCAAAGTAGTAAGTAAGAGAAGAATGGTAAGTCCTTAC
>Ga0307380_10009376_pt1 | contig 12429 bp, 6 predicted proteins | sample UN3MG_FD_202239 | JGI IMG/M metagenome (GOLD analysis project Ga0307380, IMG submission 202239) | Soil microbial communities from Risofladan, Vaasa, Finland - UN-3 | ecosystem: Environmental > Terrestrial > Soil > Coastal area > Acid sulfate soil | place: Finland: Risofladan, Vaasa | collected... | reverse complement strand
CCCTCCCTCCCCTCCTTAATCTTCCCTTAATCTCGCCCCTATCCTCCCTTAAGGACAAACCGCCCCTACCTGTGGTATGCTATTCCGTGCGTGCAGAGAAGCGAAACTTTGCTCTGCGCGCAATAGTTACAACAGGTAGAAACGAGGAGGCTAGAGATGAACGTAAGAAAGTCAATGGTTTGGATGGCGCTGATTGTGGCGCTTTCGCTGGTGGCCTTGCCGGCCTGCGGCGTGATGAACGCACTCTCGGTGCCGGGTGCGCGTGCATTCGCTCCGGCGGCGGCCCCTGCTACGCCCACGCCCCAGCCGACGGCAGTCGCACCATCGGTGACGGGAGGAGCACTGGCGGCGTTGGAGGGCGCGCTCGAGCGCGTCTACCAGGACGTCAGCCCATCGGTAGTGTACATCGAGGTATTGCAGACGCAGCAAGTTGGGTCTGGGCTGCCCTTCTTCAGGCAGCCTCTGCCTCAGCAGCAACCGGAGCAGCAGTATCAGCAGGGCTCAGGTTCCGGCTTTGTCTGGGATCAAGACGGCCACATCGTGACCAATAATCACGTGGTGGATGGGGCCGACAAGATCGAGGTCACGTTCTCCGACGGGACGACGGTACAGGCGACAGTCGTGGGCACCGACCCCGCCAGCGACATGGCGGTGCTGAAGGTCGAGGTGCCGGCCGCGCAACTGCACCCTGTGCGGATGGCCGATTCTACGCTTGTCAAGGTCGGCCAACTGGCCATCGCGATCGGCAACCCCTTTGGCCTGGAGAACACCATGACGGTCGGCATCGTCAGCGCGTTGGGGCGCTCGCTGCCGGCGGAGTCCAATAGCGGCGATGGGACTTCCTACACCATCCCCGACGTCATCCAGACGGATGCCCCCATCAATCCGGGGAACTCGGGCGGTGTGCTGCTGAACGACCAGGGAGAAGTCATCGGTGTGACGTCGGCGATCGTCTCACCCGTGCGCGCCTCGGCGGGCGTCGGGTTTGCCGTGCCTGCGGCCATCGTCCAGAACGTCGTGCCGGTGCTGATCACCAAGGGTAGCTACGAGCATCCCTGGCTGGGCATCAGCGGGACTACGCTGGACGCTAACCTGGCCCAGGCCATGGGGCTGGAGGCCAATCAGCGTGGCGCGTTGGTGATTGAGGTGGTGTCCGGTAGCCCGGCCGAGCAGGCCGGCCTGCAGGGTAGCGACCGCCAGGTCACCATAGACGGGCAGCAGCGTCAGGTGGGTGGTGACGTCATCGTAGCGCTGGATGGGCAGCCCGTCAAGACCTTCGACGACCTGGTCGCTTACCTGTTCCGCTCTACGGAGGTTGGGCAGAAAGTCACCTTGACGATGCTGCGTGACGGGCGTGAACAGCAGGTGGAAGTGACCATCGCCGCCCGCCCTGTGGCACAGGAGCAGGCCAGTTCCGCGGCGGGCCGCCAGGCGGTACCCGCCGGGAGCGCCTGGCTGGGCATCGCCGGTGTGACGGTCTCGCCGGAGGTGGCGCAAGCTGCCGGCCTGGCGGAGGATCAACAGGGTGTACTGATCGAGGAGGTCACCAGCGGTAGCCCGGCGGATAAGGCCGGGCTCCAAGGAAGCACCGAGCCGGTGACGGTTCAGGGCCAGCGACTGCTGGTGGGTGGTGACGTGATCACGGCCTGGGATGGCCACCCGGTGACCCAGATAGAGCAACTGAGAACGCGGGTCGGCGAGGCCCAGGTGGGCCAGGAGGTCACCCTCACTGTCCTGCGCGACGGCGAGCAGGTCCAGGTCCAGGTCACCCTGGCGGCCCGCCCGACTGAATGATCTGATGAGGTTCTAGCGGCAGACCAACGAACGCCCCGGTATCCCCGGGGCGTTCGTTCCGATGTGCTCAGCTATGTGCTCGTCTTACACTACCCGCTCTATGGTGTCCTCGGTTTCCTTACTCTCGGGTGGGTGCTGGCCGTTCCCCCCGACGATGGACTGCTCAATCGCCTGTTGGCTCAGTGCAACCCAACGCTCCGTGCGCTCTCTCTCCCGCGCCCGGCGAACCTGCGCGGCGCGCCAGGCAGGAGTCTGCCACAGGTTCATCTGTGCTCCCTTAGTCTGGGCCGTCATAACTCGGCTGCGGCCGCATTGGATCAAAAACATCGCCAGCCCTATGCTCAAGATCAACGTTGCCGATGTTCCGGCCACCAACGCGACGTAGCGGGTCAGGCGGGCGAGCTCCAGGTCCTGCTCCTCTTGGCGCCGCTCAGCCTCGACCGCCAACCAGATTCCCTCGGTCTGTGCCTGGGTCTGGGCTTTCTGGGTCGCCATGTAGTTGACCAGGTCGGAGACTATCTTCTCGATCTGAGCGGCGCCTGCGGCTCTGTGAACGTTCAGGTCAATCGCGGCCTCCTGAACTCGCTCCTGGGTCTCTTGGTCCTGAGCGCGTGCGTCGGCGGCACTCCTGTTGTAGTTCAACAGGTCGGTGCCTGCGAGCCCCAGACCCGCAACCGCTCCGATCAGCGCTACCACCGACACGATCCCGATCATGCCCGACAGGGGTGTGTTATTCGACACCATGGTACACCTCCTTATCTGCTGGCTGCCATGAACGTGACCTGCTTGGATTGTTAATGTGCCGAGGACAACCTGAGCTGAGAGTAGTATACCGCAGGATGCCGCCCCTGGTTGAAGCAATTGGCAAACAATTTGGTAGCAGTCAGGAGGAGACCCATGGAAGAAACCTGACAATTGCCTCACACGGGGAAAACGGCGCGATCGAAGAACAAGACGCCGGGGTATCGCCGTAGTGGCCTAACTCGAAGCGTATGACCAGGAGGAAATCACTCTGGCTGCAAGATAAGCCTGTAGCCTTTCCCACGGATCGTGACAATATACCTGGGAGCACCTGGATCACGTTCGATCTTTTTTCGCAAGCGGCCTATGTTTGTGTTGATCAGGCTATCTTCGTCGTCGGGGCTCGCATTCTCGAGACCGAACACTTGGCGTACTATGTCTGAGCGTTTGCAGAGTTCACCGGCATGGCGGTACAGGTGAAGTAGTAAATTGAACTCCGTGTTAGTCAGGGGCACTTGTCTGTCACCTACCCACACTTCGTGTTTCACCTCATCCATGCGCAAACTCTCTATTGCCAGGGAGGACCGGCTTTCTATCGAGACCTTTCCCTTCGTTTGGTCAATCTTCTCACAAAGCAAGGCGATGAGGAGAAGACGATGAAGCAATCTGGCGGCCTCTCCATCTGTTCTTCTCACTGCAGGATCGTAGGCTGCGAAACCTGCCATCGTACAGAAGAGCAGGCCGACATGGTATGGCCCCGGATCATCCCAGGCAATATCTGCGGCCAGGTGTCGAATGGCCTGGATTGCGTCCAGTGCTTTCCTGTGTTCTGGGTCTACATTGGCCAGGGCAATCGTATCGCTCAGGTTACGGGTCGCCAGCAATTGCTTTTCAAAGCTATGCAGCGCTTGAAGATTGCTAGCTTCCATGAGTCTGAAGCGGATATCTGCCTCGAGAGAAACGAAATCGTGCCAGATTGGAGTCGGCCCTGCTTGGATGAAATCGGTGAGCCAGGTTCGCCCGGCCCGGTCCACCAGGATCGTGTCTACGTCCAGGCCGCCTGGCGTTGTCCTACAGACTACGTGCGAAGCAAGAGCCATATTGTCATTGTGATACACGTAGAGGACAGGATCAGGACATGATAGCGTCCGGTTGTTGGAGAAACGGATCACCAACCGGTCGGGCGTAAACGTAATATTCGCCGTGTTGCTGACAAAGGCCTCTTTCGCCAGGGCCTGTATCTTGTGTCTGAGTTCTATGGCTGGAAGGATCCCTTCGCTGAGCCCCAGTCGTTCCCGGTACGCTTGGGGCAGGTCCTTGCTCTCTTCGACAAGACAGCCCTGCTGGTGCCAGGGGGCCAGTGTCGTCTGAAAGAGATGCTGCAGAGCGGAACGGATCTGTCTATGGGAATTTTCTCGATAGAATGTGGCAAACGGCTGGACCTCTTCGATGCCTGCCTCTCCGATCACCGAGGCGATAGCGCCAAAATGCCGCGTCTCAGCGGTGAACTTGGTGATGGGGCCTGTGGCGCCGAGGGCTTGGGGAGCGAATCTGGTGCGGCGTTCCTGTTCCGTCCTGACGTCTTGGATCTGCCCACAGGTAACGACAAACTTATCCTCTTTTTCCTTTGAGTAAGCACAGACCTCGAGTGCTACGCGTCTCCCTTTGCGCCAGAGCAATCGAGAAAAGGTGACTTGGTCATAATCGCAGAATAGGTTACGGAACAGGTCTTCTACCTCGTCAACTCGGTCTGGCAAGTGGTCTCTCTCTACTTCGGGCTCCACGAGGCAGGTCAGGTGGGCAAAGGATATGGGCCCCTGTTCGTTCCACCAATGGACAATCAGGTGCCTGTTGATGCGGATGTGGTGGGCAAAAACCCCTCTCACGGCTTCGATCATGGCCTCTGGCCCTTCTTCTTTGGAGAGGAAATAGACTGCTGGTGGCAGGCCGTCCCCCGTTGGCCCCATGGCTTCCCGTACGTATTGGTAGCTCGGACGGCCAGTCAACATGATCTTGGGGATCGAGCCGAATGCCGGGTCCTTTGCCAGAGTCAGGCCGGACCTATCTCTTTCGTCATCGTCGTTTATCATGCGGATGTCCACGATGGCCAGGTGGATGTGGGCGTTATGCAGGAGCGTTTCCGCTTCAGCCGGGGTATGTGCTTTCAACACCCGATAGCCAGCGTTCTCCAGGAACTCGGTACGGACGTCGAGAAAGTCAGCATCGTTTTCGGCGAACAGGACAGTGTTCATCTCATTGCCCCCCTCGCGGCCGGGAAGGTGCTGGGACTTTCAGCACCGCCTGGACCCTGGCGTATAGCTCCTTCGTGTCCAGCGATTTGCGGATATAGTCGGCGGCGCCGGCTTGTAGCGCCTTTCGTGCTCGTCGCCAGGTAGGTGATGCCGTGGCAATGATGACCCGCGCCTCAGGCCTGTGCGTCCGTAGATGGGACGTCAAAAGTGCCGCGTCACCCACCGTTCCCGCGTCTATGATAATCAGGTCGTAATGGCCCTCGATGACTGCCTGTAATGCTTCTTCCTCTGGTACGATCCACAATTTCCCCAGGGGGGACAGCGCCTGCTGCAAAACCAGAGGCCATTGCGTCTCCGTATGCCTGCCAATCAGCAGAAAAGAATTGGTTGCCGCCATTGTCTCTGTCACAGGGCTTATTCCTCGGAGGGCAACCAGATGACCATTGTCGTGCCCATTGGGCCGGTAGATTCTACTCGAATTTCGCCCCCGTAGGTCTGCACGATGGTCTGGGCCATCAGTAGCCCCATGCCGAGTCCCTCGGCGTCTTCAGGCTTTTCGATGATCTCCAGACCGATTTTTGCTCGTGTTTCCTCGGGTATCCCCGGCCCCGTGTCAGATACAAAGATCTCAAGCCCCCCACGGGATGCCCGCGTGCCGACGGTGATTTCCTGAATCTCACGGCCGCTGACAGCTTCAACGGCGTTATCTACCAACATATCAAAGGCTCGCCGCAACCACTCTGGACTTACCCGCGCTGTTGCACTATCATGGAGCTGCAGATCAAGCCGGAGCCTCACTGGCTTGTACGGATCATTCTGCCACAACTGCCTGGCCCGCTCACTGATCAGCGCGCTCAGCGATACTGGCTCCAGCCCGGCTTCAGTGGAGAGAGGGGGGGTGATCGGCTTCTCAAGGATCTGCGTCGCCAGACGCTCAATCGTGTCAACGCGCCTGCTCACCTTTGTGCCCTGGCGGGAAGTGGATGCCTGCGCCCAATCCTGGCGCAGAAAATGCGCCTGTTCCCGGATCGTCATGGCGTGTTTATCAATGGTGTGTCGCCAGGTACTGCTGGCCATGCCCATCCAGGCCAGCGCGGTCCGAGTTCCAATAATCCCTTTACTGTGTTTCAGTTCCTCATATAGCCGAGCGTTCTCGATGACCGCCGCTGCCTGGCCAGCAAAGATGCACAAGAGTCGAGCATCGTCCTCGCTAAAGGCCGTCCCGTCTAGTTTGTTAGAAGCCTGAATGACACCAATGTTCCGATTGCCTGCCGTCAGCTTGACCAGCAGGGTGTCGCGCAGACCTGCTTCTTGGGCTAGGTGCGTCAGTCCCAATTCGCCTACCAGTGGATATCTCTCGACCTCATTGAGAATCAAATAGTCTTGCATCTCCCACATGACGCCCGTGGGGCTACCTTGGGCTACAGGGATATGATATCGTCTGCCAATTTCGTCCGGCACACCATACATCGGTAACTGGCAAACCAGTTCCTCTCCTTTGTCATCGTAAAGCAAGACCGCGCACATCTCCGCCCCTGCCAGTTGTGCTACGCTCTCGTTTACCTGGCGATACACTTGCTGGATGTCCGTTAATGAGCGGATGGTCTGTGAGATGCTGTTCAAGCCAGCCAGTTCCTTGACTCGCTGCTGTTCCGCCTGGTACAATTGCGCGTTCCAAATCGCAACAGCGGCCTGGTTGGCAAATAGCTGGACGTTGGTGAGTTCGTCCTCTGTGAAACGATGTGGTGAGCGATAGTTGACGAACATCACTCCGACTTTGCGATCTTCCACCCGGAGCGGGATCCCTACGGAAGACAGGATGCCTTCCCGAGAGACGAAAGGTCCCCGCATCAGCGGATCGGACGGTGTGTCTTCAGCCACATGAAGTTCACCCAGTGCTAAGATGTTGTGAACTACAGATTGCTTTGCTATCCAGCCAAGTTCCAATACTTCTCTCCTGTACAGCACACCTGCCATTATGGGGGGAAGGCCAAAATCTTGCTGTTCCTGATCGTAAGTATACAGGATCACCGCATCAGAGCCAAGTGCCTCCTGCATGCCTTTCACGACCGAATCGAGCGTGTGTCTCAGGTCTCCTAGTGTGCTTACCTCGGCTACCACCTTGGCTGCATTCCGTGCCTTGCCCACTTGCTTCAGCAGCCTGGTCTTTTTCAGGGCCAGGCTGGCATGATAGGCAAAGGTCTCTAGCGTCCTTCTGTCTGCATCTGTAAAACTCTTAGGGCGATTGTAGTTCGCGTACAGTACACCGAGCTTCTCGTCGCCCGCCTTCAATACGATGCCCTGGACGCTCTTTACACCAATCTCATCTAGAAGCTCCAGGGTCGAAGGGCCCATAAAGCCATACCGCGCGTCGTGGACATCCGTGATCCCCACCCAGCCCAGGTCCATCACCGTATCGGCAGTACCGCCTTTCTTGGGTGCACTCTTTCTGAATTTCTCCAGTTTATCCCTGGGTATTCCAGATGCTGCCAATTCTTCCGGGATGAATTGATTGTGAACGTCATCGTAAGACCAAATGGCGGAGGAATCTGCCAGCGATACTTCGCGGGCACTCTCTACGATTTCTTGCAGCACTTGAGCAGGCTCGAGCGCACCGGCCATGGCCTCGGCGGCCCTGCGCATGTGCTCTAGTTCCCGCATCCGCCGGGCATTGTCGTACGCGATAGCGGTTTGATTGGCGTACAGCCGCAAGGTCTCCTTTTCTGCCTCCGAAAAACGTCTGGGCTCTCGATAGTGGATCCACATGACCCCGATAGGTTTGGCCTGCAGAGCAAACGGCAAACATGCGGCTGCTCTCGCCCCATCCGCGATCATCTGAGGGTGAACCCTGTCTGCTTCTAGGGTGGTATCCTCAATGAAGCGAGGTGTTCCTGTTCTCATCACCTCTCTGGAGATACCTCCTGGCCGGATGGAAGTGTCCGCTTTGAGGTCTTTATCAAACCCTACCGCTACCAGGCGCTGGGGATAACCGGCCTCGTCAACCAACAGCACGCTGGCTCGCCAGGCCTCCATAGTCTCCCGCACCTTGTCCACGATGAACTGCAAGGCCTGGTCTGGATCTAAAGTTGAGATAATCTGGCTGCTGGCCTCGTACACGGATCGTAAGCGGGCCAGTCCGTTTTGAACCTCCTCGAACAATCGCGCATTCACAATGGCGATGGATGCCTGGCTAGCCAGGGAAGATAGGAGCCCTAAATCCTCCGGCCCGAAGGCATGAAACATGTTGACGCTGTCCAAGGATAGCGAACCAATTGCCTTGTGCCCAACGATGATGGGGACGCAGACGGACGACTTTTGTTCGTATGATTCTGGGTGGTCAATCACCTTGGACATTGGGTCTTCTGGAACGTTGTCCACCACGAGCGGGGCAGCGTGTTCGCAGACCCATCCGGCGCGTCCCTCCCCAATTTTGAGGGTTGTGGCCTCGACGACGTCTGGACTATACCCAACGCTGGCCTTGATGTGAAGCGTGCCGGTCTTCTCATCGTATAGGTGGAGTGCACCCTTCTGTGCATTGGGGGAGGCTGCCACGGCCGACTCCACGACGAGTTGCAGAACTCGGTCCAGGTCCAGGGTGCTACTCAGGATCTGGCCCATTTGAACTAGCGCATGCAGCCGGTCCTCCAATGCGCGTGTCCGGCGCAGGTCTCTCATGAATCCTGCCTGCCCAATCTCCACTCTTCTGGCATCTCTGATCGAAACCGCCGATAGATGGATCGGGATCTCTTTACCCTCCCTGTCCTGCAGAATCATCTCGTAGTTAGAGACGGCACCCTCCCGACTTACCATGTCGTGGATCTTTCCGGCCTCTTCTCTATCACGGTGCAACCTGGCCACGGTATGGCCCAGCATTTCCTCTGCCCTGTAGCCTAGCATATTCTCCGCTTGTTTGTTGAATACGGTGATGTGCTTGTCTTTATCAATGGCGACTACGGCGTCGAACGAACTGGCGATCAGTCCTTCCAATTGCCGACTTGTTTCCCCCAGTTCCGAGAACAGCCTGGCATTTTCGATGGCAATCGCCACCTGGCTGGCCACCGTGGCCAGGATTTGGCGATCGGTCTCGCCAAACCGGTGGGCCTCATAACTCTGAACGGCAATCGCGCCGATCACCTGGTCTTTGACTGCCAGTGGAACTCCTAGCCAGGACTTGGTTACTTCCTGGTCCGACTCGTTGCCATAATGCCGCTGCGCAGGAGCAATGGGGACAGGATCGTTTGGATAATCACGAAGCAGTAAAGGCTGACGATTTCTGATCACCCAATCCATCAGTCCGCTATCCGCGCTGAAAGGGCGTTGCCACTTGTCCTGTTTCCTTCCCCGGTCAAAGCAAAGCTCGAAATGGAGCATCTGGTTTTCTTCATCGTAAAGGGCAACGTGGAGCCCAGATACATCCATGAGCCTGCCGACCTGGTCGCAGATTTCCTCCAGCACCTGATCAAACTCCAGGACCGATGTCGTCGCTTTGCCGATCTCGAGGAAGGTCTGCAACCACTCCTTCTCCCTCTTTGTGGTCTCTAACTCCTGCCTTAGTTTACGGTGCTCCGCTGCCATCCGGATCAGCATCCCCAGCTCCTCCACGTTGAATGGCTTGGACAGGTAGCGATAAGCACCTGCGCGCAAGGCCTGCAAGGCCGAGTCGAGACCCCATCCGGTGAAAATGATGCACTCCACATCTGGGTAGCGCTCTTTGATCTCCAGCATCACCTGAATACCATCTGGTCCGTCCTGAAGGACTTCGTCTATCAGTGCCACATCGTAGCGCCCCTGGGCCGCCTCCATCAATTCTAACGTTTCTTTGCCACTGACAGCACTGTCCACCTGGTAGCCGAAATTACTTTCCAGGTGCTTTTCCAGCGGTTCTCGCAGGCTAGCCTCGTCGTCGAGCAATAGGACGCGCAGTTGTTCTTCGTTCATGCTTCACTTCTCCAGCGCAGGCAGTGCCACCAGAAAGGTGGTGCCTAGAGGTACCAGGCTCTCTTCCAGGACGATCCGTCCTCCCATAGACCCCATCAGGCTGCGGGCAATGTAGAGCCCCAGGCCGGACCCACCCGCCCGAGTGGTGAAACCCAGAGCAAAGATCTTTTCCCAAAGTTGCCGATGAATTCCCGGCCCAGTATCCGAAAAACGGGCCTGCACCCATCGGCCATCGTCCTCTATCCTGCAGGCGGTGGATACCGTCAGCACGTGTCGGTCTTCGGGTTTGTTGTCCATGTGCTGCACGGCGTTGAGCATCAGATTTAAGAAAACGTGCTGCAGGCGGATACTGCTCCCAGCGGCCAGTGGTAGATTGGCATCCAATTCGAGGCGTATCTTTGTCTTTGCCCGGGAGGCCAGGGGACGCACCTGGATCTCGGCCTGGCGCACTGTCTGATTCACGTCTATTCCCTGCTCCTCCTCTGTTCGCATCAACCGCTGAAAATCTGTTACCGTACGCTTTAGGCTTGCCGTCGTCTCTGCTGCCTGCTCCAGGGCTTGTTGGACCTTTTGAAACTCGGGTCCTTTACTTAAGGCAGGGATGGCCAGTGTCAAGCGTTCGAAATCGGCGCGGACGTTGTCAAACTGCAGATCCAGCCCGGAAACCTTATTGTACACCTCGTGACCAAATCCGGCTGCCAGGTGACCACTCAGAAAAACGCGGCTCATGGACTGAACCTGTTTGTCCAGGGCCTGACTCTCCAGCGCCACAGCGAAGAGGGTGGCCATAGCCACAGCATCCCGTAAGCGATAGCGGGAAAAGGCGTCAGCCTCCCTGTGGAAAAGAAACAACGCATGTTCAGTTTGCCCGGTAGCCTGGATGGGTACCCCAATGCTGGATTCAAACGGGAGCAACTCCAGTAGTTTGCGGAATTGCCTGATCCGCCCTGATGAAACCCGATTCTCCCAGACGATGCCCCCTTCCAGAATAATGTCTTTCACCGGGCTGTCCAGCAGGGCGTATACGGCTTCCATACTCAGGGGAATGTCCCCACAGTGAGCGATGACAGAAACCGTTTGGGAAATGCTGTCCAGGTGAAAGATGATTCCCATCTCTGCTCGCGTCTCGCGGACAATTCGCTCCAACCCCTGAAGAAACCGCTCGGCCAGAGGCCGGCTGGAGCGCATCACTCTAGCCAGGTCTCGGAGTAGTTGGACCTCTGGCAGGGCTGTCTCCTTGACCGTATCTGGCGATGGCGTATATCTCTCGCCCCTGTGCAACTGTATCAGGAAGCGACGAATCTCTTTCAGGTCCAGTGGTTTGGCAAATATTTCTGCTGTCCCCAAGGCCTCGAGCGCGGACATCCGTTCCGCGATCAGCTCTGGACTGCTCATCACGGCTACACGGGCATCAGTACCAGCCTCCTTGAGTTGCCTGATGAGACTCAGGCCATCCATCCCTGGCAGGTCCAGATCCACCATAATCAGCCCGTAATCTTGCTCCTGGCAGTAACGCAGGGCCTCCATCGCTGTCCCAGCCCCTTGAGCCAGGCATCCCTGCTCAGACAGCCACCTGACCAGTGGTTCCCTGATGATGTCGTGGTCTTCTACGACCAGAACCAGGCCAGCCAGTTCAATTTTCTCTGGTTCCTCCACTTCTAGCACAATGGATCCATCTTCTGCCGATGATTCAGCCTCCGGCGTAGATGTCGCCTGGACCTTTTCATGCAAGTATTCTGCGATACTTTCCACCTGGGCCAACTGTTCCAGTCTTCGGCGCATGCTCAACTGCACCCTCTTGCTCGGGGCATCCAGATGGGTGATCACCGCCTCCACGCGATCTCCTGACCAGACCACATCCTCTGGTTGTGCAACTTTCCACAAAGTCAGTTCCCTCAAAGGGACAAGGCCGTCAACTCCTGGTAGGATCTGGACGAAGACCCTGTCAGGGGAGAGATTCTTGACTGTTGCAGTCACCACGTCACCTACCTTGAACCGGCGAGCGAACTCTTGCCATGGGTTGGGCAGGGTGTCTCGCACACTGAGTTCCATGAGGAATCCGGGGCTGGCCAGCTCGATGACGATGGCTTTAATCTGTTGTCCTTCGGAGACCACGCTGCCAGGGTCCAGGTCGCCAGATAGGGTCAACTCCCGGCGGCGGACATAGGCACGGGTGCCGTCTTCCAGGCGCACGAAGACGCCAAAGGGAAAGATGGCTTCAACAGACGCGACGACAAATTGTCCCTTGGAGTACATTGGCAACCACCCTTCAAGAATGCACACGAAGAGCAAGTGCTAGGGCAGTCAAGGAGCACTCTCAGATTATACAACGAATTGGCATCTGGCGGATAGCAAGATTCTGACAATTCTATCACATCCGAGTTCGGCTTTGCCTTCCAGCGACGCCTGGGCTATAATTCAGCACGGTACCAACCTGCACATGGTGTGTATGCCTTTGCGGAGGGGTGTAGAGGCCCTGGGGCATTATTATCCGCTGAGCGGATGCGCTCCCATCTGCCAGGGGGACACGTGAAACCTATCAGCATCCTGAACGACGTTCTCGGCCCTTGTATGCACGGGCCATCTAGTTCTCATACCGCCGGCCCCTTCTTCATCGGCACGCTGGCCCGCGCCCTGTTGGGCGACGAACCGGCCCAGGCCACGTTCACCTTCGACCCGGGTGGCTCCTTTGCCGAGGTCTATC
>Ga0307380_10009373_pt1 | contig 12436 bp, 11 predicted proteins | sample UN3MG_FD_202239 | JGI IMG/M metagenome (GOLD analysis project Ga0307380, IMG submission 202239) | Soil microbial communities from Risofladan, Vaasa, Finland - UN-3 | ecosystem: Environmental > Terrestrial > Soil > Coastal area > Acid sulfate soil | place: Finland: Risofladan, Vaasa | collected... | reverse complement strand
ACCAGCTTAATCGTCTTATTAAAATACGCAATGGATATATTAAACGCTACGGCTCAGACGCAAAATCAACTAAGCATGTGGACAAATTAATCCAGGACATTCACGACTACTGGGCAGAAGAGGGTGAAGGTAAAGAGTGGAGCGAGGGACAAGAAACAGTAGATGAGGCCCCAATCGGAAGCGAATTAGTAGATTTAGTTTGGGGCACGAACAAAGCTAAGACAATGTCGGATAAGTGGGAAAGACTAACTTCCTTAGATTGGTTATTTGGTGATGCAAGCAGCGCAGAAGACCATTTGCGATTTAGTGCCGCGCACACCGTTAAACGCCTTAAGCAACAAGGATTTGACAACCATGAAATACACCGAATTAGAGATGCCGTAACACAAGCAATGAAGGCGGCAGTACTTTGGGGACAGCGCAGATTTGATATTGCCCACAAAGATATTAGAACAAGTCCTGATTCGTTTGGTGTGTGGCAACTGTCCTGGGATGTTCGTCCAGAAGTTGCAAAACAGGTAAATAAGATGGCTAGGAACCTAGTAGCAAGAAAGCTTGATAAGCAAGAATTCGGTGAGCCAGCAACAGAGGAAGCAGTAGGTGCCCCAAATAATGCAGTGGGTGGTGAAGGCTCAGGCGAAGATGACGACGCAGACGAACGATTTGCAAAGAATTTAGAAAGAACTATGGGTAAGGAATTAACAAGGGCCAACCCAGCAGAGATTAAAGCTGCTAAACAGAAACTTGATGCTATGAGAGAAGGTAAAAACATGAAGACAACTAGAACACTTAAAGAAGATACATCCATCAATACATTAAATGTAAGCATGGATGTTTCATCGCACGGTCCGGCTGATACATTAGAGCTTCTTCGTAAGCTTTCTGGATTACCTGCCCAAGCCCCAATGGGAGCACCAATGGGAGCGGCGCCAGCAGGAATTGCACTTCCTCCAGCAGAACCAATGCCAGGAATAACAGCAGCACCAGAAGTTCCGCAGGATGACTTTGTTGATCTATCCCCGTTCGATGACATGCCCGATGATTCCGATATGGATAACGATTTTGCCGAGCCAGATGTGGACGTAGACATGGAACCAGATATGGATGCAGGCATGGACGCTCCAATGGGCGAACCAGAAGTAGAGCCAACAATGGAACCAGGAATGGACGCTGGTATGGATGAGCCAATGGGCGAACCAGAAATTGACGAACCTAATTTAGAAATGGAAGAAGCTGACGAAAACAGAGATCACTCTAACAGCCCACACGAAGAAACATTTAGTGCAAGCGCACATTTAAATCAAGGCGGTGACCTTAATAGAAAGAAAGGTCAGTACGCTAAAGAATATCCAGGCGATAACAGAATGGCATCTGTTGCAGAAGGTAAAGTTAAGAAGCTTTCCGAAGACCTTTACAGAAAGTATGTTAACTCAATCCTAGAAAGTCTTACTGAAACTGATGTTACTGATGACGAAGACCGCAAATATCGTTGCCAGGAAATTGGACGCCTAAAGCAAGATCAAAAAGCAATGATGGATCCAGCAACTAGAGCTAATGTACTTCAAAAGTGGAATGAACTTAGGTGTGATGGATAAAGATGGACGACGAGGGCGTACACGGCTGGGGTAGTAGCGACCAAGGCGCTGCGGTAACTTCGATGGACAACCATATTGCAAAATATATGGATGGTATTGTCAATCCAGAAAATATTCAAACAGCAGCAGAATATGCTGCCGACTTTTACGGTTCCTCTATGGGAGGTGATCCCGAAGATCAGATTAATTCCTTAATTCGCTCATATATGTATAGGCATGGTTGGGACAAACTTCTTGCACCGAAAGAATCCATTGGAGAAATGTCTGATGATGATACGCAAGTGCTTAGTTGGACTAAGAATGTCGAAGAACTTAAAAGAAGAAGAGAAACTGCCCTTGCACAAGGCAAGGACACTTCATTTATTGATAGTTTATTAGCTAAACATAAGAAAGCAATCGACTCCACTATGCAAATGAAAATGCCAGCGAGCGAAGATGCCGAGCGCGTTACAGATTTTACTAGAGTAGATTTACAAAACTATTTTGACAAACAACCTGGTTTAATGCGTAGTAGAATTAATGCAACTGAACGAGCATTTAACATTAGAGATATTAAAGTTGCGTCCAGTGGTCAAATTGTTAATTTTGAAGACGGCGCCGGAACAAAAGTAAGAGAAGGCGACAGTGGTAATTCCTCAATTGATGCATTAAAGAATGAGTTTGTTAATTACGACTATTGGTACGAGAAGAGTGACGATCAACGCAAATATGATAGCGGTAAAGAGTCAGATAAAAGAATTAGTGTCTTAATCCAACAGTTAGGATTAAGTCAGGAAGACGCAGCTAGAATGTGGCTATCGGCAGGACACAAATTTGGTCCATATAGCAGAGTTGCTAACCGTAAAGAAGAATTTCCAGCAGGTCGTTTTTATAACGTTACAGAAGCCTCAGACCCATCGGGACTTTGGACAGCAAATAAGATGGGATTAGGAATGAAAAAGCGGTATAAAGTTTATTATACTGATCCTAGCGTATCAATGTTAAGTTCAAAATATAAAACCAAAATATTTAAATCCTCCAATGAAGACGAAGTTTGGGTTTATTTTAAAAAGAAGTTTCCGGACTATAAAGTTAATTTTGTAGAATTAATCGGAACAGTAGAAGAAGGCAGACAGGTAAATTCTCCAAGACAAAAAAGGATTTTCTAAGCCGTGGCATTAACTTTCAATACAGGTCAGACTTTAATCGCAAACGCTGACGCCGTAACAAATTTTGCATTCTATAGAGCATCTGGCACGGGTGGTGCTGGTTCATTGCTGCTATCGACTGACTTTTTCCGCCAAGGAACGGCGTCGGTTGCGTATCGTGTCCAGGCAAACTGGGAAGCAGGCATTCTTTACGATTATTTTACAGCAAATGGTAGTACAGCCTTAGATATGTCACCAACTGGACGACATTTATATATGTGGTTTAACCACTTAAACGTTGCATTCTTAGATACTGATTTAAATAATGGAGTTTATGTAATTGCAACTTCTGATACAGGCACCTCAGGCACTCCAACTAACTATGCACGTTGGGTTATTGGGGGCGGCACCGGATCCTCAAGTAACGAATTAACATATCAAGGTGGTTGGCAATTAGTAGTATTAGATATGACTAATTCTCCAACTAACAACGTAGGTACTGGAGCAAATATTGCTTCTATTAGAAGATTGGGAATCGGCATAAGTTCTATTACTGGTTCAGTTAAAACAGAAAATTTATATCTTGATGCATTGTGGTATGGCAAAGCATTATATGAAATTATTGGGGACGGAGCAAATACAGCAACATGGTCGAGTGTTGTTGCAAATTCGGCTGCCCAATCTAACGGATTATTTGAAGACATTGGTGGTGCTGTTAAAGTAGCATGTGGAATACAATTTGGTAATAGCGTGCAAGCTAATACAACAACTTTTAGTGATTCTTCAGCAACAATATTGCTTTGGAAGGAACATTTTTATCTATCTAACGCCAACGCAACAGTACATTCAATTGATTATGCAAACCTTTACACTGTAACAGCTCAAGGCAATTCCTCTGCCAAAACAGATATCGTATTAGGTACTGTTGTAGGTACTGGTGACGATAGGCAAGGCGTATTGGGTGGAGCAATTGTTAGCCCAGATACAACTAACATTACTTGGGATATTGATTTTTCAACACACAAGGCTAACCTATCTAATGTTAGATTGTATGGAGTCTCGATGACCGGAGCAACAAAGGGGGTAATATTAGATAACAATTCTGGTGCAGCATCAAATATTGCTAACGGTGAAACTTCTATTATCTCAACGTCATTTATTAATTGTGGAGAAGTTGATCCTGGCACTACTGGAAATGGTGCTGAAATGTTGAACTTTACAATTATTGATCCTTTAGGTGGAACGGCCACGAATCGCGGATTACGATTACATGAATTGAATAATATTAAGAAAGGTAACTTTATCACCTCAGGAAATCCAGCGATCCAACATATAGCGCATCTGACAGATGCCGGCGCTTATGATATTAGCTTTGTTGGACTAATATATTTCGGTGATTATTCTAGTGCAAATTTATGGCATGGTGAGATTTCAACAGCTAATGCAAATGTAACAATTAATGCGTCATCTGGAGCAAACCCATCAGCAGCTGAATTTGATTTAACTGGGGCTGGGTCGGCCGTGTCAGTCAGTAATCCGGTTACACTAACAGTTACCGGATTAGTTGGAGATTCTGAATTTAGAATATTTCAGAAAGAAAGCAATGAAGAATTAGCCGGAACAGACAGTTCAGGAACATCATTTTCGTATCCATATAACTATGATGCTCCAAATGCGAATGTTTGGGTAGTGGTTCTACATACTGATTATTTGTACCAGCGATTTGCATACGTTTTAGCGGCTACAGATCAGAATCTATTAATACAGTACGCTACCGATCGTGTTTATTCGAATCCGTAATAGAAAATAATTTTCCCAAGTCTAGTATAAATATACTTAAATAAGGAACAACAATAATGGCAATTATCGTCGACCCAGATTTACTTGATAGAAACGAGGTAATTTTTGGAACAACTACTCAAACTATTTCACTTTATCCAGTGGGTGCAACCGCCGCCGCTGGGTCGTCAGCGCACTTAGGAAATACCACTGTTAGCACACGAAATTTCACCACAGAAGAGGCACAAGCATTTGCAAATTCATCAGTTGGAGACATTTTATTAATTAAAAGCGGTGATGATGCAGGTCACTTTACTATCGCCGCCGTCGTCACTAACGCAAACGTAACTACTTCCGCCACCGATCCTGTATTCCTTGCTACGAACTTCGGACTAGCGTTCGAAACTCGTGCAAACACAGGTGGTGCAATTGCAGACGGTGTGACAGAACAGTGTGTTTATTCTTTCTCAAAAGAAGAATGGCGCAGCGATACACAGAACAACAATGGCGGAGCAAACATTACAGGAAACGTAGTATCTGCTTCAGCAGTTATTTCCAACATTGCACAAGATGGTAACACAGCAATTGGAACAACAGGATTATTTGTAGGACAGAAAGTAACTGGTACTGACATTCCAGCAAACACTTGGATTGCTAACGTCGATTCAATCTCAAACGTTACACTTAACAATACTGCTACAGGTACAGAGGCAATACAGACATTGGTCTTTAGCATAGATGCTGATGATTTAATTAGACACCCCTTCCCATTCGAACCGATTACAGCTGAACAATTTGAAATTGGTGGTGGTAATGCTCACGAAGATTGGGATTGGTTTAGTGATTTCACTATTAAGAAAGTTAGAACAGGTGGTTGGGCCGCAGTAGCAGCGAACAGCGTAACTCAAACAGAATATACAGGTATCGTAACATTGGGTTCGTTGGATGCAGACGCACAGGTTTATTACCAACAGAACAGTGCAGTCACAACACCAGTTGACTTTACATTCGTAGGTCCGGTTAATGAAGCATTGTTTGTTTGGACAACTGGTGATGACAGAAGAACTTACTTAAAATTATTTGCTCGTAAAAAGGCAAGATCTTATGCACAGGCCCAAATCTCAGACATTGGTGTTACATCAATTCAAACAATTGTTAATCGATTCCCGCTTGCTCACGCACCAGACGCAGCTATTACAACGCCTGATGCTCAAATACTTGGAACAGCAATTACACGTGACACCACAGCAGCAACACAAGGTAACTTGTGGACGGGTGCAGATGGCACAGCCAACACTGGTGAAGTAACATTTGGATCGACAGGTTCGTTCTTCGCAGGCAACGTTGAGCCAGGTGATACATTACATATTCCAGCAGGTAACATTGCTGGTTATTACACAATTGGAAATGTAGATTCAGATACAGTATTATCTATCGCAACAGATCCAGAATTTACAGGTTGGGGATTTACAGAAACAACCCAGACATTTTATGTATTCACAAACGAATACATTATTGGTGCAGCAAACGCAAGAGTATTAACTGATGCAGTATTAACTGACATCGATACAGTTACTGGTAACTTAGTTTCGGCTACTGGCTTATTCCAAACAGCTAACGTTCAAACAGGTGATATGGTTAGACTTATTGAAGCTACAGATACTGATGGTGTTTACAAAATTGCTAACGTTGTAAGTGAAACTGAACTTACACTTAATACTACAGACAATCCATTCGCTGGTGAAACAGCAATTAATTACGAAGTCGTAAGAAAAGGAATGTACTTACAATATAAGAAAGAAGAACTTACATTAGCATCGCCTGGTAACTTAACATTTGCCAATGCTGGCCCAGATACAATTGTTCGCACGTCAGGTTCTTGGACTACTGACGGCGTAACAGCAGGTGATACAGTTGTAATTACAGCATCATTACTTAATGATGGTTCATACACTGTAGCCACTCCTGGTACGTTGACAATGACATTGATAGCGACCGATGCATTAGTAGCAGAAGGTCCATTAGCAGCCGTAGCAAACGTTTATGTTCCATTCCATAGAACTATTAATGGTGTTGTATATGGCTTTAATTGGAGACTGTACGGTGTTAACGGAACAGCATTAAACTGTTTTGAATTTGTCCAACACCAACTACGACAGACTTCAGATATTGATTGGGGTCAGGGCACATCACGAGGAGACATTACAGACTTATTAATGACGTTTGCTTCTCCGACTGGAACAACAGTTAACATGATCATCGATGATATTAACACAGATGACTTGAACAACGTAACATACGAAGATGCAACGGGTGTTGATAGAGTATATCCATTCAGTTCATCGATTACATTAGCGTTTAACCAAAACTTGCAAGATGATACCAATGCTAAGTATTGGGTGTTCTTTACAAACGACGATGCTGGTGATAATACTGGTAGAGACTATGGTACAAAAGACGCTCTTATTATCGAAGATTCTGATGGCAACTTAGTAACAGGACTAGTTGGTGGATCACCAACTTACCAATTTGCTTATGACTATGATGGTAACGTACAACGTGGCGCGGCATCGGCCGGAAATAACGCTCCGATCACAGTTGTTGCTATTGGACTTGATACTGCACAGTTCGTTATTACAACAGGGTCGATAACACGTTCCAAAGGTATTAACATATCGCTAGTTAGCGCACTAGAACGTAACTATTCAAATCCATAATATAGTGATTAGGATAGTGGGGCACTGCTCCACTATTCAATTTTTGTCCCTACTTTATGTTTAATAAATATATTATGATAATTAGGGAACTGAAATGAGCGACGATGTCGAAAAACATACATTCAATGTAACTTCTCAAACAGTGGGGGTCTTAACTAGAAGAAGGGTAAGAAACCTATTACTGAGGAAGCGCGGCGGCTTTTCGATGAATCATCAAGATTCTTTACTTGCCCAGGCATTGGCGGATATTGTCAACGAACAAATTGCTGGATACTTTAGTTTGAATGATTTTACATTCCAGTGGGACATTCACCCAGTTAATCCATTAAAAGTTATTACACCATTCCAATGGGAAGCAGAGGGTGGCACGTTTGATGTTATAACCGGATTAAGAACACCCCCAGCATTTACCAGACAAGCAATTTAAATTATAATACCAGTTTTGGTAAATACTATCGAGGACTGAATAAAACATGGCAAAGGTTACATTCGACGGTGAAAATTTATTAATTATTGTTAACGCCGGTATCACCGAGCTTGACGTACAAATTGACCTCTACTCAGACTGGAAGGAATGGATTCTTTTAAGTGACAATTCAAAATATTTACAAGCATTTAGTGGAATTGGTGGCGAACCAATTGGTGGAGGATTGTTTGTTGGTACAACGTATCTATTACTAAATGGTTGGAAAATAAGACCCGATGAAGTAAATCACACCTTAACATTGCTCGGTAACTTGTTTGGTGATGCAGGTGCAGAGATTGTTCAACCAACAGTAGGATCATTTATTGTTGCCGTACAGTTTAGAAATTCATCCTTGGCCCAAGGTGTTGCTACCGGCGGCGGAGTTGGTACTCCATCACAAGTAGCAGATGCAGTGTGGGATGCTAGCCTCGCCGCTCACGTTGCTGCAAATACATTCGGCTCAACTAACCAAGTAGCAGGTAGTGGATTATCAAGTTCACAAGTTGCAGATGCAGTGTGGGATGAAGTCCTGACGGGCGCAACGCACAACATCACCAACTCAGCTGGTAAGAAACTGCGGCAGGCCGCAGATACTGTCGCGTACAGTGGAACGGTAAACGATGCCGCAGCATCAACCACGAGTTTCGTCATCGACAGTGGAGCCTCTGCGGTAGACGGCTTCTACAAAGACCAAACCTTTGTGTTCACCGATGGTGCTTTGGACGGGCAAGCACGAATCATCGCGACCTACACCGGCACCTCTCGAACTGTTACGCTTGACGAGGCTCTGACTTCTGCCCCGGTAAACGGAGTTGGCATCCAAATTATAGCAGATCATATTCACCCCATCACCCAAATTGCCGCTGCGGTGTGGGATGCAGCATTGGGGTCGCATATAGCATCTGGATCGTTTGGCGAAGCAGTTGGAGCAAACATTAAAATTGATTCTGCAACCGCAGTATCGCTTGCAACTACATTATTGAAATATCAACGTAATAGAACAAGGATCGATACTACAGCAAAGACATTGACAATATACGACGATGATGATTTGACCCCAATCACAATATTTGATCTTAAAGACACAGGCGGTTCACCAAGCATTACTGAAATATCTGAACGCTTACCACAGTAACCAATGGCAATTAATAATAACCCATACGGTGCCCTAATTACTAACGGGCTAGGATACAGCCCATCTATTTTAATCACCGGATTCTTTAGTCTTCTAATAGAAGTACAGGTTGTAATACCTCCAGTAGTACCTCCTGGAGGAGCGGTAGGCGGCGGCGGAACAATATATGTTCCATACCCCGAACACCTACGAAAAAAGAGAAGACTTGTCATTTTCACAGTAACTAATGCAAGCGGATTCCATTGGAAACGAGAGTACTTAGTTGATTTGGTTAAGGCCGAGTACATTGTTAAAGTTGTTAATATTACATCTAGATTTTTAAATGCAGCAGAGTCCACGTACAAAGTGGCAGTGGGTGGAATTAAGAATCTGTCAGAATCTGTCAAAACATCTGTTGGAAACCTCAAAACTGTAGCTAGTTCAGCAGCTGAATCCACCATTAAAATCGGCAATTTAATAAGTAAAGCAGTCAAGCCCATAGTTACTTTTATAAAGAAGGATAAATAAACTGTAAGGTACAAATATGAGCACAATAGTCCGAGTTAATAACACTAAAGACACAAACTTAGAATTTGACATTGCCATCCAAGGCTTGACTGAAGATGCCACACCTAACACAGACGTGCGGTTTGTAGTTAAAAACGTTAAAGACAAGTACAATGTGTCAATCAAGTGCAAAAGAAACGAAAATAAGAAATGGGTAGCTAATGTGCCTGCTCTGTATTTAGAGACCAAGGAACAGCCATTCCAAATTGAAGTTATTGTTGACGGCTATTATTTTGCTCCTGCAAACGGTATGCTGGAAGTAATTAACGAGCCCAAAGTTAAGATTAAAGAAGAGTCTACTCCACAGAAGCAAATTACAGTTACAGCATCAATTGCCAATTCAACTATAGTAGAAGAAGATGTTCCAGCGCCGCTAAATCTACAAAGAGCTATCTTCGAAAGTGATGGCAGATTTGGCAGGTCTAGCAAAATGTTTACTACAGTCTTAAAGAAGTCGGCTCTTGTGCTTGATAATTCAATCTTAAAGAATGGAACATTGAAAGAAAATACATCTAAGAAAACCGTTGCTGAATCAGTACGAATGGTTCGTGTTGCTCTTAATTACTTCGAAAAACAACTCAAGTCAAAAATTAAGAAGTAACAATGGCTGCCTGGGTAATCCACCCACAAAAAATTAAATTTATCCATGTGCCCAAAGCCGCCGGTTCTGCAGTTACAAAATGGGCAATGGGTAATTTTGACATGCAGAAGTTGGGGCCGGCGACGCATTATTCGTTGTTACAGACTAACGAGATCGCACCAGAGACTAAAGACTACTTTAGTTTTTGCGTAGTAAGGAACACATACGATCGCTTAGTTAGCTTATATGAATTCTCCGAGTTCAAAGCGCATAAAACCTTAGCAAAACTTAAGAAGAAAGGTAAGATAGGGCGCGACGACTTTTGGCTAGAAAGAATAGAACACTATAAGCTAGGGTTTAAAAAGTGGCTGGACACATCCACTTGCCGAGACGAACCAGACCAACTTACATACATCTTTGACGATGACGGTAATCAAATCTCTTATATCATTCGTTATGAAAACTTCAAGGAGGAATTTAAGTTAATACAAGAAAAACTAAATTCAACTGTCGATCCAACCCCTGCTAATGTTAGACCGAATAGTACACCTTATCCGGAATACTATGACGCAGAAGCTATAGAAAAGGTTGCTAAATTATTTAAAAATGAAATTAATTACTTTGGATTTACCTTTGAGTGAGTCCAAGGATATTCCATTGCTTCAATTATAGTTTCTGCCTGTTGCGCACGGGCATTAATCATTGCCCATAACAATTTCTTTAAGAATTTAATCATAGCGGTTCTTCATTAAGTTCCTGTGGTAGGCTTTCATTCTTTCTTCTAACTCTTGTATGTCTTTCGATCCATTTACATACCGTTCAAAGTCGGTCATCATCATGTGTTGCATCGCGTTCTTAAACCAAGTAAAAATTTTAGTCATATCATCCTATAAAGTAAGTATATATTTATATGCTGCGGCCGCACATAATACTATATTATAACCAAAAAAAGCCGCCCTTAGGCGGCTTTGTAATTTGGTGGATCAACTATAATCTAAGCAGCCATTGCCTCTGGCAGCATTAGATACTGACCCCAACTTGGGTGTTTGACGTGGATCGGCACTCGCTTATGAGTATTTACTAACTGATAGTAATTTGGCTCATGCGGTTTAGTTTTTGGCTTCCATATCTTATCGCCCTTTTTGTGGTTACATTTTCGGCAAGCAGTAACACAGTTTTCCCAACTATGCTTACCACCTCGTACTTTTGGCAGTACGTGGTCGATGGTTAGGTCAGCCGTGCTAAAGACCTCGTCACAGTATTGACAGGTGTACAAATCTCGTAGGTATAAGTTCCTACGGTTGAAATGAACATGTTTCTTACTGTTAAAGTAGCCTTTGGTTACACAGACCGCCGGCACCTTCATGTGTGTGTGGGCACTATGTAGGATCCAATTATCATATTCCTCGATCATATAGACCTTGTCAAGGAACAGCAACTTTACAGCATGTTGCCAGCTAATTACAGACATTGGCAAGATGCTAATTGGTTCGTAGTTTGCGTTTAGCAAAAGTGTATCAGACATATAATTTTCCTTTCTTATGTTCCAGTTCTAAATCAAATAAATATACGATATTATATAGGAATAACTCCAAAATGTCAAGAACGTTAGAGGGTGTAATTGTTAAACGCCCGCACCAACAAGAAAAGTATACAATTCAACAACTTAAGGATTTCGCTACTTGCGCTAATCCTAAATCTGGTATTCTTCACTTTTTGAGCAACTACTTCTACGTCCAACATACAACTAGAGGGAGAATTAAATATCAACCGTATGAATTTCAGTTAAGACTTATTGATATTTATCATCAAAATAGATTTTCTATTAATATGCTGCCTAGACAGATGGGAAAAACGGCCACAGCAGCAGGATATTTACTTTGGTACGGAATGTTTGTACCAGACAGCACAATTTTAATTGCTGCCCACAAATATCAGGGCGCACAGGAAATTATGCAAAGAATTCGTTATGCATATGAATATTGTCCAAACCATATTAGGGCTGGAGTTGTAAGCTATAACAAAGGTAGTATAGAATTTGATAACGGAAGTAGAATTGTTGCGCAAACCACGACAGAAAGCACTGGACGAGGTATGAGCTTAACCATACTTTATTGTGATGAGTTCGCTCACGTTAGACAAAGTATTGCAGAAGAGTTTTGGACAAGCATAAGCCCAACGCTATCGACAGGTGGTAAAGCTATTGTTACGAGCACTCCTAACAGCGATGAGGATCAGTTCGCACAGTTATGGAATGCTGCCAACGATTGCTTTGACGAGTACGGTAACCAAACAGAAATAGGTAAGAACGGATTTAAGTCTTTTAGAGCATGGTGGCAAGAACATCCGGACAGAGATGAACAATGGGCCAAGGAAGAACGATCACGTCTAGGTGAAGAAAAGTTTAGAAGAGAAATGGAATGCGAATTCATTCAAGACGATGAGACGTTAATCAATCCGCTTATGTTAGTTAACATGGAAGGTAGCGATC
>Ga0307380_10009371_pt1 | contig 12439 bp, 6 predicted proteins | sample UN3MG_FD_202239 | JGI IMG/M metagenome (GOLD analysis project Ga0307380, IMG submission 202239) | Soil microbial communities from Risofladan, Vaasa, Finland - UN-3 | ecosystem: Environmental > Terrestrial > Soil > Coastal area > Acid sulfate soil | place: Finland: Risofladan, Vaasa | collected... | reverse complement strand
TTTGTGCCCTTTGTGTCTTCGTGCCTTTGTGGCCTTCCTTCCGTGTGCGGATTTTCCTTGCTCTTGCGTGCATCTTTGCGCTATGATATAGGTCTCGCTTTCAGACTTTTTCAGCCGCGAACCAGCAGGTGCTGATCGGCGGATCCGGTATGAAATGCGGCACCGGAGTTGTATCCGGGGCCGTTTGGGCGATGTGTTTGCTTATGGTCAGCAATTCCACACCACCTGGCAAGTATTGGAGACTGTAATGCCAAGAGAACTGCGGTGGAAGGTTGTCGTCATCCTCTTCGTGCTGGCGTGCGCGTTCATGGCCGCGTATCCTACCAGCGATACCCTGATGTGGCACGGAACGGTCAGGGACAAGGTCGACAACCGAGGAAGGGTGATCCAGCGCACCGTGAAGACCAAGCAGGTCGACAACCAGCCCGCCTACTACGTCGATCGCTTCACCGGCGGAATCTTCCATCACAAGAAAGACAAGTACGAGGCCGAGAAGGAGGTCTACGTCAGGCCGGACCACAAGGTGGTCGACCGCGACGTGTGGGTATCATCGGCCGGGCTGACGCTTGGCCTTGACCTCGCGGGCGGGGCCGAGCTGCGCTACCGCGTTGAAGAGCACGGCGAGCTGAGAAGCGGATCCGCCGAAAAGATCATCGAAATCCTCCGCAAGCGTATCGACGCGATGGGCCTGAAGGAGCCCATCCTCGTCAAGGAAGGGACCGACCGCATCCTCGTGCAGCTTCCAGGCAAAGACGAGGAAGAGACGCGGCGCATGCAGCGGATCATCGAGAGCAGCGGCCACCTCGAGTTCCGACTGGTCAGCAGCAACGAGCAGCTCAAGAAGCAGGCGGAGACCAGCCCGATGGAGGGCTACCACTGGTACACGCCGCGCTCCAGCCCGCAGTCCAAGATGCTGATCAAGGACCAGGCGGAGCTGACGGGCGACTACATCACGAGGACGGGCATCCAGGTGGATCCGCGCACGCGGGAGCTGCAGGTGAGCCTCGATTTCAACGCGCAGGGCCGGCACCTCTTCGCGAAGGTGACCGAGGAGAACGTGGGCGAGCAGCTCGCGATCATACTCGACGACATCCGCGACGCGAAGGGCAATATCGCCAAGCAGGGGCAGCTCTATTCCGCCCCCGAGATCAAGGGCGCGATCTGGGGAACCGCCGTCATCTCGGGCGGAGCCGGGGGCTTCACGCAAACGGAAGCGGAAGACCTCAAGACCACGCTGGAAGCCGGCGGCCTGCCCGCCACGCTGGTGCCTGAAGGGATGAACCGCGTCGGCCCGTCGCTCGGGCGCGACTCCATCGATATGGCGACGAGGGCCACCATTATCGGTGGGGCCGTTGTTTTCCTCTTCATGATCCTGTATTACCACAAGGGCGGCATCGTGGCCAACATCGCCCTGATGCTGAACGTGCTGCTGGTGGTCGGTGCGATGGCCGTTTTCCAGGCAACGCTCACGTTGCCCGGCATTGCCGGCTTGGCATTGACCGTGGGCATGGCCGTGGACGCCAACGTGCTGATCTTTGAGCGCATTCGCGAAGAGCTCGAGAAGAAAGGATTGGACCATCTCCCGATGGCCGTGAAGGACGGCTACGATCGGGCACTGGTCACGATCATCGACTCCAACCTCACGACGTTGGGCACGGCCCTGTTGCTCTACCTCTTCGGCACGGGCACAATCAAGGGCTTTGCCGCCACGTTGTCTCTCGGTCTCGTGTTCAGCATGTTCACCGCTGTCTTCGTGACCAGGGCGGTGTTCGAGTTCCTCATCTGGCGCAACTGGCTGCACAAGCTGGGCATGATCAGGCTGCTTCCCAAGACCGCGATCGCGTTCACCAGCAGGATGCGGTACTGCGTGATAGGCTCGGCGATCCTGATCGCGATCGGGATGGCGATCTTCGCGGGCAAGGGATCGAAGAACTACGACATCGACTTCAAGGGCGGGGCGATGGTCCACGTGGCCACGAAGGCGGACGTTTCGGTCGATCAGGTGCGTGCGGCCATCAAATCGCACTACCCCGACGCAGGCGTTCAGAGCGTGAGGCTGAATCCCGACGAGAAGGGGGATTATGCGAAGTTCGAGATCAAGACGGCCCTGCGCGGCCAGGCCGAGATCGCCGGCGTCAAGCCCATTCCCGAGCTTGCCACGGGCGACCTCGAGCCGTTCGCCGGCGGGTATGAGTTCACGGTGACGACGGACCGGCCCACGGCCGTCGCCGAAGTCCAGGATGCGCTCGCCAAGTCGGAGCCCGGCATCCGCGTAGCCGGCGTCGGCACCGGGCAGGAGGGATCCTTCTCGCAGTTCTCCATCCTGGTGAGGAACCCCGACAGAGTCAAGATGACGGATATGATCAGGAGCACCTTCGCCGACCTGTCGGTCAGGCCCGACATCGCCCGGCTGCTGCAGGACAAGCTGGTGCCGGAAGGCTTCCCGGCGGCGAGCGTGTCGGACGGCAAGGTGAGCATGGAAGTGAACTTCAAGGACACGATGACCGTGACCAAGCTCACCGAGCACCTCACGACCTGGGGCTACCAGGAGGCGAAGGTGACGGTCAAAGATAAGGCGGATGCCGCCGAGGGCACCAACATGCTCATCACGGCCAAGGCGAAGCCCGACGATCCCGAGGCGCTCCGCGAGAACCTCGTGAGCAGCTACAAGATCAGTGAACCATTCCCGCTCGTCACCGTCGTCGGCGGGTATATCGTCGGCCTGATGAAGGAGCGGGCGGTGGTCGCCCTCATCCTGTCGTTCATCTTCATCGTGGGCTACCTGTGGTTCCGGTTCGAGCTGAAGTACGGCGTGGCGGCGGTGATTGCACTCGTGCACGACGTCCTGTTCACCGTCGGCTTCCTGGCGCTCGTCGGAGTTCCGTTCAACCTCACGATCGTGGCTGCTCTGCTGACGATCATCGGCTACTCGGTGAACGACACGGTGGTGATCTTCGACCGGGTGCGGGAAAACCTGAACCTGCTCCGGCGCGAGCGGTTCGAGCCGCTGGTCGACCTCAGCATCAACCAAACGCTCTCGCGAACGATCCTCACTACGCTGTCGACGATGTTCGTGGTCGTCTCGTTCCTGATCTGGGGGACGGGTGTGATCCGCGACTTCGCCCTCGCGTTGACGGTCGGCATGGTCACCGGCACCTACTCCACCGTGTTCATCGCGGCACCGGTGGTGGTGTGGTGGCACAGGCGTGAAGAGAAGAAGCGGCACGCTCGGTCGAGCGAGTACGTGACCGCATCAGCCAGCAAGGCGTAGAGCCGGGCTGGCGGCAACGGTATCTGACCAAACACCGAAGGCGGGCAGCAATGCCCGCCTTCGCCATTTCGCCTGCTTGATCAGTTGGCCAGTTGGCCAGTTGGCCAGTTGGCCAGTCGGCCAGTCGGGAAGTTATCCGGTTATCCAGCTATCCAATTGTTCAGGTAATCAGTTGATCAGTTTCCAGTGTGGGACCGGCCGACCGACTGCGGAGCTGAACGACTGCTCAGCTAGCCAGTTTCCGGAGCGCGCTGGCGATCAGCCCGCCAACCATCACGTATGCGTTTCCCCACGCTTCGCGCCGGAGGAACGACACCGGCAGCTTCGGATCGCTGATGAACGGCCGCAACACCCACGCCATCTGGATTCCCACGAACACGTAGAGGAAGAACCACGCGAAGCGCAACTGGCGGTGCCGGGCCGACCGCCTGATCAGTGGGCCGTAGTAGCGGCGCACCACTACCTGCGCGCTCGCACTCGCCACGGCGAACATCAGCCCGTTGAACAACACTGCGAGTTGGTAGTCGCTGCACGAAAGATACCACAGCGCCGTGAATGGACCAAGGCACGCCAGCACCACCGTTATGCACGACTGCGTGGAGATGAGCGCTCGCAGAACTTCCGGGAAATCGTCCGCCACGCCCGCGATCAGATTCAACACGAAGAAGCTTGGCAGGCACAACACAAACGAGATGAGAAGCAGGAAGATCACCTTCACGCCGGAAAACAGGAGCTGCTGGAACCGTCCGGGCTCCAGGCCGCTGTAGGCCCCCATCACCGCACCGTAAAACAACCCGCACACGACCAGCAGGATGAGCAGCCACTTCAGCCGGCCGGCCAGCGGGGCATCCACCGCGAATAGCCCCTTCCCCCGGAGGAAGTCGTCCATTGACTTGAAGAATGCGCGCATCACTTGCTGAATAACTCGCCGATGGTGCGGATGATGTCGATGAAGATGTTGGCTTCGCGTGCCCGGAACAGCTCGAACGGGAGGTTGGGCGCGCCGATGAACGGACGGAGCACCCAGCCCATCTGCGCCCCCACGAGCGCATAGATGATCAGCCACACGCGGAAGGTCTTGCGCGCGGACGGCCGCGGCGGCTCCGGGGGCAGCTTCGGAAGCTCGCCCCCTTCCGGTGTCTGCACCGGCACGCCAACGTACGGCGGTGCCTGCGCCGCCTCCAGCCGCCTGAGCATCGTCAGCAAAACCTTCAACCCGATGACGCCCGACACCGTGAAGAAAAACACGTTCAGCAGTTTCATGAAATGATAGCTGGTGGTGTTCAGCGTGAAAAACCCGGTGATCGGCCCCAGCGATGCCAGCACCGTGAGGTTCACCGCCACGGGCACCATCATCAGCCGGAGCGTGTCCTTCGGGCCGAGTTGCACGCCGAGCAGCGCGCTGAACACGTAGAGCGAAGGGAACGTTACCACGAGCGTGAGCAGGAAGACTGCCGGAACCTTCACCGCCGATGCCGCAAGCTGTTCGAACGAAGGCGGCGTGCGCGTCAGCACCGCATACAGCCCCATGAAGAGGCCATAGATGATCCCGAGCAGCAGGCAGCCGCCCACGAGCGGGCCGAGCCGGATGTGCCCCATTCCCTGCGCGAGCAACTGCGGATCGCCCTTCTTCCCTCGCAACACGCTGTCCATTTCTCTCAGCCAACTCGTCATGGTTTCATGCTCCTGTGCAGTGCAATGACGTGCGCGTGCGTGCCGAGTCAGATAGCATCATAACACCATCACGGCGACAAGACAAGCTGTTTATGGCAGGAATGGCAAGCGAAGAGGCCGAATCACCAGACGGGCAGGCGGGGACGATCGCGGCAAGGCTCCTTCTCACTGCAACCTGCAGGTTCGCCACGATGGAAGCGCCGAAGCGCCGAAGCGCCGTTCCCGTTCTTGAATCCTGCTTCGCGAGCGGCTATCATATTGCCAACGGCAATGCGGTTATATTTCCCACGCGCGATCCGTCTTCTTTATGAGTTGTCCAGTTACCCAGTTGCTCGGTTTTTCAGCTATCCACTTCAACCAAACTGACAAACTTACAAACTGATGAACTCATCAGGATCATCGCAATGACCGAACCGGAAGCCTTGGCGGCATATCACGAGCGGCGCGACGCGGACGCATTCCGCCGGCTCGTGCTGGCGTATCAGGGCATGGTCTACTGCACGTGCCGCCGGGTGCTCGACAGCGATGCCGACGCGGAAGACGCCGCACAGGAAGCATTCCTGAAGATGGCGAAGGCGGCGGGGCAGATTCGCCGCAATCCTGCTGGCTGGCTTCATGCCTGCGCCATCACCACAGCCCGTGACAAGCTCAGGTCGAATCGTTCGCGGAAATCGCGAGAAGCGGAGTGGGCCGACATGCACACCATCGATAGCAAGGACGACTGGCACGAGCTGCTGCCCGTGGTCGACGATTGCATAGCAGGCTTGCCGGAAGACGACCGCGAGTTGCTGCTGGCGTACTACTTCGCGGGCCGGACGCAGGCGGATCTCGGCGCCGCACGGGGCGTCAGCCAGCCTGCCATCAAGAAGCGGCTCGACCGCATCGTGGAAGACCTGCGCTCGCGGCTGCACAAGCTCGGTTACGCGGTGCCGCTCGGCCTGCTGATCCTGTTCCTGTCGGAGCGTGCGTGCGAGGCGGCGGTGCCGGCCGCGCTTGGTGCGAGCCTGCTGAAGATCGGGATCGCGGGCGTTGGCGAAGGCGCGTCGGTCGCATCGGCCCCGACTGCGGCCGGCGGAATCATGGGCGGAGTGGGCGCGAAGATCGCGGCCGCGGTTGTTGCCGCGGGTATTGTCGTTGGCGCCGGAATCCTTGCATACAGGCAGCTCGCCAAATCGAATCCACCACCGCAGCGGCCAGCAGTTGTGCAGGCTGATATCGAGGAACCCGCCGCGCCCGACGCGGCTCAGAACAAGGAGATCGCAGTGAACAACGTCGATAGGCAGGATGCGGCCGCACCGAGCGAAGCAAGAATACTGGCTGTCGTTGAATCCGCGCGCGGCAGGGGCCGAAGCGTCCACGTGATCACCGGCGAGTCCGGTTATGCCGAGCACCTGGGCGAAATGCTGCGGGCGAAGTTCGGCCGAGAGGCTGTCGCCGTGCCGCCATCCCGCGACGCGGACTTGCTGCCTGAACAGCAGATCGTTGCGGCACCGCATGACCGAATAGCAGACCCGGTTCTGATGGCCAAGGTTCGGGGAGCTGAGAAGGTAGCAGACGTCGATCGGGTACTCGCCAACACGGAGGCTGTCGTGATAAGGCTGAACCCCGAAGAGCTGCCTGCACCTTACCGGATCAACGCGATGAAGGACGGTAAGGTCGCCGAGCTGTTGGCTGAGCTATGGCCCGAAGAGCTCAAGGCAAAGTACGCGGCATGGACCAATCTTGATGAGGAGCCACCGGCGGACGCACCGAAAGCGAACGTGAAGCGCGACGCCGAGAAGGTCTGGATCGAGGGCGTGCCGTCGCTGGGCTGGGACAAGCATCAGTGCACCTACGCCGGCGCGCTCGAGGCGGCGATGGCGGTGACCGAGCGGCCGGTCAGCTACACGCAAATCATGGGGGTGACGGGTCTGGCGTTCCGCACGCGGTGGTTCCAGGGAAGGATCGGGCAGAAGTGGTGCCCGTCCAGCCCCGTGGGCGAGTTCCCCGAGGAGATCGCCGCCACGCAGAAGGCAACAGGCTGGCCGATGCAGGTGATCTGCGTGCCCGACGATCCGAAGATGGAGCGCTTCGCGAGCCAGATCGTCGCGTCGATCGATGCCGGCCGGCCTGTCCCTGCCTACGACCCCGGGCTGAACATGGACACGATCTGCGGCTACAAGGACGGTGGCAACACCGTGCTGCTGAAGGACTACTTCAAGGGCGACATCGAGATGCCCGTGGAGAAGCTGGGCTGGATGCTGCTGATCCTGCAGGATCCGGTGCAGCAGCCGTCGGAGCGCGACGCCTTCCTGCAAGGACTGCGGATCGCCGTGCGGAACTGGCAGCGCGAGCCATCGCAGAGCGAGAAGGGCGAGTACCTGTTCGGCGGCGCGGCGCTGGCCCGGTGGGCCGAAGACCTCGGCAAGATCGACACGGTGAACGCGGCCGACAGGGAGAACCTGGCATTCGTGAGCCGATGGTGCTTCGCGAGCATGCTGGATGCACGCATGGAGGCGGCGAGCTTCCTTGAACAGAACGCGAACGAGCTCGGCGATCCCGCGAAGGCTGCGATTCTGCGCGCGGCTGAGATCTATCGGCAGGAAGCGAACACACTCAGGCCCATCCTGCAAGGCAACCAGCCCGACGATCGCAAGCGCGAATTCCTAGGCGAGGCGCGCAAGATCGAAGCCGCGGCAATCGCCGAGATCGAAAAGGCGTTGAATTCCATACAATAACCGCTAAGATTACCAGCCGGAAAACGCAGGCACGAGGATCGCCCTCATCTTCTTCGTGCCTTCGCGCTTCATGCACCCGCCGCTGATTCCGACACCAAGGAGTGATTGCGAATGGATCTTCACCAGATCAAACCGCGACTGCTGATGGGCCCGGGTCCGTCGGATGTGAATCCCCGCGTGCTCGAGGCGATGGCCCGGCCGACGATCGGGCACCTTGACCCGCAGTTCCTGGCGATCCTGAACGACGTGCGCGGCATGCTGCAGGCGGTCTTCCAGACGAGAAACAAGCTGACGCTCGCCGTGAGCGGCACAGGCTCGTCGGGCATGGAGACTTGCGTGGTGAACCTGATCGAGCCGGGCGGCAAGATGCTGGTGTGCGTGGCCGGCGTGTTCGGCACGAGGATGGTCGACGTTGCCCAGCGGGCCGGTGCACAAGTCACCGCGATCAACGTCCCGTGGGGGCAGGTGTTCACGCCGGAGACGGTGAAGGCCGCCATCCGCGAGCACGGGCCGTTCAAGGTGATCGGGATCGTGCACGCGGAAACGAGCACGGGCGTCGCACAGCCGATCGAGCCGATCAGCGACGTTGCACACGAGGCGGGGTCGCTGCTGCTGGTCGACACGGTGACGAGCCTGGGCGGGATGGAGGTCGACGTCGACGGCTGGCGGATCGACGCGTGCTACAGCGGGACGCAGAAATGCCTGTCGTGCCCGCCGGGGCTGTCGCCGGTCACGTTCAGTTCCGCCGCCGAGAATGTGATTTCCACGCGGAAGACGAAGGTGCAGAGCTGGTATCTCGATATGAACATGGTGCGGCAGTACTGGGGCTCGGAGCGCCTGTACCATCACACGGCTCCGATCAACATGATCTACGGGCTGCACGAGGCGCTGCGGATCGTGCTGGAGGAGGGGCTGCAGGCTCGATGGGCACGCCACGCCCGCGTGCACCGCGGGCTGAAGGCCGGGCTTGAGGGAATCGGGCTGAAATACCTGGCCGATCCCGCCCACCAGCTTCCGATGCTGAATGCGGTATCCGCACCGGCGGGCGCGGACGAGGCGGCGATCCGCAAACGCCTGCTGGACGGCTACGGCATCGAGATCGGCGGCGGGCTCGGGGCCTTCAAGGGCAAGGCGTGGCGCGTCGGCCTGATGGGCGAGAGCGCCACCGACCGCCACGTGGACGCGCTGACGGCCGCATTGAAGGAAATCATCGGATGACGCTCGATTCTCGCATGTCACTCGATTCGCTGACGGCAGCATGCCAGGCGGTGGAGGCGATTCCCGACACGCAGCGCGTGGCGGACCTGCGGGCGCACGTTCGCGCCGCGATGGGGAAGCCGCTGGTCCAGTGGGCGTGCCCGCCGCGCATCGATGCCGATTTCATGGGCGAGCCGCTCGCCGTTCGCAAGGCACGCGCCATCGCGCTCAAGCTGTCCGCCATGCCCGACGACCTGTGGCAGGGGCAGTTGTTCGCGGGATCGATGACCCTGGAGGAGCCACGCGTCCACGCTGAGTGGGGATTCCCCGACTACCTGACGGAAGCCGAGAAGGCGGAGGCGGCACGGCACGGCTGGGGCATCCACTGCTTCGGGCATATCGTTCCGGACTACCCGTCGCTCCTCGCGAAGGGGCTGAACGGGATTCGTGCCGACGCGGAGGCACAGCGTCCGCTGGCAAGCACCCCGGATGAGCGGGCGTTTCTCGATTCGGTGGTGATCGCGCTGGATGCAGTATCCGCCTTCGCCCTGCGGTTGGCCGCGCGATGCGATGCGGAATCCAGGACAGCCGACGCCGCCCGCACCGCCGAACTGCTGCAGATGGCGGCGAACCTGCGGCAATCGCCCGCCGGGCCCGCCCGCACGTTCCACCAGGCGCTGCAGTCGGTGTGGCTGCTGCACATGATCTTCCACTCGACGATGAACGGCAACGCGATGGGGCGGCTGGAATTCGTAAATGGTTCCGATGAGAAGGACCGACCCACAGCATCCGCGCGAGGTATTTTTCTTGACAACAGGGCGCGATGCTGGTAAGCTGTAGCCCGTGAGCACAAGACCAGGCTTGGGAAGCGACTTCACGCGCTGCCGGTGGGGCGGCCCAGGAAGGAGAAGCGAGCGAACCGGGCACGCCGCTTTCGCTTGAGGACGCCCGCCGGGTCGTGGGGCAATGGGTCGAGCATTACAACAACGTGCGGCTGCACAGCGCCATCGACTATATCGCCCCGAAGGACAAACTCGAAGGCCGCGCCGAATCGATCCTATCGGCCCGCGACGCCAAGCTCGCCGCTGCACGCGAGCACAGGCGTGTCAAGCGGCAACAGATGCGCAAAAACGCGCTATTGACAACCGACACGCAACGTGCTATACTGCCATCAGCCGGTGAAACGGAAGCGAGTGTTGCTGGAGAGCGCACCGCCAGGGATAACCGGTCGGGTTGCGACGGATATCCGTCTTTGGGAGCCGTGAAAAGCGGCTCCCCCGGATTGCCAAAGCAAGATGTTCGGAGCATCCCCCATCCCTCAAAAAACTCAACCTCTCAGCCGCCAGAGGAGTCTCTTATTTCTGCAGGCGGTTTGTCCAATTCACGGTGAACCAGTACAACCACACGTCACACATGAACAGTTCAGGAAGCAGGAAACTCCCCCATGTCGACAGGACAGGCAGCTATTCTGAAACGCGAGAACGGATTGGTCTACGAGTCGGGCATGACCGTTTTTGACGAAAAACTATGCAACGGCCGCTGGTTGGGACGCTACTGCTCCGCCAACAGCTTCCTCGAACGAGAGAGTGCGCTCCAATGGATGAACGAGGGCGGGCCCGCCAGCCTTGCGTCACTCGATAGTCATGCTTTTCGGCTGGAGATTGACGGACAAAGCCTCCACTACGGCTGGGAACTGACCGGCCTCGATACGACCGGCGACAGCAGCACCGTCTCCCTCCAGAGCACCCTTGCCCCCGTGAAGGTCGACGTCTGCTCCAAGGTGGACGGCACAGGCTTCCTGAAGCGTTGGCTGCGCATCACCAACCAGACGGCGCGTCCCATGACCTTGCAGCGGGTCAGTCCCTGGAGTGGGGTTGTCGTCCGCGTCGGAGATCTGCATGGTTTTGGGTCCTCATGGCGGGATTTGCTGGGGAGCGAACAGCGCACTCCCTTTGAGGTGGGCGCCATGGTGCGGCAATTTTGCTGCTTCGAAGGAGATTTTGAGTGGACACCCCTTCCGTCCGCTTCCCTGCGCGTGGAAGGGCGCAACGGCAAAAGCGGATATGGCACACCCTTTGTCGTGCTTCGGGACAATGCCTGCGGCCATCACATCATCGCCGGCTTGGAATGGTCCGGCAATTGGTTCATGGAATGCACCTGCGACCTCCACACAACCTTTCAGGCGGCTCTCCACCTGCACGGAGGTCCCGCCGCCCCGGCCCCGCAACGAGTCTTGGACCCCGGTGAAACCATCGTTACGCCGGCCATGCATATCGGCGTGTTACAGACCGACTTCGACAGCGCCATCCAGGCGTGGCATCGCCACCTGCGCGCAAGCGTGCTGGTCGTCCCGCCCTCCCAACGCAATGAGCGTGTCCTCTACAATACCTGGTCCTATCGCGAGCATGAACTGAGCGAGGAGATTCTCCACCACGAGATCGACGTCGCGGCAGAGATCGGCGCCGAAGCCTTCGTGATCGATGCCGGCTGGTACGGCGACCAGAACTCCAACTGGGCGGATACCGTCGGCGACTGGACCTGCGGCAATCGACTGGCCAATGGCCTCGAACCCGTCTTCGACTACGCGCGGGCCAAAGGCCTCCTCTGCGGACTGTGGTTCGATTCCGAGCGCATCGGCCGCGAAAGCCGCATTGTCAAGGCCCACCCGGAATGGCGGCTGCAATGCCACGGGCTGCCGACCAACTTTTGTGACCTGGACCTTACCAACCCCGCGGCGCAGGCCTGGATGGAAGAAACCATTGTCGGCGTCATCGAACGCTACCAACTGGATATCTATCGCCTCGACAACAACACCATCCCGTTGGAAGGCGGCCAAAGCAACCGTCATGGAATCCAGGAGAATTCGCTTTGGCGGCATTTCGAATTCCTCTACGCCATGTACGACCGTATCCGCGCCCGATTCCCCAATCTGATTCTGGAAAACTGCTCCGGAGGCGGAGGCCGCATGGATCTTGGCATGATGTCCCGCTTCCACTACACCCAGATCACCGACTGGCCCGTCCTGCCGCGCGCCGCCAGGATCTTCAACGGCATGAGCCTGGCCCTGCCGCCGGAATGTCTGATGCAATTCACCGGCGTTGCACAAAACGGCCACTGGCGCGGAGATTTTGACTCCTGTCTGCGCTTTGGCATGCTCGGACTATTTTTCATCAGCGGTCTCTATCCCGACCCGGCCACCCGCAATCCCGATCAGATCGCACGCGCCCGTCACCATGTTGACCTCTACAAGACTTTCATCCGGCCGTTCCTGCGCCAGGCGGAAATCTTCCATCACACCCCGGCCTTGCCCGGACGCGAGCCCACCGGCCGTTGCGTCCTGGAGTTGGCCGCACCTGACCGCAGCCGGGATCTGATCGCCATCTTCCGTTTCGCCGCCGACGCCGGCGACGATGCACCGGTGATCCCGCGCGGGCTGAACGCAGGCAGGCGTTACCAGGTCACCTCGGACAACACCGGGGAAGTCTGGACCGCCACCGGCGCCGAGTTGACCGACTCCGGTCTCCGTGCACGCATCGGCCGGGCGCTTGGTTCCGAACTGTTCCTGCTCAAGGAGATCCCC
>Ga0307380_10009370_pt1 | contig 12439 bp, 9 predicted proteins | sample UN3MG_FD_202239 | JGI IMG/M metagenome (GOLD analysis project Ga0307380, IMG submission 202239) | Soil microbial communities from Risofladan, Vaasa, Finland - UN-3 | ecosystem: Environmental > Terrestrial > Soil > Coastal area > Acid sulfate soil | place: Finland: Risofladan, Vaasa | collected... | reverse complement strand
AGGCCGTCATTGGGGCGCACTGCGTTTGTGCGACGCGCCTGAACGGTTTCGATAAGCCGCCGGAGCCATTCGACCTTACGCATCATCACGGAAACCTTGACGCGACGGTACGGACTCTTTGGCGAGAAGGACAGCGTGTAACCGCCGTTGATGTTCAGCCCGGCAAAAGAACGAAGATGCTTATTTCGGTCGGGACAGTGCTGGATAATATTGATGTGCCGCCGGCCGGAGGGTGTGTGGTTTCCGTAAGGGTCAAATTCGACGGCGACCAGGAAGTGCTTAACTTTCCCGGCTTTCATCAGGTGTTCTTCTATGGTGATTATAAACGCCAACTCGTGGAGTTCTGCCGGTTATTCAACTTTGAGGCGCAGGTTGTCTAAATGATGTTGTGCCGGCGGGATATGTTACGATATGTATAGTCAAATGAAAACCGAGCAGGTTTTATTTGCCTGCTCGGATTAGATGTTCCTAAGAAAAGCTTTTCGCAAAAGGAAATTTTTATTGGCCCTGGGTTATAGTTCGCTGGGCTTTGCGCATGCGTCGGCGGTTCTTTTCCGAGGGTTTTTCATAATAGGCGTTGCGTTTCATATCTCTGATTAAACCCTCTTTTTCACACAGCTTTTTAAAGCGTCTTAACATTGACTGTACTGATTCACCAGCACGCGATTTAACTTTCAGCATAAAAACCAAAAACCTTTCCTGCGCTTATAATCTCTTATTACAAGCAATCTCAAAATAATATTATGTATTTAATTCGTCAAAAAACGTTAGTTTGATTACTTTAAGGTATATTTTTCAGTTTTTCAAGCCAAAAAATGTCAGCTTATGCTTTTTGCTGAAAAATACTGTTTTTGGCTGATAAATCTGAAAAATTGTCCAAAATAAACTTAAATTTGCCATAATTTGAGGATTTCTTGAGAGATATGGGCGAATATGTTAAAATAAAGCGGTAATTTTTGGAGGTATATCGTATTTGGAGAAATTTCGTCAGACGCTAAAAGTGAGAAAAGAGCGAGCGATTCTGGTCGCCGCAATCCAACGTCGCAGCGATGTGGCGGGTGATTTGTCGGAGCTCACAGCCTTAGCTGAGAGTGCCGGCGCTGTTGTTGTGGACAGATTCCAGCAGAAAATCCACACAATAAATCCCGCCACATATATAGGCAAAGGCAAAGCCAGCCAGCTTTCCGGCAGGGTCAAGCGATTCAAAGCCGACGTAGTGATATTTGATAATGATCTGTCCCCGGGGCAAATCCGTGAGCTTGAGAAGGTTGTCGAAGTAAAGGTACTTGATCGCAGCGAGCTGATTCTGGATATATTCGCTACCAGAGCACAAACCAAACAGGCCAAACTACAGGTCGATTTGGCCCAGTTGGAATATACATATCCACGATTGGCCCGTATGTGGTCGCACTTGGACAGTGTAGCAGGGGCGGGCGGGGCAACGGCCGCCGGAGCGGTCGGCGGTATAGGAACCAGAGGCACGGGTGAGCAGCAGTTGGAGATTGACCGGCGGTTAGTCAGCAAAAGAATCACAGAACTAAAACGAGAACTTGCAAATATCGACAGGCGAAGGATTCGTGAAATTGACGGCCGGAGAGGACTATTTAAAATCTGTCTGGTCGGCTATACCAACGCGGGCAAAAGCACCCTTTTAAACACACTTACTGGTGCGGATGTCTTTGTCGAGGACCGGCTGTTTGCAACACTTGATACTCGAACAAGAAAATGGTCACCGGCAAAAGGGGTTGAAGTGCTGTTAAGTGATACTGTCGGTTTTGTGAAAAATTTACCGCATCAATTAGTCGCCTCATTCAAGGCAACTCTGGAAGAGGCCGTCAATGCTGATTTACTCCTGCATATTATCGATGTGGCAAATCCCGATGCTCTAAAGCAAATCGAGTCTGTAAATAACGTTCTCAAAGAAATAGGCTGCGGCGAAAAACCTATTTTGGAAGTATTTAACAAGGTCGATGTTGTCAGAAAAATCAGCGACCTTGAAATACTTCAGACGCTTTACCCCGATGCGGTAAGTATATCAGCCAAAACCTGCTACGGTCTTGAGGAATTGAGCGAAGCAGTCATTTCAAGATACAGGGGCACTGAGCTTGTGCTTAGGGTTGTAAGCAGCCAGTCGAACGGCAAAGTACAAAGTTTTCTTCGTGCGCGAGGGATGATTTTAAGCGAACAGTACCAAGACAGCTCAGTTCTGATTGAAGCCAGGCTCGGGCGGAACCAACTGCCCGAACTTAAGCGGCTACACCCCGAAGATATCGAAATACTGCAGGGCTGACCTCTGTTATTCAGTGGATTTATAGAAGGTTTATTCCTCAGTGTTGTAGGGGATTGCCTTATGCCTCAGAATTCGTGTGCACTTTACAAACGCGAGCGAAAACAGGAAAACTCTTGTAAACTGCGCCGTTAATACGATAGAATGAACTGGTTCTGGTAATCCTGAAATCCATATAATGTTTTCGAGAAGCAGGCCAAATAACAGGAGGTAAATTATGAAGTGGATGATCCGAAGCCTTATTATTATTTTAGCTCTTTGTGTCACCGAAGCCTTTGCCATTGATGGTATCGAAATTATTCCGGATGTTGTGTATGGGCATAAGCACGGTATGGCTCTGACATTTGATGTGTTTAAGCCCAAGCAAAATGCCAACGGATTGGGTATTCTGTTTATGGTCAGCGGAGGCTGGCGTTCAAGATGGCGTCCTCCGGAACAGAGCATCGGCTGGTTAAAACCGATGTTGGATAAAGGTTTTACAGTATTTGCCGTACGTCACGGCAGCAGTCCGAAGTATGTGATTCCCGAAATCGTCGAGGATGTTCGCCGCAGTGTGCGTTTTGTCCGCCTGCAGGCAAAGAAGTTCGGTGTCGATCCCGAGCGATTAGGGGTTGCCGGAGGCAGTGCCGGTGGACACCTGTCTTTGATGTTAGGCACGGCCAGTGATAATGGTGATCCGAAGTCGAAAGATGAAGTTCTTCGTGTTAGCGACCGGGTCGCCGCTGTTGTGGCTTATTTTCCTCCAACAGATATTCGTCCATGGATCAATAAACTTGACGATTACCCGGCCCTGAACTTCGAAGAAGAGAAGGGGGCGGCTTATTCGCCCTTGGTGCATGTTTCCAGTGATGACGCGCCTACGCTGCTTGTTCATGGTGACAAGGATGAGCTGGTGCCGCTCGAACACAGTGAAAAAATCCTTGCTGAATTTAAGAAGCATAAAGTAGCCACTGAACTGTTGGTTATCAAGGGTGCCGGTCATGGATTTCGCGGTGAAGACGGCGAGCGAGCATCCGAGGCTATGGTGGACTGGTTCGAGAAGTATTTGCTCAAGGAGTAAATTTCACATGTTCTCGTGATGAACATAGTTTTGAAACCTGCTTAGATATTTTTCTTGATTTTCGGGCACAAAAAGTATATGGTTTCTTTGTGGGTGGCAATTCGTAATTTCAGAAATTACAGATGCGATATGGATGAAAGAAGAGGATTCACACTTATCGAGCTTTTAGTGGTGATTGCTGTGATCGCGGTATTAATGGCTATATTGATGCCGGCGTTGAACGCAGCGAAAAAGCTTGCCACGGGGGCGGTTTGTTTGAGTAACCACAGGTCTCTGACGGCAGGATGGATAATGTATGCCGACGACAACGACGGCGTTTTGATGTGCAACGGGGCCTGCTATGATGAGGCGGATGATGACAGCCCATGGGTTCACAGGCCGAAGGATGCAGCCGGAAACAATCTGTCTTATAATCCGGCACCGGAGACTATAACGAATCAGGACCGCTATCGCGGGCTCCAGCAGGGAACGATGTGGCAGTACGTCAAAGACGTCGATGTCTATCACTGTCCGGGTGACAATCGCAAAAGTACCAGGCGACCTCCGCGTGATTGTTTTCGCAGCTATTCCATATCCTATGCCTTTGGCGAGCTTCGTACTAAAGACGCCAATCGCAATACTGGTTACCGTTACTACAGGAAAATGCAGGAGGTTAAAGAAGCGCCGCAATTTTATGTTTTCGTCGAAGAGGAGCATAACGGCAGCCGCTATGGTGAAAACGAAGGGGGATGGCATTTGCCATTTGGCGGCGGTACCAATTACTTAACTAACCCGGGTAGTTGGACTTTTTACGACCCTCTGGCTTCTTACCACAATAAATCCAGTACATTTGGTTTTGCCGACGGCCACGCGGACAGGCGTAGATGGATGGACAAAAGGACTCTTGAGTTCATCAGGAGCAATGCTGCAGATCCATCTTCACATTCGGGGATTACGACATCTTCACCCGGCAATGAAGACCTCCAGTGGCTGCTGGAGCACTTTATCGATAGAAAGCGTGTAAATTGAATGTACCGACAAGGAGTATCATTTCCATGTAAAAAGGCAGCTCTGTGTTCAAAGCTGAAGGTGCTATATGGATGAAAGAAAAGGATTCACACTTATCGAATTATTAGTGGTGATTGCCATCATTGCTCTTTTGATGGGCATTCTCCTGCCTGCACTCAGTGCCGTTCGTGAACAGGGCCGACGAGTTGTTTGCGCTGCTAACGAGAAGAACATGGGACTGGGATTGCGACTGTATGCTAACGACAATGACGGCAAGCTGCCTCTTAATGAAGTAGATCGCTGGCTGTTCGATGTTTCATACTGGACGACGGACATTATCCTTCGTACGGGTGCGTTCGACCGGCATATCTTTTACTGTCCATCATGGGCCCAGAGGGACAATATCATCTACTGGCGTTACGGGGAGAATCTACCGGCCGGTACGCCGGAGAGCTATTCCAGGCTTGAACCGGCGACTGAATCAACTCGTAAAGACTATCACAGAATTATGGGTTACTTCTGGCTCATTGATACGGTCGCGGGCAGACAGAACCCGCCTATGAGTCCCGACAGCAAGCATATGGAATGGGTCAGGTCCCTAATCGATACGAAGAGGTCTGCCGCATTGGTTGAGCTGATTACAGATGTCACCGCCAGCGACGGGGCGGACCGGTTACTATCAGACTTTACCAGGGCGACGGGGGGATGCTGGTCACGCTGGCAGGTATATGACAGAACGAACCATTTGAAAAGTGGGGCAAGGCCTGCCGGTGGAAATGTTCTTTTTGTTGACGGGCACGTGCAGTGGCGAAATTTCAATGAAATGGAACACCGCTGGTTCTGGCAAAGTAATTCCAATCCCTGTTTCTGGTGGTAAAATAACTGTTTTTCTCAAATTTTTCTTGCCATTTGTATGTCACTCAGGTATATTTAGTTTAGGAAGTGAGGGTGGTTAAGTTTGTTTTAGTCGCATTTCAAACTATCACCCCCGGGATTTGCTATTTTATAATCCTATTGTGGCTGAGACATAAACGTAAAGGAGTATACTCATGAACAAGAGATTTCAATCAAACCAATGCATCTTGCTCTCGGGAGTGGTGTTTCACCTGGCCATTGTGCTTATTTTCTGTTCGACTACAATAGCGGCGCAACTGGAACCGAATCCGAATCCATCGGGGGATACTATTAACGTCATTAATCCAACTCAAAACTTAATCCTTTTTAATAACTATGGTATCATCAACAATTCGAGCACCATCTTCAACCAGGACATTATCAACAACTGGATATCAGGCTTCATCTACAACTTTAATATCGGCACCATCGACAACGCCGGCACCATCGATAACGAGGGCACCATCGATAATGAGGGCATTATCGGCAATATGGGAACTATCAACAACAAGGACACCTTCTTCAACCAGTTCTTGGGAACTATCAACAACGAAGGCACCATCGACAACGACAGCACCATTGACAACGAGGGCTCTATCGACAATTTCGGTAACATCAACAATCAGGGCACAGGCTCCATCTCTAACTCGATTTTTGGCACCATCAACAATGACGGTACCATCGAAAACAATAGTTTAGGTACTCTCGACAACGCCGGCATCATCGACAACTCGGGCACCATCGATAATGAGGGCACCGTCGGCAATATGGGAACTATCAACAACAATGACACCTTCTTCAACCGGTTCTCGGGCACTATCAACAACGCCGGCACCATCAACAACGATGGCACTATTTACAACTGGGGCCTGGGCACCATCGAAAACGATGGCGCCATCAACAACTATGACACCATTTACAACTGGGGCCTGGTCACCATCGACAACTCAGGCACCATCGACAACGATGGCACCATCGAGAACGAGGGCTTCATCAACAACGAGGGAACCATCAACAACGATAACACCATCAACAACACGGGCACTATCGATAACTCGGGCACCATCGACAACAGCGACTTCATCGACAACTCCGGAATCATCTTAAACCAGGGCTTGGGTACTATCGACAACTCGGACACCATCAACAACTCTGGCGCTATCGACAACTCGGGCACTATCAACAACAATTCTTTAATCGACAACTCGCGTACCATCGACAATTTCGGCACCATGAACAATAAGAGCTCGGGCACCATCTACAATAAGAGTTCGGGCACCATTAATAACGGTACTATCAATAACTTTAGCGGCTACATCGACAACGAGGGCACAATCGAAAACAGCGGGTGGATCCAAGCCTATGGCCCCATCAACAATTCAGGCGCCATCAACATCTTGAACTCGGGCGGCATCGCAAACTGGGTGGACACTATCGACAATACAGGCGCCATTAATAACGAGGGCTTAATCTACCTCCATGGCCAGAGCACCATTGAAAATTCTGTTGGTGACCTGGGCACCATCGATAACAGCGCCTTCATCGACAACTCGGGCACCATCAACAACAGTTTCGTTGGTGGTGGCTCCCGCTTTGGCACCATCAACAACTCGGGCACCATCAACAATTCGGGCACCATCAACAACGATGTCGGTTGGTTTACCTTTGGCATTATCAACAACTCGGGTATCATCGACAACTCGGGCACTATCAACAACTCGCTTGGTACTTTTAACAATCAGGGCACTCTTAAAGGTGCGGGCACCTTTATAGGAGATCTGCTCAACGATAGCGGGACAGTGGCGCCGGGCAGTTCGGCGGGAACTATGACCGTGAACGGTGACTTCACCCTTACCGGCTTGGGTATCCTGGACATAGAAGTCGGGGGATTTGCGGCCGGGACATTTGACCTTTTAGACATCACAGGGACGGCGTTTCTGCCGGGCGGCAGCATCAACTTTTCATTCCTAAGCGGCTATGACATTGCTTCGGAGATATCGCCGGGTCAGAGTATGATGCTACAGTTCCTGAAAGCCGGCAGCATTGATAGCTTTTCATCTGCAATTACATATGATTTTTTAGGCAGCCCTCCGGGTTTTCATTATGACGTGTATCAGCAGGGCAGCGGATTGTTCTTTGAGGCCACCAACAAGATTCCTGCCCCCGGTGCTATTCTATTAGGGGGTATCGGCATATGTGTTGTCGGCTGGTTGAGAAGACTCAGAACACTTTGAATCACACACCGAGTTTGTATGCGGTATTGTTATACTTACTTATCTTCTTCTTTTTTACCGCCGAGCAGCCCGCCGAGTCCTTTGAGAAGGCCCTCGGGTTTCTTCAAGGCATCTTTAATTTCCTCAGGGACTTTATCGCCGAGCTTTTCGTCTATTTGTTTTCCAAGCCGACTGTCAATTTCGTTGGCAAGCCTGTCTTTTCCGGCCTGAACGAGCGCATTTTTGAATTCATCCGTCAGGCCCTTGACATCAAAGACCAGGCGCGGTTCGGTGACAGGGCCGACAACTCGAATTGAAGTTTTTAGCTCTTTTAAGGCATCGAAGGCCTGAGAGGTTGTATCGGAGCCTAAACCCAGGACACCCTTTCCCTGACCTTTGGCTTTTAGGTTACTTATGGCAATGTCCAGAGTAAGGTCGATGGATTCATTCGTAGCTGTCCCGCTGAATTGACCTGAAGCAAGACCTGATTCGAACATCAGGCCCGCGTTGCTGCTTAGGCATGATTGTATTTTTGTCATGTCGAAGCTGCTAAAAGTTCCGGAAAGTTTCGGGACCTGGTCTTTCAAGCTGTAGTCAATTGTAACATTTATAGTGGCGGGAGTATCGTATGAGGTCATTTCGAATGTAATCGGCAGTTTGGCCGTCTTTGGAGAGTCACTCAGGTTTGTCAAGAGAACTTTGCTGTTGCCGAAGATGGGCCATGATATCTGGACTTTGTCGAGTATAGCTTTTTTAGCTATTATTCGAGGCGAGGCCGGTACGATAGCCCTGGCCTTAAGATAATCGAGATACTTTTGCGGTATTTGCTTTACTTGAGTTGCTGTTTTCTTGTCGTCAGCTTTCGGCAGCCACCTGCGGAGTTTTTGCAGCTTTGCCTTAAGGGCTTTTGCATCTTTTAAATAGGTATCAAGCCTGGCAAAATCGATATTCTCGATCTTAAAGTCATTAGGGTCAAATATGGCAGGCTTTTCCTGAGCATCGGATTCAGGGATGCTTCCCGGCGTAGAACGCTGCTGGTCGAATTTGATATTGGACAGTTCCACCTGCTCCATCACCAGCTTGCCCAGAAGCAGGTTGTACAGACTCGCATCAGCAGCAACTTTGTCTATTGAAACTTGATTGTTTTGAGGTTTCCGGGGATCAGTAACCTGTATCCCTGAGACAGAGACAGAACCTGTCAGGGCGGATAGATTGAGGCTTTCGAGATTCACTTCAGCTCCATTGGCCTGAGTCATTTTTCTGGAGGCATAATCCTTTATTGTGCTGTCTTTGATTAAATAAGTTACTATCACTGAAGCAACAAGAACTATTGCGGCCAATGCGACACCGGCCTTGCGGATATACTTTGTCTTTGCGGCAAAGAGAGATTTGGCATCTTTGGTACGTTTTCCAACCAGCACCCTGTCCAGGATGCGCACCCAGCGATTTGAATACCATTTTTTGAACTTATCAGAGCCTTCTTCGAGTTTTAAGAGCCTACGGCGAAAACCTATGACTGAGCGGACCATAAGTAATCCGGCAATGGCGCCTATAATCGGACCGAGGACTATAGCACCAGTTACTGAGTATCTGTTGAAATCTGTTATTCCAATCAGCGGTACGGATTCCAACAAGCCCAATACAAAAGACATATGGGCCTGCATCCATGCACCCACGTGGTACAACACCGGTGCAGCTGCGAAGCAGAGACTCTTGGCTAATGCACCAGATAACAGAAACAGGCCTGTGTGAATATTCAAGATGAGTATCACTATCACAATTACGGTGTGGAGGCCGGACCAGCCCGGGATAAGACCAAAGCAGAAACCCAGCATTACCGACAGGAAGATAATGGCAGGGGATACGCCGCCACGGAGTACTGCTAAAAGTTTACGGATGAATTTTGGAAGAATCATATCTCCACCTCTTTCTGATAAATAATACACTTAGTTTTCTGTTCCTTCCCACCGGGCGATTATACAAATCAAAAGGAGATGCGACAATTGAAATTACAAGCTTTTCTGCAATTGTTTCAGTCTGGAGCGGTTTAGTTATGATATTTAAAGGACTGCGGACGGCATTTAAAAGTCGCGGAAGGGCCTTCTTGGCTCGGCTGCGGCCATGAGTTTCTTCCAGGCATCAAAGCGGGCCTTGACTGAGGCCAATACTTGCGGTTTTTCTTTTGAAAGGTCGTTCTTTTCACCGATATCTTTTGAAAGGTCGAACAGGCCCGAACCACGCGACGATTCAACCCATTTGAAGTTTCCTACCCGTGCCGCCTTATTACTGCGGTGCTGCCAGAACATTTCCTTACGAGGCGACTTTTGTTTACCGGCCAGCACCGCTGTCATATCGAAGCCATCAAGGGGTATGCCTTTGGGCGGGCTGATACCTGCGGCGCGGCAGAGCATTGGGAAAATCTCCATAGAGGTCAGGAATTCGTTGCATACGGTTCCGGCCGGTATTATACCCGGCCAGCGGCAAATGGCGGGCACACGAATTCCGCCTTCCAACATATCACCTTTTTTGCCCCGCAGCGGAGCGTTATCTGCGCTACTGCCGCCGCCATTGTCTGAGAAGAAGATGACGATGGTATTATCAGCCTGACCCTGCTCTTCCAGTGTATCGAGCATCTGACCAAGGGCTTCATCCATATAAGTGACAGCGGCCATATATCGCAGGCGTTTTGCTCTTTTAGTATTGGAGTCGTTCGGGTCGTACTGGCCGTAGTGTTTGCGGATGTATTCCAAAGGTGCCTGTACGCCGGGCCGGGGACGATTCAGATTGGAGGCGCCGTGCGGTGCGTTAAACGGCATATAGCAGAAAAAGGGTCTGTCCTTATGCTTTTGAATGAAATGCAGTGCCTCCCGCCGGAAAAGGTCCGTGGCGTATGTACCTTTGTCCTCGGTGCTTAGTACGTTGCCTCGCCGCATCGAGTGTACTCCATATCTCTCGTGAGTCCAGTAGTCTATACCGGTATTGGTGAAACCGTAAAACTCATCAAATCCCCGCTGGAGCGGCAGAAATCGGTGTAGTTGTCCGAGGTCCCACTTGCCGAAGATGCCGCTTGTATAGCCGGCTTTTTTAAGTACGCGGGGAATCAATACCTCGCGGGTGTCCATCCCTAATATCATCTCGGGCGAGACGGCGTATTCGTCCGGGGTATAGAGGTGGTCAATGTCCACAAGGTAATTGCGGTACATATCATAGGTTCCATTGCGTTGGGGGTATCGGCCTGTTAGCAGGCTGCCGCGTGAAGGCGTACAGGCCGGCCAGGTGACATAGAAGTTTGTAAGCCGGACACCGCCGGCGGCAAGCCTGTCAAGGTTGGGTGTTTTTATTTCGCTGCTCCCAAAACAGCCGAGGTCATTATACCCCTGGTCGTCAGAGACGATGAGCAATATATTTGGAGGTCTTATGCTGGCGAGTGTTCCAGTGAACGAACTGTTCTCTGCGGTTTCGCTGCTTGTGCATCCGTTAAAGGCAATCGCTGCGGCACTTAAGCCTGTCATCATTAGAAAATTACGTCGATGGATTAATTTTTCCGGCATAGTTGCTACCTTTCAAATACTTTTGTCCGGCGTTTCCATTTAACTCTTTTCAAAAAAAACTGCTTTCAGTTTTCACTATCATATCAGAATTTTCTTTGAATTGCAGCTATCTGTAAGTCCGTTTTACACATTTTGTTGCTGAAGCTTCTCGAAACTTAAATTATGCACCAAAAACATACTGTTGGCGCTGCTGGGCTATATGTATATAATTCTAACAATCGGTAATAGACCGAGATTCTCACCTTGATGTAAGGTGAGGGGATTGTTGGGAATACCAATTTGGAAAGGAGTAATTAAGATGAGGACAGTTCTGATTTGTGTTGCTGTTTGCGTGCTTGTGATTTTGGCCGGATGTGCCACAACCGAGCAAGCGGCCCAGAAAGGTGAAATACGTCAGTATGTGTATACCGATACCGGCCTGTGGCTTATTCATGATATGAATAGACCTGCGCCGGCGGTGATAAAGCCCGGCGTTGAGAGTACACAAGATGTCGCGGGGAAAGCCCCTTCCGATGCTGTGGTTTTATTCGATGGGACGGGTTTGTCGGAATGGACCGATACCAAGGGCGGTCGGTCGAAATGGATTATGGGGGACGGCTATATGGAGTGCGTTAAAGGCTCCGGCTATATCCAAAGCAGGCGCAAGTTCGGTTCGTGCCAGTTGCATGTTGAGTTTGCCACACCCTCAAGGGTCCAGGGCAGTAGCCAGGGACGGGGTAACAGCGGGGTGTTTCTGATGGGACAATACGAGATCCAGGTTCTCGATTCCTATAACAATAGGACCTATGCGGACGGGCAGTGCTCCGCGCTTTACGGCAGGGCGGTTCCATTGGTGAATGCCAGCCGGGGGCCGGGTCAGTGGCAATCGTACGATATAATTTTCCATCGTCCGATTTTTAAGGGCGACAAGGTCGTCAAGAAGGCGACGTTTACGGTTTTGCATAACGGCGTGGTCGTTCATGATCATGTTGTGCTGCAGGGGGGGACCGGCTGGAAAGGCCAACACGCGATATCCGACTATGAGCCGCATGAAGACAAAGGACCAATCTCGCTGCAGGACCACGGCAACCCAGTAAGATACCGTAATATATGGGTTCGTGAGCTTGCCGATTAAGAACGCAGACAGACCAGCAAAATAAAAACCCGGGATCCTATTATGATAAAAAGGTTTCGGGTTTTTTTAATGTATAGGGAGAGCGGAACGGATTATATGAATATCTATTCTGCGGATATCGTTGTGGTTTCAGGTTCTATAGTTAAGCATTTTGGGTACTGAGTATTTGTAAGTTTATCGAGTTGTAAAGGTATAACGATTTGTTTTTAAGAAGTTGCACAATCGCGGGGGTAAATATTGCGTTTTTCGATTTGTTGACATTTTCTGATATTTCTGCAATACTTATCTGGCAGACATAAGACGCAGCACAAACGAAAGAAGCTGTTGAATATG
>Ga0307380_10009365_pt1 | contig 12441 bp, 13 predicted proteins | sample UN3MG_FD_202239 | JGI IMG/M metagenome (GOLD analysis project Ga0307380, IMG submission 202239) | Soil microbial communities from Risofladan, Vaasa, Finland - UN-3 | ecosystem: Environmental > Terrestrial > Soil > Coastal area > Acid sulfate soil | place: Finland: Risofladan, Vaasa | collected... | reverse complement strand
GCCTGAGTTATTGAAGGCAAAAGCTGGAATCGACCTGATATGATCGTAATGACCATGAGAGAGCAAGATCGCCTTTATCTTCGTTTGCTCCGAAAAAGTAAGTTCTGAAACGAGACTTCCTGCATCTACAGCCAGGACTTCGTCAATCAGAAAGGACACCAACCTTGTATTTCTTGACTCCGCGTTATGTGTTCCTAAGAATCTTAATATCACTAAGCTCACCCCCGTATGTTATACACCAGCGCTGGTGTATAACCTCTGTATTTTATATGATATGACTGACTTGCCTCAAGGGCAGCTTTACTGTTGATGATGCAAACCATGCGACCAAGATATTCTGGGGAGGAAGATAAATGAACAAGGTACTACATCCTATATAGTCACACGGGAGAGAGGGTAGTTCGATCGCTATCCAGGAGTACCCTTAATTGACTGAAAAAGCTTATCTGTCCTGGAAAGGAAAGAACTGAGGCATAACGTCAATCCTATGATTTAAGGAGAAACGAAGCCCAATGTTTTTGGGGTACAGTATTGAATCAGCTATTTAGCATGAAGAGATTTTTCTAATTCATTCCTTTCTTCAGGAGTAGTCATAATAACTAGGCTGTCCTGAGGTTGAATAATATAATTATCAGGTGGATTGTAAATCCAATCCCCTTTAGTCTTGACAGCAAGTAGCAATGTGCGCGGGTATTTCTTCAGATTCAAAGCTGATATTGCTTCTCCAACAAATTGGTCACGAACTGAAACTTCTTCAACCCGTAAATTCTTTTCTTTGTCCCGCAACATTATATCTAAGAATGATACTACCGTCGGTCTTATCATTTCAGAAGCCATTCTCAGTCCACCTATGAAACCAGGAGAGACAACAGCATCAGCACCAGCTCTCTTGATCTTCTCGCTGTTTTTTATTTCATTGCATCGAGCTACTACTCTTAGCTTGGAATTAAGCTGCTTTGCAGTTAGACTCACTACCAAATTCTGGTTATCATCTCCAGTTACTGCGAATAGTCCCTTTGCTGTTTCAATCCCGGCTTTTAGTAGGGTGTCGTTGTGCGTGGCATCTCCTTCTATAAAAACTTCACCTTTAAATGATTCAAGGGCTTTTTCTATCTTGTTCTTGTCTATATCCACTATTACGTGTGGTCTTTTGGTAGCGTAAAGCTCACTTACTATGTGAAACCCTACCGATCCGAGGCCACATACAATATAATGGGCCTTAGTATTACTGGCCATTTTATCCATCTTTCGCCTCCTAAATGAGTCCGTAAGTTCTCCCTCCACGATGAGGGCAGTGACACTCGTCAAAACATATGCTAGTACACCGACCCCAGAGATGGCAACGAACATTGTAAATGCCCTTCCAATAGGATTGCCGGATAAGTCGATTATTTCACTAAATCCAATTGTTGAAATGGTGATGACGGTCATGTAGAGGGTATCCATAAACGAATAGTGTCTACCTCCAATAAGCCAGTAACCTATTGTCCCCATCACTAATATAGCTATTAGGATTGCGCCAGGCCAGATAAACTTTCGGAGGATTTGTGGAGACATAGTTACAATATTGGCATATTTCGATGCTACTATCAACTGTTGCTCTCTACCGATTTTTCAATTTACCATCTGCCTATATGAACGAGAGGATTGATTGACCAACACATTGGCATTATAAAAAATGATCTCATGAAAACGCTGACCTCTGGGAGCATAATAAGCTCAAGGAGGTATAGCGATGCTTTACACGGGAATCGCTTTACACAGAAGTTTCTCTTATATCACGACCATGAACGATAAAGGTGAGGTCCTGGGACAGAAGAAGTTGCCCAGCAATGGGGAGTGATGATAAGGAAACTAAGAAAACAGGCTTAGGTAGTTTTATATTTGTTGGGTGTCTTATCATCGGCTTGGGCGTTGGGATAGGATTCAATCTTCTGCCAGCAGCACTTATCATTGGTTTTGGTATAGGTTTTATCGCTATGGGAATAGCACGCTATAAAACTGGCAAATGGTGAATACTTTCCTATCTATGAGTTAACCTACAGCAACAGAATACAGCTTCATAATATCCCCAAACCTTACTTGCCTAGTGTAGCGTTCCATCGTTTGATTCTTAATCAAAAGAGCAAATTAGGCATGAAAAATTGCATAAATTAACAAATTACCAATCACACAATTTCCCGCTTGCGCAGGTAATTTATTCCAAGTATTTAAAGTAAATCAGAATATTTACCCATACCTGTCGGATTTACGTGTTATAATATTAATAGCCTAAGTAAAGGGAACAACATCTTGTTGGGAGTGTGAATATGAGAAGGTATAATCCATTTGGTTATAGAGGTTACCCCAGTTTTGGTGATGTCACTGAACCTTTACAGTTTAAAGAGATTTCTACTTGTCTAGTCCGCAAAGATCATTCTTGTGGGAAATTCTTAGGAGCTTCCAAATCATGTTTTATAGCTTGCCCATCTACAGACGAAATAGAAACTATATTGGCTCTAATCACTGAGAAATTAATCAAACTAGGCATAGAAACTGTCATTGCAATCAAAGAGAGAGCGTATGGACAAGATATATTCTGCACAAAAATTTGTGGCAAGATTATAGAATCACAATTCTGCATTGTTATTCTAGACGATACAGTTGATAAATTAGACGGTAATTCTGTAAACATACCTAACCCAAATGTCTACTATGAGTATGGTCTGATGACTACACTCGGTAAGGCTATAATTCCGTTACAGAAGGAAGGACACAATTTAGCTTTCAATATACAAACACATGACACCATTAAATACACCCCTCGTAACATATCATCAGAATTAGATAGAGCATTGAAAGATGCTATAAAAGCGACTCAGGAAGATAGTTCTACACGAGGGTACATGGGACATCGTGCGCAACGTATATTCTATCGTTCAATGGAGATTGTTGGGTACCAAAGAAAAGATTATCACTGGTTCTTATCAGATGAGATAGAGGATACAGATTTTATCGCGTACGGCCATCCTAGACGACAAGAATATGTATTATTCACTGTTGGAACTGACAAGGAATCAATTGTAAATACCTTGACAGATATACAAGTAATCGTTAAGCGATTAGAAGCTAGCTGCAGTGATTTAATAACGCAACTGGAATCCATAAGTACTAGCATTGAAGATTTGGAACGGGGAGACGAAATCAAGGAAGAGCAGCCAGAGTTACCATCTATAAGAGTTAGAGTGTCTAACCCCGCTTTTCGGGCAATGAGACTTAGGAGTTCTATTGATACACTTGCAAAGAAAAGGGAAGACCTATCAGATAAACTTGAATTAATCCAAAATAGCAAATTCGCCATTGTTCTAATGCCAGAAGTTAAAGACCTGCAATTAAAAGTATTAGAACAATATGGTGGTATAGATAACCAGATATTGAAGCTACCTCTCTACATTGGCGATACTTCTGGACTTCATATAGAAGATTTTTTTATCCCGTTTAGAACTCCTACTTTATAGTCCTGAATCTACATTGCACCTACTTATCAATCTATCCACCAGTGAAGCATCTACATGCCTCTTAAATACATCATCAAATCCTAGAGCCTGAGTATATCTTCTTGTCATCTCTAGTGTTGAATGTTCCACCGCCAAGCAAAGCTGCGAACACGGTAAGGAGCACACGCACATCATATCTGTCCGCCAATAAACCAAGCACAGGCGAGAATACCGTATAAGCTATGAAATACGAGGCATAAATCACACCTGCTTCAGTTTTTGATATCGCCAGTGAAGGAAGCATCTTAGGCAGAAGCACACCATAGCTATATCTAATAGCGTATGTCGCGAATACTGTACAGAAGCAAGCGGCCAGGACAACCAGAGCGCGTTTATTCATGTATCATGAACACTTTCCGATACGCCTTATGAAATCTGCTACGACATTAGAGTACTGAAGCATGCGACTCATTTTTCTTCTCCTCCCGTAAAGCACTCGCTTTCCCAGTTATTTCTCTATATTATACACGCTTACATATACCGTTCGTGCCTGAGTTGGCTCCCAAAAATGGTTTTTTGGTCCACAAAAGTGAGAGATACAATAATCCACTCCCTCAATTCCTGGTATTCCTCCTGTGCAGGATTCGGAATAACCTCCAACAGATGGGCATACCCCTTTGTGATTTGACAGGCAATGAATAAGTGATATATACTTTCATAATAAAAATATTGCACGGTGATAATAATCAATGAATGATATCAAGAAAAATGACTATGCTGGCCAGATAACCGCAATTGTACAGGATTTTGTTCAGGTATGGACAAAGTTCGAAGCAATGTTACATAGTAAGCTAGCCAGGTCCCAACCCCATCCACAGGGCATGCAGCCCAAGGGCGAATCCCCTCCCACCACTAACTACGAACTCTTTTACCGGGCAAGTAGCTGTATTTATGGAAAGAATAATCCGACAATGGGTGAATTAAGCAATGCCCTTTCAGTGCCACTCAGCAAAGCAACGCGAATAGTCGATTGGCTGGTAGCCAATGCATATGCACAGAGACTACCCGACCCAGACGACAGGAGGTTAGTTCGGGTGGCTCTTACAAATAACGGACAGGAACTTTATAAAATCCTTGAGACTTATACAGGAGAACACGTCCGGCAAATTTTGTCTTGCCTATCGGATGAAGAACAGACCACTCTGTTTGCCCTCATCCACAAGGTGGTAGCTACTTTGAAAGAAGTGGCACAGTAAATATCTTTAAGCCGCTGTTTTCACTATGAAATATACCTCCGTAAAGTCAATCATGGGGAATCTGGCTATAACCTTATTTCTGGCCTACAAGTCGATTCTCAAAGGAAACAGGTGGGTGCCGATTTTGCTTGTGCTCGTAATGGCTTTTAGCTTTGTCAATCTGATTTTCACAGCATCCATCATAACCGGTGTGATGCGTACAATGGACAAACAACTGGTCGATGCCGTGTACTCCAATATAGTCCTCAACCCGCAGGAGAATGATTATTACATCGACCACGTTAGTCAGGTACAAAAGCAGATAGAACAGGCCCCGGGCGTAGCTGGAGCCTCAACTCACCTCGACAGCAGTGCCTTCTTTGAGTATCAGTGGAAAGAGAAACAGACACAGACAGATAAGGGTAAAAGCGGTACCTGGAAAGTCATTGGCATCAACCCCGAACAGGAAGCCAATGTCACTACCATTCATAACGAGATCATTGAAGGTAGTTACCTCAGTGAAGATGACCGTGATGAGATTGTTCTGGGTGTGGAGATAGCTGGCGGTGACATTACACAAACTGAAGCATTTCTCACCTTGGGCGGAGTAAAAGCAGGCGACAAAGTACGCCTGACCTATCCTAATAATATCCAGCGGGAATATACAGTTAAAGGAATTTTTCGCGCTCGGGACCTGGAAGCTGACCTTGTGGCATTTGTCACTCAAAAAGAGATGGCATCAGTGCTGGGACGGAATATCTTTTACGACAGAGCTAGCCAGATTCTAATCCGGTCTGAGCCCAACATTGATGAGAACATACTTATTGCGGAATTCAGAGACATGGGTATCAAGGGAGAAATCAGAAGCTGGAGTGAATATGGCGGTGCTATGCGAAGTACAATGTCAACCTTTGAAATCATCGGCTCACTAATTAATGGCGTTGGCCTAATAGTAGCCACTATCGTGATGTTTATCGTGATTTATATCAATGTAATAAACAGGAAGCGGCAGATCGGCATCATGCGCGCCATTGGTATTGCCCAGGGAACTATAATTGGTTCTTACCTTGCCCAGGCTTTATTCTATGCAGGCTCCGGTGTAGCCCTCGGGTGGATTGTAGTCCGTTTTTTGCTTCTACCTTATTTCATTAACAATCCGCTCGACTTGCCAATAGGTCTAGTGAGTTTGACCGTACAACCGCTGACGATGGGAAGCTCTACCGCAGGTCTAATTCTAGCTGCCATCCTGGCAGGAGTTATTCCCGCGTGGGCCATCATGAAACAGAGCATCATTAAAGTTATCTGGGGGACTTGATTTCCATGATTATAGCGCGAAATTTACACAAGATTTATGGACGGGGGCTGGCTGCCACCCCTGCATTGAAGGGCATTGAGCTGGCAATCAATCCTGGCGAGTTTGTAGCCATTATGGGCAGGAGTGGCTCAGGTAAATCTACGCTGCTGCACCTGCTGGGGCTCCTGGATATGCCGACGTGCGGAGAGATTTATATCGAGGATACGGATGTATTGAAATTGAGCGAGAGGGAAAGAGCCAGGTTTCGCCTGGAAAGGCTGGGCTATGTTTTCCAGGAGTATTCTCTGCTTGGTGAATTGAGCATTTGGGAGAATGTTTACCTGCCAGCTCTATGTTCCACCCACCCCAGTGATTATAAGAAACGCGCCGCTGCAATGCTGGAAATTGTTGGCCTGGGTAAAAGGCTAACCCATTATCCTGGTGAAGTGTCCGGTGGTGAACAGCAGAGAGTAGCCATCGCTCGTGCTCTGATTAATAAACCCAGGACGTTATTCGCCGATGAGCCAACAGCAAGCCTCGATGTGGCCTCCGCAAAAGTTGTTCTGGAATTATTCCAGAAGTTGAATAAAGAGCTGGGGCAAACAATCGTCATGGTAACCCATGAGCCAGAGGATGGGAAATATGTGGACCGGGTAATCTGGCTGGAGGATGGACTGATTATCCCTGGCAGCAGTAATCGTTAGACTGTATATTAGCATCGTAATTCATATTGTCACTTTAAAGTCTTAGGCGGAACAAAATATCAAATATGAAGCTTGATAAAAGTGAGAGCAGCTACCTGGAGAGTATGTTAATGATCTGCGCCATTTGTCTCGGCGATTTAGAGAAACAGTTTGCTTGCCTTGCCAGGATAGTAATAAGGCTCGATTAACAATCAGAAAATTTCTTGATTTTCTATCGAGTTGTCCCCAGTATTTCTTCTATGCGTTTACGTACTTCTTCAGCACCTCTATTGACGGCTACTGCCAGGTATTTTTTGAAGTCAATGAATTTTCCCACGCCCTCCATTACCAGGTGCGGGACTTTTGAGTCCTTGAGAAGGAAGCTGTACATCTCCTCCCCCAGGCTTTTCCCCGTTTCTTCATCGGGGATTGCTTCGGCCAGCGTTGCTATCGCTGTAAAGAGACCGGGAATGCTGCGACGTTTCTACTTTAAGATAGAGAGAAAAAGGGAGACCAGATTGCCAAAGTAGCCCCAGCCAGGAAGCTTATGGAGTGGATCTACCATATCCTCAAAAACGGTAAGACTTTCCATGAGGTGGAGAAGATAGCTGAGTCCTTATGACCGTGAATATGGCTATGAATTGCCGCATTCCGGAGATTACTGTGCCGGGCTATGGTGGGCAGACGATGCCCAGGATGAGTGGCTCATGAGCCCGGAATTAGACTTCTCCTCTGCTTCTGAAATCACTCTCTCCTTTTGGAGTATCTATTATCTGCCTTCATGGGCAGGCGACTCATTCCACAATTATATAAAGGTCTCCACTGATAATGGGGCAAGTTGGTCAATAGTAGCAGACCTCTGCCAGGACCCGGAGTACGAACTAGGGGGAAGCACTGTCTATTCCAATTTCAATTGGAACGAAGTCCCCATAAACATTGACCTTTCCGCATACTCTGGAGAATCATCGGTGAGGGTGGCATGGCAATATTTGCACACTGGTGGGGAGTCTAACCGTGGAATATGGATGGTCGACGATGTTGAGTTATCTGTAACTGTGGCCGCGCCGGCTGAATTCTCTGCCACACCTACCACAGGGCTAACGCCACTGGAAGTGCAGTTTGGCGATGGAGGCACCAGCAATGAGCAGAACCCTATGCATATCTACACCCGGCCTGGACCGTTCACAGTAAGCCTCACTGCCAGTGGTGGGTCATGCCAGAATGCAACAGCGACCAGGATTGACTATATTCACCCTTACACCCAGGGGGTCGGTGGTGAGACCTATCCAGTGAACAAGATTGCTATCCTGGCTCCCTGGATTGCTTTAGGTATAGCAGTCGTAGCTGGTAGCTCCATTGCTTTGAGACACCGCAAGGCTCAAAGCTAATGCCCAAACTGATATAGAATAAGGGGGTAGGCATTGTAGCCTGCACCCTTTCTTTTAGAACCCAGGTGAGACGTGATTCTGGCTTCTACATTTCAAATAAGTCATTGCCTATTGGCTTGATTATAAATAGATGTCCTTAAAGACCAAGAGAAGCGAGAGAACCTGGTTGAGTATTTGGTTAGAACATTTACTCAGTGATGAACTGATGTATTGAACCAACTCTGGGTAAAAACACCCTGTCCAGCGGTATCGTGTTTTTGTACTTTATATCTAAGTTCTCATAGTATTCAAGTATGATATCAATAAGTTCGTAACCATCAATAAGACGAAGATTATGTTGCGACTCGGCGTATCTATAAACCTTGTCATTGTAGCTAGAGAGAGTAATAAATAATCCATATTCATTTGGATTGACTCTGGAGCATAGCTTTTCGACTGGTTCGAGTTTTATTGCGCCTTCCTCAGTTTTAACTTGGCACTTTATCAACGGAGGCTCAAAACCAAAATCATCTCTATGAGCAATTATATCTATACTGGGGTTGTTTTTAGAAGTTTGCCTAGCATGATAACCCATTTTCTCTAGTAGATGAACTATAAAACCCTCTAAAGCTTCGCCTTTGTAATTCTTATAGAGTTGTTTTAACACAAAATCTTTTGTTTGTGTCTCAATGGACTGCACCACAACGGTGATATACTGAAAATAGAGTAAGTATTATGAGAGAAGAAGCCAAGAAATCTCTTTCCCATAATACTGTAATAAAGTTTTTGCCAGTGCACAAACTTTCCCTATCTGCAAAACGTTGTATGAAATAATGGACATTGGGCGTCAAAATGATAAAATATTAGAAAGGGTCGAGTTTATAACAAACAAGTAGGAGGTGGGAAAATATTATCAACAATACCGGTAAATCTTGAGAAGCTAAGCAAAGAGGATTTGGATAGAGAGACACTGAGAGTTGGAATAATAGCTGAATTGGATGCTATAAATCTCTACGAGCAATTGGCAGCCATTACTGGGAATGAGAACATCAAGAAGGTTCTTCTGGACATAGCCAAAGAGGAAAAGACCCACGCAGGAGAATTTCAAGCCCTATTGCTAGAACGAGATGAAGAGCAAAAAGGGGGATTAGAAGAAGGCAAGAAAGAGGTTGATGAGTTAATAAAATAAAGGGGGGGGTGAAAAATATGGAAACAAATAAGTTTTACTCTTTGCCAAAACTGCCTTACGAATACAAGGACCTGGCGCCATATATATCTGAAGAACAATTAAAGCTTCACCACAGTAAACATCATCAAGCATACGTCAATGGCGCAAATGCAATACTTGAGAAGCTCGACAAAGCACGAAAAGAGGATGCTGCCCTGGATATCAGAGCCACCTTAAAGGAGCTATCTTTCAACATAGGAGGGCATTTACTTCACTCATTGTTCTGGGGCAATTTAGCGCCAACTGGCAAAGGCGGTGGAAAGCCAAGTGGGGTTTTGGGCGATATGATAGAGAAGGAGTTTGGCAGTTTTGAGAGATTCAAAAGGGAATTTACTCAAGCTGCTCTTGGCGTAGAAGGCTCCGGGTGGGCAGCACTTACTTTCTGCAAGCAAACCAATAGACCAATAATAATGCAGATAGAGAAGCATAACACTAATATCTACCCTATGTTTCGAATTCTAATGGTTCTCGATGTCTTTGAACACGCATATTACCTTGATTACAAGAACGAAAGAGCCAAGTTTGTCGATGCGTTCTGGAACATCGTTAACTGGGGCGAAGTAAACAAAAGGCTTGAAGAATTATTGAAGTAAGTATATGGCAACTCTGATGCCTTATGGTAAACTGGTTAGAAATTAGAGTACACCTTTGGCTTACCACTCTGAGGTTGGTTCGCTCCCTTGTTTTGGCGCCTGTAACTCAGGCTTTGCTGGCACTTCGTTCGCCCGGATGCTCCCAAACCTTGGGGGATGTGATGCAGCAATGATTACTGCATCACATAGAGGAAGGGGTGAGGCCAGATGAAACGCCCCAGGGGGCAGATTATCTTAGGTTTATCACTGATTGCAATATCTGCAATTCTCTATCTCTTTCATTATGCAATCTTTAGAGATCCCCACCATATCTTCCTTTGGAGTATGACAAGCCTTGCCTTTCTCCCTATTTCAGTCCTCTTTGTTACTCTGATAATAAATCAGTTGCTAAGTGGGAGAGAAAAGCGAGCCCGGCTGGAAAAGTTAGAGATGGTCATAGGAACGTTCTTTAGTGAAGTTGGAACAAGACTTTTAGCTTTTCTTTCCGACTCCGACCCTAAATTGGATGAAATCAGAAAAGAACTTGTTGTGACCAGCGATTGGTCTGAACAAGAATTTGCTGGTGTCAGCAAGCGCCTCAGGAATTACGATTACGGGGTCGAGATAGAAAAGGTGGATTTAGAAGATTTACGAAGTTTCCTTGGAGGAAAGAGCAACTTCTTACTGAGGCTACTGGAAAACCCGACTTTGTTGGAGCACGAGGCCTTTACAGAGCTACTTCGAGCGGTGTTTCATTTGACTGAGGAATTATCCGCCAGGAAAGATACGAGAAAGTTGCCCGCTTCCGACCGTGAACATCTCGCTGGTGATATAAAAAGAGTGTATGTTTTACTTGTTCGTCAATGGTTGGATTATATGAGATATTTGAAGGATAACTATCCCTATCTCTTTTCTCTCGCCGTGAGAACCAATCCTTTCGATGAAAAGGCATCGCCGATAGTAAAGTGAATGGCTCTGCTTATCTTAGCTGACGGTGCAGAAGGAGGATAGTATAATGCTTACCAACCATGCATCAGCAGAACCATCAAGAAAGTGGACCTTGCGGTGCTTTCTTCAACCGGGCGACATAGGTTACATCGTTTCTCTTCATGGGATCTCATATACCCAAGAGTATGGCTACGACCAAACGTTAGAAGCGTATGTTGCTGCTGGCCTGGCTGAGTTCATCCAATCGTTCAATACAGACACCAATAGGCTCTGGTTAGCAGAGGTAGAAGGTCAAGTTATTGGTTCGATTGCTATTGTCGGGCATCGAGAGTCCGAGGCTCAGCTTCGCTGGTTCCTTGTCCATCCCGCCTACCGAGGCCTTGGGCTTGGTCGAGCACTCTTGACTGAAGCACTTCAGTTCTGCAAGGAGCACAATTACAAAACTGTTTTCCTTTGGACGGTGAGAGAATTAAGCGCCGCCCGTCATCTGTACCATTCGGCTGGTTTTAAGAAAACGGACGCCATAACTCACGACATCTGGGGGAAGACCGTCGCAGAAGAGAGGTATGACCTGCATCTATAAATAATAGATTTGCAATTGCAGCTTTACTCGAAAATGGTATGAGAAAGATAAAAAAAATTGGACTTGTAGTAATAGCGGTAATGGATAGGCTAGCAATTATTATCATGATCGAATCAGGATAACTTTCCCTGGAGAACAGCATGGGTGGCACATTGCATACGGGAAGCTTGTTGAGGGTGAGGGTCGCTATGGCTGGATATAGTTGGATTTACACTGCGCAGGGCAACCTCGCTTGGTTTGTCATATGATATACTTAAATCAGGAATAAGCAGAGTAATTAGGTCAAAATAATCCATGTCCAGAATAGCCATCCTCAGCGATGCACATCTTTTAATCCAGGCCGAGCGCTTCAGGGACGAGAATTACAGGTCTCCGCGGGGCGAAATCTCACTTAAAAACTTCACCAAGGTTGTCAGCCAGGTCATAGCAGAAAAACCCGAAGCGGTCATACTTGCCGGTGATATGTTTGATGAAAGGGAAAAGGGAGGAGACTGGATAGCCGATTCCGAAGCAGCTAAATACTGGCCTGATATTCGCAGTGAGCTGAAGCGGTTAATGGAATGCACCCGGTACGGTATTTACGCCCTGAGAGGCAACCATGACTCAGCCCCTATGTTAAAAGAGCTTCAGGACTATCTAGGGAATGGCTTTCACTTTGTGCGAAATGAAGAAAAGGAAATCGGAGACCATCATGTATATTTTATGGAAACGCGCTATCGGCAGGGCAATTATAGAATCCCTGAGGAGGAGCTTCCCGAAGGAGGGGAGATAGTCATCATGCATGAGACCATACCCTGGCATAATGTACCTGGATTAGATAATGAGCTATTCCAGGAATTAGGCAGGAGGTTCTCTCTTTTATTCAATGGTCACATGCATCATTATGCCCATAGCCCACTCGATATACCCAATTTTTATTCCCTGCCAGCCTTGATTCCGTCACGAGAACTAAAAGGTAATTTTACTCTCAAATACCAGTGGCCAGGCGATTTAGACCAACCTGAAGTGAAGGATTCCGCCTTTGGCTATGTGATGTTGGACGGCAGCCAGATTTC
>Ga0307380_10009364_pt1 | contig 12442 bp, 7 predicted proteins | sample UN3MG_FD_202239 | JGI IMG/M metagenome (GOLD analysis project Ga0307380, IMG submission 202239) | Soil microbial communities from Risofladan, Vaasa, Finland - UN-3 | ecosystem: Environmental > Terrestrial > Soil > Coastal area > Acid sulfate soil | place: Finland: Risofladan, Vaasa | collected... | reverse complement strand
TTTGCCAAGGTAGTTGTCCGAATCCATCTCGCCTCCCTATGCTTGTGCCCCAATCATCTGGTCAACTATCGCCTCCACCTGTAGCGCAGAGTCCTGCACCTGACGCCTCCAATAACGCATGGAGCCATCCTGCCAATACCAGCTTAAAGATGTGCGCAGCCCCGGAAAATGGACCATCTGCTGCGCGTGCAATGCCGCCTCGACCTGGGCCGCCAGCGCCGCCCGTTGCCCCGGCGCGATCTGCGGCACCTGCAACGACCCGACCTTGCCCACCGACACGCTGCGCACTGTGGTGCCCGAGGCCAGTGCCCACAACTGCTCGCCCAGCACGCGGTGGTGGAGCAGGCCCAGCAGCGCCAGCCCGTGGGCATGCGAACGCGGCTTGAGCAGAGCAAAAGCGCTGGACGTGACCAGTGGCACCTCCGTCTCCAGCACCAGCACTGCCTTGTGCAGCGACGAGTAGACCAAAGGCAACAACAGGTCGCCGGGCTGCGGCTGGTAGGCGGCACGAACCGGCAGGTCGCGCACCGCCTTGACCGACAGCCCCGGTCCCAACAGCCAGCAGCCGTCGCGCACGTCGCCGACCTGGGCGTACAGGCACTCTTCGTAGAGCAGGTAGCCCCGCTCCGTGGGTAGCCGCTGCTCCGCCGGGTTGACCGCCGCCCACTCCTCCAGGGGCGACAGCGAGCAATTCAGCCCGTCCAGCCGCCGTTCCGGGAGACGAGTGATGACATAGTAGGCCGCGTCCAGCCGTGACTCGATCTCGGTCGGCGAGACCCAATGCAGGTGGGTGCCCGCGCCCAGGTCCGAGGGGCACCAGCCGGGCGTGGACAGGTCGGGCAGTTCGAATAGCGGCGGCTGCGAGACCTGGCCGGCTTCCATCCCATCTCCCCTGCACCCCGTCAGGCCGGGGCGACCTCTTCCCAGGTCGGCGGCCGCACCCGCCCGGCGACGATCCCGTCCGCGTCCAGCAGGCCCTCGATCAGCGCCTCAACGTCGGCTTTGGCTTCGCGGACAAGCTGTGAAGCCTGATGACGCAGCGCAAGGGCATGCTTAACATTCGAGTCGATCACTTGCTGATGCTCGACCGATATACTCGGCACCAGCGCGTCGTCCACTACCTCTGGGTCAACCCGTGGTAGTGTAGAGCCCGTCGTCACATCAACGATCTGGTACAGCCCTACGTTGCTCTTGAGCACGAAGAAGACGTAGTAGGGCAGTACCGCTTTGTCGGTACGATAAACCAGCAACTCGGTCGAGCCACTTGCCTGCTTCACGTGCGGAGGGCAGATGCTCACTTTGTTCAAATAGGGACGGAGCTTTGAAAACAGAATGTCATCGGCCTTGAACAGTGCTGACGTCCCTGAAATCCCGGCATCCTGAGGGGAAACAGGATCAAAGTAGCCCATCGTGCTGTCAATGTCCGCCAGGCCGACATAATAGGGCACCTGGTTGACTTGAGCCGCCGATACCCGATCGTTCCTTCGCCGGGCCAGGTCTGCCAACCGCTTCAGCTCCACACCGGCTGACCGCAGCTTCAGAATCACGTTGGCTCGGCGTGGATGAAAGTACTGTGACCCCAACTCGTGTTCGACCAGATCGGTTTGCACCCAGGCAACCACCGGCTTAACACCGACGAGCCGGTAGCTGGCCGATTGAAGCTCGTCCGGGTCAATTCGTTCAAAGTACCCCCTGTCCAGGGGCATCCCCAGCGCTTCAGCCAGAATCCGTTGCGAGGCTTTCCACAACTCCTGCGCCCGCGTGCGACAGCGTTCCGCCAGCCGCACCTTGGCCCCGATGTACTCCTGCACCGGTCGCGGCGGGAGGGGAATCTGCAATTCACGCAGCGCTGGGAGCACGATCCCCTGTTGCACTGTGCCTGTCACCTGTTGTTCCAACAGAGCAGTACCTGTTAGTGAACTGAAAAACGCCCACAAATATCCGCTATCAGCTCTCCTGGGATCCACCGCGACGCGCGCGATGTGCTGATTGATGTTCGCCGTTGGCGCGTTGGGGCCTACGATAGCTGCTTTGCCCAGGTAGCCACGAATGGCGATCAACAGATCGCCGGGATGAACAGCCGACTTCAGAGCTGCTTCATGCTGTGGCGTATCCACGTAGACACAGTTGTCCAGACTGAGCGAAGCATCTTCAAAGTTCTGTGTCCGGATGAGCACTACTCCAGATTCAGTCTTGGTGTGTTTTCGAATACCATCCGTGATGATGCGCTGCGGATCACGCAATGTGTCCAATGGCCTCAACGAGAGTCCAGATTCGCGAATCCGTGTTTGGGCCTCGACGAATCGCGGGCGATAGTACTCCAAGTCCATACGCTCAGTGTCGGCCAACTGGGTCGGAATGGACATCACCAGTGGCGTGTGGCCAAGTATGCGATACTGATCCGCTGACATCAGATCATCGGGCATCGGGCATCTCCCACTCCGGCCCTGCTCCTTCCTCCCCAAACTCCTCGATCCCCTCCAGCCAGGCGCGATCCACCGTCTGCTCGCGCAGCACCTGGGTCATCGCCGCCCGGTAGCCGTACAGCAGCTTGTTCGGCACGCGGGCAAAGCGTTTGGCATACCACAGGGGCAGCGGCAGGGCGCGGGGGTGGTCGTACAGGGTCAGGGTGACCACGGTCGCCGCCAGCCGGTCGAGCGCTTCCGGCGTCCAGCGGCCGGGCGGTCCCAGGGTCTCTACCTGCCACACCGGCGTGCGATAGCCCACTTGCAGGTGAAAGCCCACCAACCCCTGCTCGCCCAGCAGCTTGGGCGCGGCGCGCAGGGCGTCGCGGCCCAGCGCGGTGTAGGGATAGGCCGCGGTGCGTTTGCCGGGGCGCAGCAGCCCCTTGAGCACGCGGTTCACCCCCACCCGGCGCAGCTCGTCCCACTCGTCGGCCACCAGCCGGGCCAGCTCGGGCGTCACCGGGTCCAGCGCGCCCTTGACCCCCTCGGCCTGGACGGCGGTCAGCACCGCGCCAAAGTGTGCCTGGCCCAGGTGGGCCACCAGCGGGCCGCCGGCGTTCAGCGGGTAGCAGCGCGCCGCGTAGCGCCCCCAGAAACGGGTCATCAGCGCCAGCAGGTCGTTCCACTCTTCTGCCACATCATCGTCGGCCAGGGCAGCCACCTGCACACCGCGCACTACCAGTAGCGGGAGGTCGAGCAGGATCAGGTCAGGTGGCTTCGTCACCTCGAATAGCTCTTCCAGCAGGGCGTAGGTCAGGCGGTACTCCTTCCAGGCCAGGCGGTTGGCGACGTTGACGAAAGTCATGTCGGCCACGTCCACCTGGCTGTCCTGGTAGGTGGGCGTGGCCTTGCTGTCAACGATGCTCACGTCCTGGCGCAGCGCCACCGCGCCGTAGAGCACGCCACCAAAGGCCGGGATGTGGTTGCTGGCCGAGGCGATGCCCACCGCCCACAGCCGCTCGAAACGCGCCGGGGGCACGTCACGCACCAACCCCCCGGTGCGAAAGCGCGGCGCCACCTCGTCAATGTAGCGCATCTTGTGCGCCACCCGGCCGGCCGTGCCGGGCAAGCGCAACTGCATCGCCGCCGCGATCGACTGGGAGAGTGGCGTGCTGCTCTGCTCCTCAGGCATCCTGGCCCCTCCTGGACATTTCCTCATCCATCCGGCGCGCTTCGCGTACCCAGGCGCGCAAACTCCAGGCGTCGGCCAGTTCTCCCAGCCGTTCCTGCTGCGGCCGGTCTTCCACGTCGAGCGCCCCCTCTCTGCGCAGCGCGGCCAGCGCTGCATCCAGCGTGGCGTCACCCACAACCACAGAGAAGCGGGTTTGCAGCCAGTCAGGCAGTGCCTGCCGGGTGAGATCGGGGCGGACAGCCCAGGCTACCAAGACAGCCCGCAGGATCCCCGGCTCCACATCGGTTGCTTTCAGCTTCGCTCCCTCGGCCCCCTCTCGGGCGCTATCGGTGCGCGTCTGGGCCTCGGCCCAGGCCAACAGCGCCGTCAGCAGCTCCTCCCGATCCACGGGATCGCTGCGGGCGCTGACCAGCAGCAGTTGCGGCGCCACCCAAACCACCGGCGTGGATGCCCGCGTCGGCCGGTAGGCCCAGATCACGGGCCGATCGCCGGCCATGGCCAGGGTGCCTGTGCGCAGCGACGTCTCGATCGCTTCAGTGCAGTGGATCTGCAGGCGGTCGCGGCCTATGGCTTCCCTGAGCGCGTCGTCGGTCAGTTCCACGCCGTCGGCTCGCCGGCGGACGACGGTTACCGGTGCCGGGGCGTCGAGCATCGAAGTCACCTCACCCACGGGAAGGGGCGGCAGGACGAGCAGCAGCGCGGGGTTGCGATAGGCGCGCTGAAGCAGCCCTGGTGCGCATGGACCTGTCAGCCCCTCGCCCAGCAGGATCAACGGCCGCTCCCACCCCTCCCGCACCAGATCGCCCAGGGGACGGGCAGTGACAGTCACCGTCGCCGGCAGCAGTCTGAAAGCCACTTGATCCTGTTGCTCGGCGAGACACAGGACGTGGGTCATCGCAACCTCACCGTGCGCTCGATCAGTTTCATCTCTTCCAGCTCTCGCAGCGCCATCTCATCCTCAAGCGAGATGACATAGCGGCTGTCGTGCAGTGCGGCATAGATCTCCACCCAGCGGTCCCAGGAGGTCTGTTTGCCCGCACCCTCAAAGTAGCGCCGGCCGGTTTCCACCACCTGCACGTTGAACGCCTCGTAGGCGGCCTTGGTCACAATGTAGGTGGCTGCCAGAGACGGCATGGTCAACTGCGAGCGGCGCTTGGCAGACAGCACCCGGCTCAGAGCGTGGAGCCGGGTTTCGTCAATGATGACCCTGAGCTCGGCCTCCACCGTCTGGCGTAAGGTGCCCGTCTCCTCCGGCAAGGTACGGAACTTGGCAGCCGCTTCAACCTCCTCGGTCAAAGCCTCCATCAGTTTCTCGGCACCCCGGTCTGCCTCGGCAACGACGGCCTGCTGCAAACCGCCCTCCACCAGCGCGCGCAACTGCTCCAGGTGGGCGCGTGTGGCCTTGGCTCCCTGCCAGGCCGGGGAAGGGGCTTCGCCCACAAAGCGAGCCAGCGACTCCCAGGCGGTGGTGGCGCTCTCGTAATCGCGCAGGCGCTCGATCCAACTGGATCGGGCGGCCTGAAAGCGCGCCCAGAAGGAGGTAGACAGCGCCCGCTCCACGAGCTGCCCCAGGGCCTCCAGGCGTTGCCAGGCGCTGGCGTACTGTCCCATAAAGATGTAGGTATTGACCGACTGCGGGTAGCCGGGCAAAGGGATCGCGCCCCGCGAGCTGAGCACACCCGACGCCGGGGAAGCGCCCAGTTCCTCCAGGATCGCCTTCAAGGGTTGGGTTAGGGGGGCGATGGGGAAGGGATGGCCATCTATCGTCTTGAGCGCCTCTGCCTCGGACAACTGCTGGCGGACGGCGTGGGCCAGTTGGTCGCGCCGATTCCGGTACTGGCTGCGCAGCCAGTGAAAAAAGTGGACCTGTTCCCACAGAGAGAGCGTGGACAGGCGGGGCTCGTAGGCGGCGATGCGGTCGGTGGTGCAGTCACAGGTCGCACCGGTCTGCTGGTACACACCGGCCGGACAGATGGTGCCGAGACGGCGCTCGATCTCGTCCACCTGGCACACCAGCCTACGAATCGTCTCCGGTGGGGCACTGCCCCCCAGCTCCAACGCACTCAAATCGGTCTGGGCGGCGACCCTTTCCACCTCTTCCAGGTCCTTGGGCGCAAAGCTGCTGGTCTGCTTTTGCAGTTTGCCCACTGTCTCGGGTGTAAAGGTATCGCTCAAGTCTGTCAGCATCGCCTGGCACTCGCCGTTCAGCCAGGCCGACGTCGCCTGGCGGTAGTCCTTGAGGGTCTGGGCATCCACGGCCCGGTAAGCCGAGCCGCTCAACGTCACCAGGCCCAAGGCGCGCAATAGCTCTAGGATCTGCCCCAGTTGTTTGGTGGCTTTCACTTTGGCCTCGGGCACGGCAAAGAAGAAGCGCCGGGCCAGCACTTCCAGCGTGGCCTGGTTCGTCAGTTCTCGCAGCAAAGCGCCAAAGGCGGGTGGGATCACCGGTGTGTAGGGTTCAGAACGGGTGACCACCTCCAGTAACGGCGGTTGCCCTGGGCCGGGATCGATGTTGTACTGGCAGGCTTTCCTGACGCGGTCGTAGGTGGTGGTATCAAAGTCGTGGTTGACGTCCGGGGCAAGCTGGTCAATGTTCCAATCGTTGATCAGCATGGCCTGATAGCCCCTGGCGAACTCGGCCTCGCCAACACTCTTGGAATGCCACAGCGGGCGTAGCAGGTAGCCGCTGCGCTCGACGTCATCGCACCAGGCCTGGGTATCGCGCTGCCAGTTCTGCACCATCGTCCCCCGTGTGCTCTGGGTCTTGGCGCTGAGGATGTCCTGGGGCTGGAACACCGCGCCTCGCCCCGAGTACTTGATCAGGAAGGCCTCTTCAACGCGGGTCAGTGGCCGGGGGATGGCGCACAACCGAACGCGCAGTGGCAGCCGGAGCACCTCCCAATCGTCCACGGTGAAGCCGGAGGGCAACAGCACGATCAGGGGGTGGACGCCCGCCGGGCCTACCAGGTCGCCCAACTCCTGAGCCAGTTTCTCCAGGTCGTGCCCGTACACGATGGTCACACGGCCGTCGGGCGTGACGCGTAAGCCCTCAAAGCGGGGTGACTGGAAGGTGGAGGTGAAGGTCACCCCGGCGGCAGACCGGATCTGGCCGGCAGGGGGCGCGTCGGCGAGCAGCGTGTCGTCCAGCAAACGGGCAAAACCTTGGCAGATGGCCATCCGCCGTTTGCGGTCCGACTTGTTCACCTCATCTGCATACCGCTCCAGCTCAGCGTCCTTGGCAGCGTCTTGCAGGAACGCAATCGTGCCCGATTCCCGCTTGAGCAGCATGTCCAGCCGTTGCAGCAGGTCGAAGGATGGCCCCAGGTAGTGGCGATCGGACACCCGATACTTGAGAAAGACACCGTGCAACGGCTCGGCCACCTGTGGGATGTCCACGCCGGGGCGCTCGTACAGTGCGCCCAATTGGGCGGTGAAAGCGTTCAAATCCTGGCAGACGACGAAATTGCCCTCCGGCACGCCGACCGAAAAGGCGCGGAGTGCCGCCAGCAGGCTGCTCAGGCTGACCTCGCTGTTGTAGTAGAGGTACCGGTCGCCTCCGTGCGACGAAAGTTTGAAGCCAATCTCCGGCCTGACCAGCTCGGTGGCCAGCGTGCTGGTGTCGAGGTGAACTTCGGCCAGGTCGACGAAGGCACCGCCAGTCATCCCCGGCACTGTGACCCGCCGCAACGCTTCCACCTGGGCCTCGTCTATACCGCCGTCCAGCGGGATGGGCAGTTGGCCAAAGATAAGCCGTTTGACCATCTCCTCCGAAGCGCCCTTGACCCCTCGCAGCAGGTCGAGCACGCTGAGATCGAACATCCATTTCAGGGCGCGGGGTTCGGCCCGGGCAAACTCCTCGATGAGCTGCCAGGCCGTAACCGTCTTGTCCTGCTCGCGCGCCAGCCGGTAGCTTTCGTGAATTGAGCTCATCATCACGTTGAGCCAGCCCAAGTTCCGGTTGCAGGCGATAAAGGCCCCTTCCAGCGTGCCGGGCGGGTAATCCACCGTTTGTCCCAGGGCCTCGGCCTGCTCGCGCAGAGACTCGACGTACACCTGCACATCACCGAGGCGGCTGGGCTCTAACTCGATGGAGTCGGTGCGGCGGCGATTGGGGCCGATCTCGATCTTGTCGCGCATGCCGGCCGAACAGAGTACCAGGAAATTGACGTAGGGGTGCACCTGGCGATAGTTCTCGTGCTTGATGACGGTCGAGACCATGTCCAGGTAGTCTTCTGGAATGGCTCCGTGGTCCTCTTCGCGCAGGCCCTTCTTGCGGTCGGCCAGGGTTTCCACCTCGTCTACGACCACCCAGATGTGGTGGATACCCGCTGCACGCAGGACACCCATGGCTGCAGCCAATTGAGCGTCGTCGTCACCTGAAGTAAGAGCATCGCTCAAAGCCTGTAGGTCCACGCCTCTAGCCTTGAGACCGGCGCGCAAGTCATCCAGGAGGGCAGGAGGTACGTCGTACCCGCCCGACGGTTGCACGACTCGTCGCAGTGCGATGCCGGCGACCCGGGCGATCCAGTTTTCGGCAAACAGGTTTTCGTCGCAGGCCATGTCGTAGCGGGTGAATAGCGGCAAGATGCCCTCGGCCAGTTGAGGCTGCAGGAGGCGGCCGTCGGCACCGTTCGGCACAACGAACTCGTCCTGGTTGAGCACCCACCGCTCGATGTGGTTAAAGGTCTGGGCAAACAGCTCGTAGCCGATGCGCGTCTTGCCCAATCCCCAATCCCCGATCAGGGCAAAGAATCCGGCGATATCGTCAGCCTGACTGCTCAGGAAAGCCTGCTTGAACTTGAACAGGCCGTTGAATACCACGTTCTGCCCAACCAGGGGGAAATCCACCGGGTAAAGGGCCACGCCCTTGTTCGACCACAATTTGACCATGTTGCTCGTTCCTCCCTTCCCATGTCCTACGTCAGCACGCGCAGGTGAACCATCCGCATGTTGTCGTCACCGAACAGCCCCCGGCCCATGCGGGGCTGGCCAGGGTGTCGATCCAGAACCTCAATACGCCCCTCAAAGATCCCACGCCGTACCAGGGTATCGAAGGCCGTGGCCCACTCACCCGCTGGCAGATCGGCCAACTCTCCCCAGCGATTCACCGCCTCTGAGATGATGACAAAGCCGCGTTCGTCGGCCAGTTGGTCTACCATGTAGGCCAGTTGGCGCCACTCATCGGAGAGATCTGGCATCATGTTGGACTCTCCCAACAGGTCGCGGGCGACGCCGGGACTGAGGTGCTGGACGAAGGCCTCAGGATCCACGGTCCAGGCCGTGCCATCCTGAACCAGAATGTCGAGCGAGTAAAAGATATACAGGGCCGTTTTAATCGCCGAGTTGATATAGTTCGTGGAAGGAGGCCGGTTCATCGCGCCCTCCAGCACGATCTCGTCCGCCAGCTCAAAGCCCAGCGCCTCGATCTCGGCTCGCCACCAGGGGCCGACTGCAATCGCGGTGTGCTCGAATAGCAGCCGGTTAAAGGCCGTTCCCCGCTCGCCAAAGAGTGTATAGGCGCTTTGGCCTACCAGTTGCGCCTGCTGGGTGTTGCCGGTGAAGTAGCCCGGCGACTCGAAGTGCAAGGCATGGCCGTGGGCAAGCAGGAACAGCAGGACCCGGGTGCGTGGCTCGTAACAGGCCAGTTGCTCGGCCAGCAGTTGTTGCCAACGGATGCCGCCCGGCTCCTGGCAATAGACGATGCCCAATTGCAGGGCGGTGTCGGTTGGCACCCATTCGTCCGTGGCTCGTTCCCAGACAGTCATGCCCGAAACCTGATGCGGATCGTTGGGTGTGATGCGCCGAAACAGGTTGATACCTCGCAGCAGGAGCTTGTCCTGCCTGATCTGCAATGCCCCGAACAGGTTGCTCAGCAGATTCTCCCGCCTGGGTTTCCTGCTCTGGCCATAGGACAGGCCGAACAGGTCTTGGCCGATCTGCTGCCGGGTGTAGGCTCGCCCCGGCGTCAGTCGGGCCATCGCCTGCGGATAGGTCTGGAAGCGCTCCGCCTCGCTCCACAGAAACAGCTTGCTGATCCCCAACTGCGTGATCGGTGTCACCCTGTCTCCTTCAGAAACCTTTCGATACGTCGCTGCTCTTCCCTGGCCGAACCACGGAGAAACCTCGACGCCCGGCGCCGCTCGTGCAAAGTCCGCGCATACGATTCTCGCAGGGAGATCTGGCCCCCTCTCGCTTCCAGCGCCCCGACCAGGCACCAGTTCTCCAGGATGCGTCTGACCTGTGCCTGAGAGGGCTTGCTCAGCGCCCGATACCCTAACGTCTCGACCAGATGTGGCAACAGGTCGGCCAGTGCTCCACGCTCCCGACCACGGACTACGATTCGCGTATCCCCCAGATCGTCGGGGACGAACAGGGCCAGCTCGTCCGGGGCATAGCCGCTGAGCCGCACGGCGACGGCAACTCTCAGCACGGCACGATAGTAAGGCTGCTCGGACAATGCATCCTGCCAGATGACCGGCACGGGCTGTGCCGCATCGTGCGTCGGTCTGCCCTGCGCATCGTAGAACGGCAGGCTGCTGTTTACCGACTGCCGGGTGGTCGCCCAGGCCACGGGCGCCGGTAGAGCCAGGTGTCCCGTTTCGTCCAGCGGCAGGTCGAAATCAGGCAACAGGGCCACCGGTTTCCCATCAAGTACCGACCCCTGGCAAGGGAGTGCGAAAAACGCAGCATAGCTCAGAGCCTTCGTGAACAGTTGAGTCGGTGTGCCACTCAAGCCCAGCAGGGTTTGGTCCCACTCGGCGAATGAGTTATGTCCTGCGTGCCAGTCTGCAAAACGGGCAGTCACACGATCCGATGGCCACTCCACCATGCGTCCCTGCCCGGCCTCCAGCTCGTCCAAGACGGTGTTGATCTCCCCAGCCAGCGCGGACAGGTCACCGATGACCCACTGTTCCAACTGCTTGTAATAGTCCACCTGACCGGCCCCGACCAATCCCTCAGCGAGTACCGCAATCAAGTAGCGCCGGTAGTTGGGAATGGCGAAACAGATGCGGCGCAATCGCTCCGTTGCCGACAGGTCTGTGGGAAGACTCAGATAGGCATCCGTCGCTGCGTAGGCACCATCAGCCAGTGGTGAGACCCAGCCAGCCTTGGCCAACAGCGACAACCAGGGCTGCGCAGCGCGGTCCAACTCGGCAGGGTAGAGTTCGCCAATGGTGGACAGGTGCGCCAACAACGGCAAAAGGGTGATGGGATCGGGCCAACTCACGCTCTATTACCCCCTCACGTACGCTTCTGCAATCGCCAGCAAGTCGTTGCCCTCTGGGTCAGGTACTTCGGTGTTGCCCTTCTTGATATATCCCACGTGCTCGGCTACGGCCATAAAGATGGGACCTTGTGGGTCGGCAGGGTGCCGCTTCTTCTGCAGGTAGAGGAAACTGGTCTTGGCTCCCGTCCCGCTGATGGCAAAGGTCTGTGTGGGCAGGCTCACCACGGCTTTGACGATCGCCTTGCCACCGTGAAACTGACCGGTCTCCGGGTCCTTGATGCCCATCAGATACTCGCGGATGTACCGGTCGCCTGCGTTGGAGAGCAATCCATCAGGCACGACGATGAGCAGCAACCCGCCGGGTTTGAGCAGTTGCAGGTTGCGGTCAATGAAGAGCGCGGATGGGTCGGCTTTGCTGAGCGGCTTCTTCTCCGGGCGTCCGGGAGGCCACTTCCAACCAAGCTGCAATTCACCCGTGCGCATCTTCTCCAGGCCATCTGGGGCGTCGTACTTACCCTTGCCGAAAGGTGGGTTGGTCATCAGCAAATCACATTTGCCCACGAACGAATCGTCAATGATCGGATCGGTGATCGAGTCCTCCACTCGCAGCAACCGGTGCGCGCTGGCGCCAAAAGTCAGCAAGTTGAGGTGGGCCTTGGTGATGGATCCCGGTGATGCATCTGCTCCAAACAGGCTGTATTCTTTGAGTTTCTGCAACCAGGCCAGTTGGTCCTTGGAATCATAGCTAGCCGATTGCAACACTCGTCGTTTCATTTCAGCGAGGGCGCCCACCAAAAAAGACCCGGTACCACAACAGATGTCTCCGACCAGGAAAGTGGGACGATCGCGAAAACCCTCCCACAGGGTACTGTCGGGAATGTCGTGGAAAGCCATGCGGGCCATGCAATCCACCACTTCCTTACGGGTCAGGTAGGTTGCCAGCCCACCGGACGAGTCGTACTTGCCACGCAGAAAGGTGTTGAAAGCCCAGCCCAGCAGATCCTCAGAAACTCGCTGTGGGTCAGCATCGTGGTCCACGGTCAGTTGGATGCCCTCAAAGATGCCAATGGCAAAGGCGACGACATCTGAATTCTTGAGACGGAAAGGCTCGTCAGGTGGGAAAATGCTCGTGCGCCCGCCGTTGGACAGGTCGGGCATCCGGTATTCAGGAAGGTCGGCAACTGCTTTGAATGCCCGAGCCAGCCACTCCACAGCCTCGGCTCCGCGGGTTCGAACGTACTCGCTGTTGAGCACGTCCGCCAGCCGGCGACCATCGAATGCGTAATCAGGATGACGCTCACTCTGGATCTTGAGAAAGATGATTTTGCCAACCTCGTCAATGGCCTCGTTCGTCGTGCCCACCCCAGCGCGCTTCTTGTAAATCTCCTCGTGAAGCTGATTGAACTTGTGTTGCAAACCCATGTAATCCCCGCGCCTGAACGCACGGGCTTCAGCTTGCAGGCGAACGCGGCGGCTGGTGGAGATGGTCTCGCGAGCCTCTCTGCGCCAATCATCCTTAGCTGGCAGCGCAGGAATAGGCGTACCGCGCCCCAAGTCGAAGAAGTAATTGGCTTCCCCATCACTGACCCAGACGAACTGTGCTGCCTGATCCACCCC
>Ga0307380_10009363_pt1 | contig 12442 bp, 12 predicted proteins | sample UN3MG_FD_202239 | JGI IMG/M metagenome (GOLD analysis project Ga0307380, IMG submission 202239) | Soil microbial communities from Risofladan, Vaasa, Finland - UN-3 | ecosystem: Environmental > Terrestrial > Soil > Coastal area > Acid sulfate soil | place: Finland: Risofladan, Vaasa | collected... | reverse complement strand
CGCGCTGGGGCAGGGGAACCTCCTCGGAACCCTCGGGCACCTCGGGCTCGGCGTCGCGCCGGATGACCGCCACGAGGATCCGCTTGCCCGGCCAGGGGCCGAGCGGCTCGACGCACTCGGCCTGGACCTCGGCCAGGGTTTTCTGGGGCACGGCGAAGAACCGCGGCGCGAGGCCCGCGTTGCGCAGCGCGAGGAACTGTTCCAGCCGCACGTCGCCCCAGAGGGCGAGTTGCTCTACCTGCCGATGCAGCGTCGTCAGGCGGTTGGTCCGTTCAACCGACTCGCGCTGAATGCGAAGGACCTCGTCGGCCGCCTGCACGGGCTCCAGGTCGGGCGCCGGGCCGGCGGGCGCGGCAGTCTCGAGAATCTGGATGGCCCGGCCGAGGCGGTCGAGCGTCGAGAGGGTCTCGGCGTCGGCGACCGCGCGGGCCGGGTCGACGGGTTTCAGGTGCACGAGACCCAGGCCGCGGACCGCCTCCAGGAGCCGGTCGCGGTCGGCCCGGCGGGCCACGATGTAGGTCTTGCTCATGGCGGCGATCATGGGTGGGTCGCCTCCGGGTCGTTGTCGTCGGCGACGAGGACGCCGCGTCCGTCGGCGGCGGTGTCGGACTCGCCGATTTTGCCCTTGGCGATTTTGGCGCGGCCGACGGCGGCGGTCATTTCGTCGCCCAGGTGGATGCGGATGCGGCGGATGGTCTCGCGGGCCGACGGTATCTTGATCTTCTCGAACAGATTGACCCGCTGGATGATCTTCACCAGTTCGCGGTGCAGGCGGTCGTATTGCCGCCCCAGGACCTCGAGTTCGGCCTCGCGCCGGTTGACCTCGCGAAGGTCGGCCAGGGCCCGGTCGACCCAGGCCGGCGTCGCAAAGAGGCTGTACGTCGGGTGCGCGAAAACCACGTCGTCGAAGACCGGCACGGTGACGCCCGCGATGTTCGCGGTCGAGGTTTTGACCTCGGCGGGTTCGGCGGCGTCCTGGACGTTGAGGCCGGCGGGGTCGGCCAGGACGGCGCGGTAGGCGTCGAACCCGCGTCGGGCCTCCTCGGCGGCCTCGCGTGCCGCACGGAGTTTCGCGGCCACCTGGCGGATGGTCAACTGGAGTTGCTGCTGCTTGAGTTTTAGCATCGGCAGGTAGCGCGTGAATCGCGCGAGCGCGTCGCGCTGGCGTTTGAGTTCCGGGCGCGTGAGTTTCAGTTTGCGTGCCATGGTCAAACCATTTCGGATTTCGGATTTCGGATTTCGGATTGCCGACGTCGCCCGCTGCGGCGAGCCTTGACGGTCTTGATGGATGCCACCACCATCGCGAGTATTTCCTCGCCTTCCTTCCTGAGTGCGGTAAGGCGTTGCGGCTTCGCTAACCCGGCTTCAACGAGAACCTCCATCCAGTAGAGGGCCTCGTCAGCCTCTTCCTCGACGATTCCCATCCTGGCCAGGAAATCGCCGTCAGATCGCGACCGGCACGCGGCGCGGTAGTTCGCACCCACACTCGTGGCGGCCTTGAGCAGTTGCCTGGCAATTACCTCGGAAGCCCGGCCCGTGGGCATCGCGGCCACCAGGCGGATGACCCTCAGCCCGAATTCCTTTGTCCGGCGTTTCATCTCCTCTGGCGTCACGGCATTCGCCCCGAATTGCCCGGATGCCTGCCTGGCCAATCCGAAATTCGAAATCCGAAATCCGAAATCATACGGTTGCCAGTTCCTTGGGCCAGTGGGCCTCGATGATGGTCCGCCGGATGCCGGTCTCGGCCGGGTCGAAACACTCGGCCAAAATGGCCCAGCACCGGTCGAGGGCCTCCTCCAGCGGGATGTTGACGGCCAGGTCCATGATCTCACGTTCGAACCGTTCGCCATACTTGAGCAACTTGTGGTCCCAGGCCGACATCTCGAATCCCATGTCGCGTTTTTCGCGGCTCTCGCGGCACAGGGCGTACAACTGGATGCCGGCGTTCATGATGGCCCGGTGGTCGTCGCGGCTCTTGCCGTTGACCTGCTGCTTGAGGCGCGACAGGCTGCCGAACGGCTCGATCCACTTGTTCCGCAGGTAAAACTGGCCCTCGGTGATGTAGCCGGTGTTGTCGGGCACGGGGTGCGTCACATCGTCGCCCGGCATCGTCGTGCACGCCAGAAGGGTCATCGACCCGGCCCCGTCGAAGTCGACGGCCTTCTCGTACCGGCGGGCCAGTTGGGTGTAGAGGTCGCCGGGGTAGCCGCGGTTCGAGGGGATCTGTTCCATCGTGATGGCGATTTCCTTGAGGGCGTCGGCGAAGGCGGTCATGTCGGTCAGCAGCGTCAGGACCCGCTTGCCCTGGAGGGCGAAACTCTCGCCCACCGCTACGCACATGTCGGGCACGAGCAGGCATTCGACCACCGGGTCGGCCGCCGTGTGGATGAAGAGGATGGTGCGGCCCAGGACGCCGCCTTCCTCGAACGCGCGGCGGAACTCGAGGTAATCGTCGTGCCGCAGGCCCATGCCGCCCAGGATGATGACGTCGGCGTTGGCCTGGAGGCCTACCCGCGCGAGCAACTCGTTGTACGGCTCGCCGGGAACCGAGAAGATGGGCAGTTTCTGCGACTCCACCAGCGAGTTGAAGATGTCGATCATCGGGATGCCGGTCCGGATCATCTTGTCGGGCACGCGGCGGCAGGTGGGGTTGACGGCCGGGCCGCCGATGTCGACCAGGTTGGCCTCGACCTCGGGTCGGCCATCGCGCGGCCGGCCGGCGCCGTCGAAGATGCGGCCCAGCAGATCGTCGGAGAAGGGCACCTGCATGGGCCGGCCCAGAAACCGGACCCGGTCGCCCGTGGAGACGCCTTGCGTCCCGGCAAACACCTGGAGCGAGACCTGGTCGCCCTCCAGCCGGATGACCGTGGCGAGCGACGTGCCCGACTGGCCCGTGACGACGGCCAGTTCATCGTACCCGACCCCCATAGCGGTGACGGTCACCACGTTGCCGGCGATGCGGGTGATCTGGTCGTAGTACTTTCGCATGCGTGAAGCCTTTCAAAGACGCGCGGGCGGCAAATGTCTAATGACGAATGACGAATGTCTAATCAAAAGACAATTCCTAATGACGAAAGCCTAGTGACACGACACGGCCTAATCACAAGTGTCTCCCCAGGGCGCAACACTTGGCCCCCCGTGCCCACTGCCCAGTGCCCAAGCCATAGGCCGGACTCCGTAACGCTTAGATCTTCGTCTTCCGCCGTATGGCGGCGAACACCAGGTGCAACTCCTTGGCCTCCTGCCAAAGGGGCCTGGCTTGCTTGCCGGCTTCGGGTATGGCCTTCGCGATCATCCTGAGCCAATGCTTGGTTTCCCGGGCTTCCTTGCGACAGAGGCCTATTTTGTGCCGGAAGTCCTTCCGCGACTCGGCATCGTCGGCTTCGCAGTAGTTGGCTCCCACACTGGTTGCGGCGCGCACCAGTTGGCCGATGAGCGGGCCAGTTACCGTCGTGACCGGAAGCGACTTGGCGAAGGCAATCACGGCTTCGCCGAACGTGGCCGTCCTTTCCTCAAGGTCGTATGGCTTCCTCTCGTCCACGCAGCGGTTCCGCTGCTTCCCGGGTCCCGACACCAATCCGTCGGCGCCATCGACCGGCAATGGGTCATTCGGCATTGGTTGTTGGTCATTAGGCATTAGTCATTGCCGTTTGATTAGTCATTCGTCATTAGACATTAGTCATTCTGCGGCGCCTGCTCCGCCTCCCGTCCTTTGGCGGCCACAAAGGCCTCAATCTGCCCCAGGATGGCCTTGAAATCGTCGCTGTCCCACGCCGCGTAGTTCCAGTTCCGGAACAGGTCCTGGCCGGCGACGAGCGTGCGGCGGGCCAGGTCCTTGTCGTCGAAGCCGAAGTCCAGGTCGATGACCTCCAGCATCTTGTCGAAGACGAACTGCTGCCGCTCGGCCGACGTGGCCGCATCCACCGCGTCGAAGGCGTTCTGCTGAAGGTACACGTTGTCGAAGAACTCGGCCTTGAGCATCACGGTGAAGTCTTCGATGGAGGTGCCCTCTTCGCCCACCACGGCCATCATCTGCCGGATGTCGCTGCCGTGGCGGAGCAGGCTGCGCATCCGGATCACCTTCTCGGGGTCGATGATGCCGATGTACCGCGACCAGGAATCCAGCGGGTCGATGGCCGGGTACCGGCGGGCGTCGGCCCGGGCCTGGCTGAGACCGTGGAACGCCCCCACGACCTTCAGCGTGCCCTGGGTCACGGGTTCCTCGAAGTTACCGCCGGCCGGGCTCACGGTGCCGCCGATGGTGACGGTGCCGATGCGGCCGTCGGCCAGTTCGATGGCGGCAGCCCGCTCGTAGAAGCTGGCGATGCGGCTCTCGAGGTACGCCGGGAAGGCCTCCTCGCCGGGAATCTCCTCGAGCCGGCCCGAAACCTCTCGCATGGCCTGGGCCCAGCGGCTGGTCGAGTCGGCCAGCAGCAGGATGTTGAGGCCCATCTGGCGGTAGTACTCGGCCAGCGTCACGGCGGTGTAGACCGACGCCTCGCGGGCCGCCACCGGCATGGCGCTGGTGTTGCAGATGATGATGGTCCGCTCCATGAGCGAGCGGCCGGTCCGGGGGTCCTCCAGTTCCGGGAAGGTCCGCAACGTCTCGACCACCTCGCCGGCCCGTTCGCCGCACGCCGCCACCACCACGATGTCGACCTCGGCGTACCGCGCCGTAATCTGCTGGAGCACCGTCTTGCCGGCGCCGAACGGCCCGGGGATGCAGTACGTCCCGCCGCGCACGATGGGGAACATCGAGTCGATGATCCGGACCTGCGTGACGAGCGGCTCGGTGGGCATCAGCCGGCGCTTGGCGATGCTCAGGGCCTGCTTGACGGGCCAGGTCTGCTTCATCGTGACCGAAATCTCCTGGCCGGCCCCGTCGGTCAGCACGGCGATCTCGTCGCCGACGGTGTACTCGCCGGCCCCGGTCACGCGGGCCACCTTCAGGTCGCCCTCGAGGGTGAACGGCACCATGACCTGGTGCTCGAACAGGCCCTCGGGCACCGTGCCCAGCGTGTCGGCGGCGCGGACGCTGGCGCCGGCCTCGACCTTGGGGGTGAACGCCCACTTGCGGTCCGGCTCGAGGCCTTCCAGGTAGACGCCCGGTTTCAGGAAGAAGCCGGTCTGCTCGGCCAGTTGGTGCAGGGGGTTCTGGAGGCCGTCGTACACCTGGCCCAGCAGGCCCGGACCGAGGGTGACCGAGAGCAACTCGTCGCGGAACTCGACCGGGTCGCCCACCTTCAGGCCGCGCGTCTCCTCGAAGACCTGGAGGTCGGCCAGGCGGCCGCGGACGCGGATGACCTCCGAAAGCAGCCGTGCCCCGTCGTCGCGGCAGCAGTATCCGACGGAGTTCTGGACCACGCGGTCGGTGGCCTCGGCGATGACCATGTTCCCGAAGACGGATACGATTCGTCCGTTCACCTCTTGCGTCCTCTCATGGGTTGGGCGGGCCCGGTGCGCGCCGGGCCGTGAACGTCTATCCGGTCGGCTTGGCGGCGGGTGCCGTGCTCAGCCGGTGCCATCGTGCCAGGAGCATCAGTTTGGCGGCGTAGGCTGCCAGTTCATCGTCGCCGAACGAGAACCACGCGTCGTGGTCGACGAGCCATTGCCACCGGGCCGCATCGAGCACGCGAATGCCCTCCAGGGGGTTGGCGGCCGCGGCCCATTCGGCCACCAGGGCCGCAAAATCGTCGTCGGTCTGGCCGAGTTCCGCCGCAACGAGGTAGTCGGCCGGTTCCAGGTCGAGGGCCTTGGCCCGGGCCGTCGCCAGGGCGTTCCGCAGGGCCACCTCCCGGCCCACCCACGTCGCCAGGAACCGGCTGCCGCTGGCGCGGGCCACCCCGGCCGCATGGCGGAAGTAGGCGTCCCAGACGGCGTCGGCGGCGATGCGGGAAGCGGCGGCCTCACCCGCGCCGGCCAGATACGGCGGCAGGGGCTCTTCGTTGCGGACCTGGGCCGGCGCCAGCACCGCCGGGGCCGTCTCCACCGACTCGCCCGCCAGGACGGCGTCGCGCTGGAGCAGGTCGTCGCCAAGAAGAATGGCCTCGACGAGGGCGCGGGGCCCGGCGCGCTCGGACACGTGGTCTCGCAGCGCGGCAAGCGACAGCGGCGGCACCGACCCCAACTCGGCCAGCGAGGGCAGGGCGGACACCAGGTAATAGTTGGCCGCGGCCATCGAGGGGCCTACTCCTTGGGCTCGGCCATGGCCTGGTCGAGCATCTCGCGCAGGTGCGGGTTGACGAGTTCCGACAAAGCCTCGACGACGGACGCCAGCGTGACCTCGACGTTGGCTCCCTCGACCTCGTACTCGAAACCGACGTCGGCCAAGGTGCCCCGGAGGTCGATCGAGACGTCGCCCTGCTCGGCCTTGGCGTGCAGGTGGGCCAGGGCCCATTGGGCCAAGTGGTGCTGCATCTCGGCGGGCACGTTGATCGTGATGGTCGTGCGCCGGTCGAGGTCGGCCCGGACGTACTGCATGACGATGTCGTGAAGGAGGGTCTTGAGAAACTCGGCGTCGCCCAGCGGTTGCCGGACGCCGGTGGCCATCGCGGCCCGGACGGCGCGCGAGAGGGTCTCGCGCAGGCGCAGAACGGTGTCGCGTGCGGCCAGGGCCAGGTCGGTCTTGGACTTCTCGAGCGTGGCGGCGGCCCCGGACTCGGCCACCGCGACGATCTTCCTGGCCTTGGCCTCGGCCTCGGCAACGATCTGGTCGGCCTCCTTCCGGGCGTCGGCGAGGAGTTTGTCGGCGGCCTCCTTGCCGGCCTGGACGCCTTCTTCCTGGAGTTTGGCCACGAAAGACTCAATCGTTTCGGCCATAGGGGCCTCCGTCAGTAGGGTACTCCCATCCCTTATTGTCGGCTTAATCGGGGATAACGTAACAGGCGTTTCGCAGCGTCCGACAGCCGCAACGGCTCGGCTGCCGGGGGTTCCGTGGCAATCCGGATAACTCGTGCGACCGCCCCGGTGCCGGCCGGCCCAGGGTGGCGGCAGAGTGGAACACGGCTCTTCCCAGCCCCCCTCGGGTACCTCGTTGTCGGCGATCGTCCCGTCCGTGCAGACCGCCAAGGCGTTGGCCAGATACCACGCCCCCGGACCCAAGTCAAGCAAAACCGCCATATGCTCCATCAGCGGGTTCGCCAAGACTCCCGGCATGGGTGGCATGCCCAGGCCGCCGTTGCCTGGGCATGTTTCCCGGCTTACGGCCGACATGCCCACGCCAACAGCGGCGTGGGCATGCCACCCCAGAGTGGGATGTATGCCGGAAACTCTTGGCGGACCCCTATCAGCGGCGCGGACGGGTCTCGATGAGGCGCGGGCGGTGACGGCGGGCGAAGCGCCGCTCTGCCGCCAGCGCTGCCACCAGGGCGGCGGCAAGCAAGACGGCGCCGAGGACGACGGCGGCGGCCTCGGGTCCCAGGCCGGTCGCCCGCTGGAGGCCGCGCCACTCGCTCCCCGCGACGACGCCTGCCACCAGCGCCGCCAGCGGCAGTGCCAGCACGAGGCCGATGGCCCGCCACGGGCCGGGCACGGGCACCTCGACGGTTACCTGGTCGCCCTCGGTCAGGTTGCCGGCGTCGATGTGCAGGACGAAGTCGGCGCCGCTCGCGCAGCACGCCTTGCAGGTGCCGCACGCCGCGCCGGGCCCGCCGCGGATGCGGACGACGGCCTTGCCGCCTTCGGTGCGGACGACGGTGCCGGTTTCGCGTTTGAGCATGTCGATGGCGTGGCGCTGAGCGGCCGGCGGCCTGGCGTCAACTGAGCGAGCGGACCTTGATGGCCTGGCGGAGGACCACGTTGTAGGGTGCCTGGACGTTGAGCCGCAGGTTCAGAAACCGTCCGAGCGGCCCGTCGGACGTCAGAATGATGTGCCGCGACGTCGGCGTCTTGATGCCGGGCATCGAGGTCTGGTGGCCGGTGATGAGAATGTCGGCGCCCACGCACCGGGCGAATTCGTCGGCCGACCGCTGGTCGTGGTTGCGTCCCCAGACGAGGTCGTAGACGCTGCCGCCGGGCAGGTAGTCGTCCATCGTCAGGGCCCGGTCGAACACGGTGCAGTCGAAGTGTTCGAGGGCGTCGCCCTGGGGCGTCGAATGGCTGACGACGACGCCCGTGGGCGTCCGCACCGCCAAAGGCAGGGCCGACAGGAACCGGCGATAGGCGCCGTGGACCTCGGGCCAGTTCTCGCCGTAGGCGTTCTCGATGCCTTTCCAGAAGGGGGCGGTCACGTTCTTGCCGGCCTTCGACACGACGGATCCGAGGATTTCACACAGGTCGTGGTTCGACAGAATCATCTGGACCTGCGACCTGAACCGGCACTTCAGGGCGGCGGCGCGCTCGAGCAGGCGAAAACTCAGGTCGCCGCCCCCGGCGTCGGTCGGGCCGCCGTGAATCAGTTCCTGGAAGACCAGGTACCGTTCCTTGTGGGTGTGGAGCGAGGCCCATTCGACGACGCGGTCGAAGTTCTCGGCGTCGCCGTGCAGGTCGCCCAGAATGACGACGTCGCCCCGCGCGGGCAGGTGCACCATGTTGCCCCGCCGCAGGGGGTCGCGGCGCATGAGAATGGCCGCCCGATCCATCCGATCGGTAATCTGGCCGACGCCCAGGTGGGCATCGGCGGGATTGATGTCCCAATCGTTCGGCTTGTCTGCCGGGTTGGTCACCCCGGGTCCTCCTGCGCGATGTCGCCCGGCGCCGCTACGGCCCGCTGGGCAGCGTCTCGATGTAATGCCTGAGGTGCATCTGCCTCAGGTCCATCAGGAACGTCTCCATGGGGAACAGCCGGCCGGGGCACTTGGTGTTCTTGAGTTCGCCGTGGCCGACGATTGCCTCCAGGCCGATGCCGTACCGCTGGCGAAGCGCCAGCACGAGCATCTCCAGCGATGCCATCTGGGCGGCGCTGGGCGGCGTCTGCTCGAGGTTGCCGACCAGGCACACGCCGATCCCCGCCGTGTTGAACTCAGGATGGTTGGTGACCCGGGCGTGGGCGCCCGGCCGCTGCTCGATCCACCGGTCGGTCGGCGTGATCTCGCCGTCGGCCGTCCCCGGGGCGATGCCGTTGTTGATGACGAAGTGGTAGCCGACCCCCTCGAACCCCAGGCCGTTGTGGTTCCGCTCGATGGCCTCGATGGTCGCTGACGGCGTGGCGGTGTGGTGGATCACGATGTGCCGCCACGGACGGCCGGGGGCCATGCGCCTCGGCCAGACGAGGTCCTGGATGGCGGCCGTATCGGGCAGAACCTCGCCCCGGGACCCCGCGGCGCCCGTCCTGGGCATGGCCGCCCAGCACGCCAGGGCTGCCACGGTCATGCCGGCGGCCAGCAGGAGCCAGACCTTCAGCATCCTTGCCCAGTTCGGCCCGGCCGGTTTCTGCCTCGGCAGGATGGTTTGCGGATGGTCCGTCATGGTATACTCGCTCCCGCGATGCAGGCCGGGCCGTCGGGCAGAACGGGCCGCATTATAGCCGACGCCGGCGCGAGCGTCCAGGGGCCATCGGTGCCGTCGGCGCCGCAAGACGCCGGGGCCGGCGGGTCGTATACTACAGAGACTATCGGTGCCGGATACCGGATAAGGACGGGCGCGTGCGCGATTCAGGGCGACTTCTTCTGGCGGTGTGGTGCGTTGTCGGCGTCGTCGTGTCGAGCGGGGCCGCCGCGGGCGCCGCCGAATCCATCAACCCGGCCACGCTGCGCGAGTCGGCCGGCGCACGGGTGTGCCTGGTCACGGTCGACGGCCCGCTGGGGTTGCCGGCGGCCTATGCGAGCGGGTTCCTGCTGGGCGGCGGCAAGTTCGTCGTGACCGACCTGGCGTCGCTGGCCCAACCCGGCGTGCGACAGGTGAGGCTGCAGTTTCCGGACGGCACGACGGCGGTCTCCAGCCAGTTCGGCATGGCCGACCCGGCGACGGGCCTCGCGGCCATCCTGGTCGAGGGGGCCAAGGCCGGTACCGGCGGCCTGGCGCTGACGGCGGCCGAGGCGGTCGGCGAGGCCGATGTCCCCGCGGTGGTCCTGGGGTGGAAGTGGGCCCAGGCGCTTGACGCCACGGCCGGACACCTCGCGCCGGCGGTGGTCGAAGCCGACCCGGCCGGCCGCGCGGCCGCGCCGGCGACGTCGAGCGCAACGGCGGCGTCGAGCGAAACGGCCACGCCAAGCGCGACGGCGTTTCTGACGTTCCTCGGGTCGACGACGCCCGAGGTGGCCTCGGGCGCGCCGGTGGTCGACGCGTCGGGCAGCGTCCTGGGCGTTCTGGTCCAGGTGGTCGGTTCGCAGCGGTCGCTGGTGGTGCCGGCGGAGGGTCTGCGGCAGGCGCTGCTGGCGGCCGGCACGGAGTTGAAACCGTTGGCCGAGATGCCCCGGTCGCTCCTGCCGGTCGCCGTCCAGGACCTGCCGGGCCAACCGACCACGCCCCAGGAGTTCGCCAACGCCGTCCGGGCGGTCAAGAGCCGGAGCCGGTGCAAGAAGTGCAACGGCAGCGGCAAGATCGTCATCACGCGGGTCGTCGGCTACCGCAAGGTGGGCGGGTTGGCCCGACCCATCTACAAGAAAGAGACCGAGTCCTGCAAGGACTGCGCCGGCGACGGGGTCATTTGCGGCAAGGGGATGTACGACTACTTCGCGCGGATGGCCGAGGGGGCCACCCGGCTCCTCGCTTCGCCCGGCACCGACGACAAGGTCCGCAAGGTCGCCGTCACGAACTCCAGCGCCCTTCTGGATGCCCTCGCCAAGGTCGGCGCCGACTATCGACAGGCCTTGGCCGAGCAGGCGCGCGACGACCTGGCCGACGCCCGGGCCGCGCTGCCGCGCGGCATCGTGGTCTATGCGCAGGTGCGGGAGACCGTGGGCGGGCCGGCCGGGCCGCACATGCTCCTGCTGCCGTTCCGCTCGACGACGCTTCTGGCGCTGGGGTCCGACCGGGTCGGGCGGCCCCTGGGCGAAGAGGAGGGCGCGGCCGACGCGACACTGCGCGAGGGCGACTGGATCATCTTCGCGGGCGTGGCACAGGCCGCGACGCGCCTCGGCGGAAAAGAGGTGGTGCTCCTGAAACCGTTCGGGTGGACGTACGGCCCCACGCTGGGCCCTCGGCCCAAGACCGCCGAGGGGGGGCCGCGAAAGGAACGCCGCGAGAAACCACGCAAGGAAGGCGAACCCAGCTTCTTCGGCCTGTAGCAGGCCCATCTGTTTCCGCCCACTGCGGTCTGGCCGGCGGCCCGCGGCCGGAAGGCGTGTGGGTACCCCTGGACCCTCGACATTCGGCTCGCCGGGTGTTACCATCAGACACTTCTAACGTCATGTCGCTCGCTGGTGAGGACGCCGGAACGAAGTCAAGTCAGGGAACCCGTGCCGCCGCGTTGCGTCTGAACAGGGCGGGTGTCGCGCAGGACGCCCGGCCTTTCTGCGTACATTACAATGGAGCAGGGCCGTGCAGGTTTTGGAGGCGGGCACCATCGCCATTTGTCTGCAGGGGGGGGTCATGGTACGTCGTGACGTTGTGAGGGCGGTTGTGGCCGGTCTGGCGGCGGCGTTTCTGTCGGCGGCGGTCTGGGCAGCCGAGGGCTTCGACCCGAACGTCGTCCGCCGCGACGCCGGGCCGCGCGTCTGCCTCGTCCGGGTCGACAGCGACCTGGACCTGCCGCTGTCGTACGCCAGCGGGTTCCTGATGGGCGAGGGCCGATTCGTCGTGACCGACCTGGCCTCGGTCGCCCAGCCCGGCGTCAAGACGGTGACGGTCTTCCTGGAAGATGGCACCCAGGCACAGGCCAGTACGTTCAGCATGGCGGACCCCGCGCTGGGGGTGGTGGCCATCGGCGTGGAGTTGCCCGTCACGCGGGCCAAGGGGCTTGCCCTCTCGAGCAAGGCCATACCCGAGGGCGGCGCGCCGGCCGCCGTCATCGGCTGGAAATGGGGCGAGAAACTCGACCTGGTCGCCGGCATGCTCAAGGGTACCGTCGCGGCGGCGGAACTGGCCAAGGAGTTGGAGCTCTCCGGGGCGGCGCCCAAGGTGGAGTTCCTGACGTTCCTGTGCCCGGCCCTGGACATCGCCACGGGCGCCGCGGTCGTCGACGCCGACGGCGAGGTGGCGGGCGTGGTCGTGCGCATCGTGGGCGCCGACAAGCCGCTCGTGGTTCCCGCGCGGCTGGTGCGGGAGGCCCTGCTGGCCGCCGGTCCCGGGACGAAGCCCCTGTCGGCCCTGCCCAATGCCCTGTGGCCGGTGTCGCTCCAGGTGGTTCCCGGCCGGCACCCGGGGACGGCGCGTGGCTGGTCGTCGGCGGCGTCCTTCAGGGGACCGCCAAACTCCAGGGCGCCCGGCCGATGGTCATGCGGCTGTTCGGGTGGGCCTCCGGCCCGGCCCTCGGGTCCCGGGTGAAACGCGGTCCGTTCGTCGACGAACCCGCGCCGGCGCCGGCGACAGGCGTCGCGAGCGCGCCGCCGCCTGGCCCTGCGCC
>Ga0307380_10009361_pt1 | contig 12442 bp, 14 predicted proteins | sample UN3MG_FD_202239 | JGI IMG/M metagenome (GOLD analysis project Ga0307380, IMG submission 202239) | Soil microbial communities from Risofladan, Vaasa, Finland - UN-3 | ecosystem: Environmental > Terrestrial > Soil > Coastal area > Acid sulfate soil | place: Finland: Risofladan, Vaasa | collected... | reverse complement strand
TTCAAGAGATAGGAAAGCGAGAAATTATCGGTAAATTTGACGGCAGAAGGGTTACATCCTCTGGGGAAGGGCTAGTTTTGAGAAACAGAACAACGGGCTCGCATTTTTATATGACGGCTGCGACAGCCTCCTTCGCAAAATCGATAAACCCCTGGGGGAATATGCCCAGCAGAATAATGATTACGATGAAAAAGATTCCAAGAACCGATGTGGAAACCCGGAGATTCAGCGGCGTAAGCTGTTCATCCACACTGGTATAGGCCGCCCTGACCATTTTAAGATAGTAGAAAATTGCAATACCGGTATTGATCACCGCAAGGATAACCAGGGCGTACATATCTTTTTTAATGGCGGCGGTAAAAATAAAAAGCTTGCCGGTAAAACCGATGGTCGGGGGAATACCGGCCATACCAAAGGCGCTGACCGCCAGGGTGAGGGCCATCAGGGGGGACCGTTTATAGAGTCCTGTAAGGCCATCAAAGGAAATATTTTCCCCTTGGGGCGCCAGGTGGTAGATAACAAAAAAGCAGGCCAGATTCATGAACAGGTAACCGGTAATATAGTATATCCCCGAAAGGTATCCCAATTCACTGGCACAAAGTAGACCGATCATCAAATAACCGGCGTGGGCAATACTGGAGTATGCCAGCAGGCGTTTTAAATCGGTCTGCACAAGGGCGGACAAGTTGCCGAAGGTCATGGAGAGTACGGCAAAAATCATCATAACCCAGGTAAACTGGCCGACCTCGGCACCCGCCAGGGTGATCAGTCGGATCAACAATGCCACGGCCGCCACTTTGGGGAGGGTGGCCACAAAGCTGGAGGTTTCATTGGCAGCCCCCTCGTAGACATCCGGCGCCCAGAAGTGCATGGGGAAGAGGGCCAGCTTGTAAAAGAAACCGGAAAGAAGCATCACCAGGCCGATGAGCATCAGGGGTTTTTTAAGGATGACCCCGGGAATTATTTTCATAAGATCGGCAAGGTATGTGGTGTGGGTCATTCCAAAGATATAGCTCATACCGTACAGGGTTATTCCCGATGCTGCGACCCCGAAAAGTGCATATTTGATGCCCGCTTCCATCTGTTTCCGGTATGCCCCCTTTTTCCGGAACGGAATGATGATAAAGAGTGCAAACGAAGAGATTTCAAGACAGATGATGATGGTAATCAGCTCCACGGCACTGCTCATGCTAACGAGTCCGAATGCGCTGATGGTCAGAAAAAGGTAATATTCAGGCCGGAGTGTATCGTCGATACCGTAAAGCCCTTCTCCCAGGTAGATCACAATAAATAGACCAAAGGTTATGATCACCTTGAATAGCTGAGAAAAAGCATCCACACGGTAGGCATCGAAGAAAAGAGAGCCTTTAAGTCCATAGGAATATACGGATGCAATGACCGCAACGGCGGAAAGGAGAAGGCCAAGGCTTCGCAAACGGGACTCTTTTAGATTTCCCAGTGAAACAACAAAGAAGACCAGGGCCATAAAAAGCAATGTCAGTTCGGGTAAATACAGCATACTATTCAATCCATTCTATTTGAGTGCCAACGCATGTTTAATCGATTCACCCAACCCGTTTAGAAGCGCATGGGGTTCACCGTGTCCGGCCGGCAGAACGTTCATGCCCGACTCCAACTGCTGGAGGAGGTGAGTGGTGCTGGCATCCATAACTTTCAAAAAAGGTGCCGGATGGAATCCGATCCAAAAAACAAAGATGGTTAGAAACGCCAATGTGGCGGTCTCTCTAAAGTTCAGGTCAATAAGATGTGATTTTTCGCCGTGATGCACATGACCGTCCGAATCGGCCCAGACCATCTTTTGAACCAGCCGAAGCATATACGCTGCCGCCAGAATTGCGCCAATCACCGCAAACCCGCCCACGACTTTATACTTGGAAAAGGACGCCATCAGGACCAAAAATTCTCCCACAAAACTGTTGGTTCCGGGAAATGCCAAAGAAGATAGAGAGAAAACCACCAGAAAGGTCACGTAGATGGGCATCATTATCCCCAGGGCGGAATTGTCCGAAATCTCACGGCTGTGCGTTCGTTCATAGATGATACCGACACAGATAAAGAGGGCTCCGGTGGTAATACCATGGTTTATCATTTGCAGGATAGCGCCCTTGATACCGGCGTCGTTCAAAAGGAATATCCCCAGTGTGACAAAACCCATATGGCCCACACTGGAGTATGCGATCAGGCGCTTAATATCGCTCTGGCCCAGGGCGAGATAGCCGCCGAAAATAATTGACATAAGGGAGAGTGCGATCAAATAGGGCATACAGTATACCGTTGCCCCCGGCGCCATTGGAAGGCAAAATCTTAAAAAACCGTACCCTCCCATTTTAAGGAGGATACTGGCCAGAATAACGCTTCCTGCCGTGGGTGCCTCCACATGGGCTGCAGGGAGCCATGTGTGAAGGGGCCACATGGGAACCTTTATCGCAAAGGCCAGTGTAAAGGCCCAGAAGATCCACATCTGATAGCTGAAGCTGTAATGGTGCGTCATCAACTCCGGGATGAAGAACGTGCCGGTTGTCACATAAAGGGCGATGATGGCAACAAAGAGAAAGATGCTTCCGATGAGGGTGTAGAGAAAAAATTTGATGGATGCATAATCTTTACGGGGACCGCCCCAGACAGCGATGAGGAGGTACATGGGAACCAGCATCGCTTCCCAGAAGATAAAGAAAAGAACCGTATTCAAACTGATAAAAACCCCGATCATGGAGGCTTCCATGAGGAGGAGGACACAAATGAACTCTTTGAATCGGTCTTTGATATGCGTCCACGAGCAGAGAATACACAGGGGCATCACCAGGGTGGTGAGGAGCACCAAAAGAACACTGATGCCGTCTACCCCCAGAACGTAGTCGATATTTACAAACGGGATCCAGTCGCTGAATTCTGCGAACTGATATTTCGCCGTTGTCAGGTCAAAACTGGTATAGAGGGGCAAAGAAAGGACTGCCGTAAGCAGCGTCACCAACATTCCCCAAATCTTCAGGTTTCGGTCTCCCCGGATGGCCAGGGTTATAATCGCGCCAAAGATCGGGACACACACCAAAACCGTCAGAATAGGATAACTTAAAGTATTATAGATCAAATATTGTTCCATATACGAAACGTCCTAACTCCACAAAAAAAATCTTCTAGACAAGCATTACGATAATCAGTATGATAAATGTCAGTGCAATGGCACCGCCGATATAATGCTGGATTTTCCCGGTCATGAGCGATCTGACCCGGTTACCACATTCAACCACCCCTCGCGCGGAACCGTCGATGGTCCAGTCGATGCCTTCCCAGTCGAACCACGAGATGGCCTTTGCCAGTGCCATGGTCAGTCTGAACCCGATGCGTCGATACACGTCGTTGACCCAGCCGTCGGATGAAAGCACCGGCCGGGAGGCAAACACCATGAACACCCTTGCGCCCTTCCGATAAAACCAGTCCACGTCAAGGTTCATTTTGGGTTCGGGTTTGAGCTTTTTAACCATGAGGTAAAAGCCCAGACCGGTGAATCCCAGAATCTGCAGGGTCTCGGACAGATGGTACGCGGTGTACGGATGATAATCGACCGGGAAGGGAAGCATCTTGTAAAGGTATTCCGGGTAGATACCGATGAAAAAGCACAAAAATGCAGCGATGCCCATGGCCAGGTTCATGTTCCATGGCGCATCCTTTGCCCGGACACCCGAGTCTTTGCCAAACCATATAAAATACGGGAGTTTGATTCCCACCGAGAGAAACGTACCCACCGCGGCCAGGGTCATCATCAGCAACAGGCCGATCCGGTGGCTTTCACCGGCGGCGGCGATAATCATCGATTTGCTGATAAACCCACTGGTGAAGGGAAAGCCTGAGATTGAAATTCCGCCGATCACCGTAAATATCATCGCCAACGGCATTTGTTTGTATAATCCGCCGAGCTCATTGAGTTTGGTTTTTCCGGTCATTTCCAGCACGGCACCGACACCCATAAAGAGCAGGGCTTTGTAAATAATGTGGGCATAGGCGTGGGAAATGGCCCCGTTAACGGCCATGGCGGTTCCGATGCCGACCCCGCAGACCATATAGCCCACCTGGGATACAATATGATAGGCAAGAATCCGTCGTGCATCGTTTTCAATGGCAGCGTATCCGACTCCGTAAACGGTCATGATGGCCCCCAAGATCGCCAGTGCTTCAAATCCCGGAAAACCCCGGGCCAGCACATACACCGCTGTCTTGGTGGTGAAGGCACACATGAAAACGGCACCGGTGACGGAAGCTTCGGGATATGCGTCGGGAAGCCATGCGTGGATGGGCGGAACGGCGGCATTGAGCATAAATCCGATCATGATGAGATAATCGGCGAATGTGGCGCCGTTTGCCGCAATCTGAACAAAGCTTAAATCATGGATGTTCTTATACCGCAGAAAAATGCCCGCAAGTAGGACCAGTCCGCCGGCGGTATGAACCAGCAGATATCTGAATCCGGCTTCAATGGATCGTGTTTTTTTCCGGTACCAGACCAGAAAGGTCGACGCAAAGGCCATCAGCTCCCAGAAGATAAACAGGGTCAGGTAATCGCCGCAAAGTGTGACGCCCAGAGATCCGGCGACGTAAAGAAACGCCGCAATATGCTGGCCGGTCTCTTTGACATGGAGCCCGTAGATACAGCCGATGATGGCCATTACGGTAAAAACGTGGAGAAATACGCGTGTCAGCTGGTCGACCCTTCCGAAAACCAGATCAAACCCCATATAGGAAACCTGGCCGAAGCTGTCCGGAAGCCAGTGGATCACTGTAAAAGCGATGACCGGAACAGCGATAAGTACCCCTTTCTTCAGTCCCGCCCTTTTGTTTAAAAAAGGGAGAAGAACGGCACCCATCAGAAACCAGGTGGCCGGGTGAATGAAGATCGTACTACTTATCATAATAATCTTCCTTTTTCGCTAACCAGACATGGGAGAGTCCTTTCCAGACCACGATCATCCCAAGGCATCCCAGCAGGCCGAACACCGACCAGAAACCGATGATGGAATCACCGAAAAAATGGGGTGCATGTCTTTCCGCGTAAAAATCGAACACCACGGTAAGGGCGAGGAAGGCGAAAAACAGCATTTTCAGCATCCGGGAGTGCTCGTTCAGGTAATTGAGTATTCGCAGTAACATTATCTTGCCACCATTAGATTGATTATTTTAAGGAATAGATCCGGATAGACGCCAAACAGAACCGAAGCAACCGCCGTAAAGAACAAAGGAATCACCATGAGCATGATCAAGGGGGTTCCTTCAAGAAAGCCCATGGATGGGTTGTCTTCGGGAGGCCGTTTGCCAAAGAACGACGTATAAAAAACCGGTACGAAATACCCTGCGTTGAGAAGGCTGCTCACCAGGATCACCGACAACAGGATCGTATTATGAATGTCCAGTGTTCCCAGTGCCAGGAACCATTTTGTTACAAAACCGCTCACCGGCGGGACGCCGATCATACTCAACGAAGCGAGACCGAAGGCGATCATGGTAAAGGGCATGTTCCAGCCGATCCCCCCCATCTCCGACACATTTTTTTTACGGGTTGCTACGAAAATTACCCCTGCGCAGAAAAAGAGGGTGATTTTTGCAAAGGCATGATTGGTGATGTGGATAATTCCGCCGGTGATGCTGTTGGGCGTCAACATGGCAACACCGAGAATGATGTAAGAAAGCTGGCTGACGGTGGAATAGGCCAGTCGCATTTTTAGATTGTTTTGGGTCAGCGCGATCATGGAAGCGACAATGATGGTGAACGACGCCAGGTACGCCGTAAAGGTTCCCAGACCGAGTTGGTCGAGGAGGTTTACACCGAAAACCGAAAGCATCACCCGGGCAACGGAGAATACGCCGACCTTGACCACCACAACGGCATGCAGCAATGCGGACACCGGGGTGGGGGCCACCATCGCCGCAGGAAGCCAGCCGTGTAGCGGCATGAGCGCGGCTTTGGCAAATCCGAAAATACACAAAATATAGGTGATTTTCACCAGAAGCGGCGATGCCGTGTGGGGGAAGATGCCGGTCGCAATATTGCCGATTGCAAAATCCAAGGTGCCGCACTGGACGTAAACCAAGACCATGGCCGGCAATAGAAACGCCTTGGAGGCGAACATGAGATAAACGATATATTTCCGACCGCCGAAATACCCTTCCTCGTCTTGGTGATGTGCGACCAGAGGATAGGTAAAGATGGAGACGATTTCGTAAAACAGGTAGAGCGTAAAGAGATTTGCGGAAAATGCCGCTCCCATGGCACCGCCCACGGCCACGGCGTAACAGAAGTAAAATCTCGTCTGGGCGTGTTCGTCCAATCCGCGCATGTAGCCCATACAGTAAAATCCCGCCATGATCCATAAGAATGAGGAGGTCCCGGCGAAAAGAATACCCAACCCGTCCAGCTGGAACTTAACGCTGACACCGGGATAAAGGGTACACATCGTGTATTCGTAAGACCCCCCTCCCAAAAGACGGGGCAAGAAATAGACCACGGATAAAAAGGTCAGCAGCGCGCCACAGACAGACCATGTTTCCCTAAGGTTCGGTTTGTTCTTCGAGCCCATAATGAGAAGCGCCGTGACCAAAGGAATCAGGGGTGTTAAAATGATTTTACTTGTTATAATGGTTTCCATAAATATGCCTAACGTGCCTAAAATGATCTAAAATGCCTAAATTTTAGGTCGACTATATCCTTCTCCTATCCCTGAAGTTCGTTGACTTCGTTAGGATCGATGGAATGATACCTTCTGAAAACAGCAAGTATAAAACTCACTACAATGGCCGCTTCTGCGGCGGCGATACCCATAATGAAAAGTGTTATCACCTGTCCCACGGCAGGGTCGGGAGCCAGAAAACGGTTAAACGCCATAAAGTTCACGCCGGCCCCGTTTAGAACCAGCTCTGTGGAGACCAGCATGCCGATAAAGGACTTGTGCTGGATCAAACCGTAAATGCCGGCAATCAGGAGAAATATCCCCAGAATCAGATAGGTGTTAAGATTATTACTGAGCATCATCATTCGGATAATTACCTTTTGCAGATCTTAAATGTTCTATGGTTTCATATTCGTCGTCCCTGCCGCCCCGGGCCAGGATGATCGATCCGATAATCGCCACCAGAAGGACGATGGATATAAGTTCGAAAGCCAGGCAGAAAGTGTATAGGAATTCTTCTCCCAGGTGCGTGATGGAAAAATCCCTCATTTCCCCAAGGGCTGGAACCCAGTCTGTTTTAAGGACACAGGCCATGAGAAGCAAAAAGGCCGTGACGGCCGATGAAATGGCTAAAAATTTATTTCGCCAATCTTTAAGGGTCTTGTCCGCCACTTCTGTGGGGGTATATCCCACCATAATGCCGAAAACCAGAACGATACAAATAGCGCCCACATAAATGAGGATCTGCATCAATGTCAGAAACATGCTTCCCAGATAGAAATAAATACCCGCGGTACCGAGGAATGCAACTGCAAGGCCCAAGACCGTGTGCATGAGGATTTTCGTTCTTATTGTGAGGATGCTTCCCAATATCACCAGAAGGATGAATGCAAAAAAGAGGCCTTCGGCAATGATTTGGTAAAAAGTCATGTTCTCCGCTCCTCCAGCCGTTTGAGAATGTCGAAGTGAAACGCTTCTCTGGAAAAGGCCGCCAGGTTGTATTCCTGGGAAAACTCGAGTGCGTCATTCGGACAGACTTCGACACATGTTCCACACAGGCTGCACTTGGTAAAGTCCAACTCGAAAAGGACCAGGGTCTTCTTCTTTTCACCTTCCAGTTTTTTGCCTTGGATTTTGATACAGTCGGAAGGGCAGGACTTTTCACACATTCCACAGCTTATACACAAAAAGGTGTTCTTTTCCGGGTCCAGAACAAGGTCGATATGCCCACGGTAGTTGGGGGTAATGTCGATTTCTTCCCTGGGATACTGGACGGTAACAATGGGTTGGAAAAGCGCCTTAAAGGTTACACCCAGTCCCTCTACCAGGCTTTTTCCCCCGGTATATATTTCTGAAAAATACTGCTTCATAGTTTAACTAGCACCGCTGTTATCAAGATATTAACGAGAGAAAAAGGTACGAGATATTTCCAGGCAAAATTAAGCAGTTGATCAAATCGTACCCTGGGATAGGTCCACCGAATCATGATCAGGAGAAACAACAAAAAATAGACTTTCAGAAAAAACCAGACGATACCTAAATATTCACCGTAAGGAAGATTCGGTCCGTGCCAGCCGCCCAAAAAGAGAACCGTCGCCACCGAAGCCACGATAAACATGTTCGTATACTCTCCGATGAAAAAGAGCGAGAAGCCCATTCCGCTGTATTCGGTGTGAAATCCTGCGGTGAGTTCGCTTTCAGCTTCCGGAAGGTCGAACGGCGCGCGGTTGGTCTCAGCCACGCCGGCAATGAGGTAGATAAGGAACGCAACCGGCTGCAGAAAAACGAACCATATTTTTTGCTGTGCGCCGACAATCTCTTTGAGACTGAAGGTATTACACATGAGGACCACTGCAAGCATTGAAAGCAGAATCGGTATTTCAAACGCAATGGACTGGGCCACGGCACGCATGGCACCGAACATGGAATATTTGTTGTTGGAACCCCATCCGGCGACCAGAAGTGCCATGACGTTTACGGATCCCATTGAAACGATGAAAATGAGGCCCAGGCTCAGGTCCCTGGCCTGGAGTTTTTCGCTGAATGGAATCACGAGAAGGGGAAGGATGACCGGCGTAAATGACAAGAGCGGCGCCACCCTGAAAAGGGTACGATCCACATTGAATGGGATCAGCAACTCTTTTCCCAAAAGCTTTACGCCATCGACGACCATCTGCAAGATCCCATGAAATCCCACTTCCATGGGACCGGGGCGTCGTTGAACATGGCCGGCAATCTTTCGTTCCAGATACCCCATCATGATGGCGTTTAGAAAAAGAAATGATATGATGATGATGGCGGCGATCAGCATCCGGATCAGTTCAGGCGGTAGTATCGAAATCGTTTCCATAAGTTAATTCAGTATCTGCATTTCAATTTTATATTCTATCGATCCATTTCCGGTATCACGAGATCGAAGCTTCCCAGGATAGAAACCAGGTCGGGCAAAAGAATCCCGCGTCCCAGCTCCGGAAGGCAGCTCAAGTTGGAATAAGACGGAACCCGGACCTTCAACCGGTAGGGCGTGCTGGTTCCATCTCCTACAAGGTAATATGAAAGCTCCCCCCTGGCCGCTTCCACGGCGAAATTGCAATCGCCCGGACTCAGTTTAATATTTTTAGGCACCTTGGCTCGAACCGGTCCCTCGGGAAGCCGGTCCAGAGCCTGTTCTATAATTCTAAGGCTCTGCTCCATTTCTCGGATGCGAACCATATAACGATCCAGACAATCCCCTTGCGATCCCACCGGAATCTCAAAATCAAATTCGGGATAAACAGAATACGGTTCATTCTTTCGAACATCATACGCAATCCCCGATCCCCTCAGGTTCGGACCGGTCATTCCGTATCGAAGCGCCATATCCGGTGACACAACCCCGATATTTTCCGTACGTTTGATGAAAATAATATTTTTTGTCACCAGTTTTTCATAGATCACGAAACGTTCCCGGAGGCGCTTGATAAAGGCACGGGTAGACGCCACAAACTTATCGTCGATGTCCCGGGAAACCCCGCCGAAACGGTAATAGCAGTAAGTCAGCCTGGAACCGGTGATATCTTCAAGAATATCCAGAATGTGCTCACGGTCATCGAATCCATACAGAATGGGGGTAAAGGCGCCGAGGTCGAGGAGGTAAGCGCCGAGCCAGAGTAAATGACTGGCCACCCGGTTAAGCTCCGAGGTGATGACGCGAATGTATTCCGCCCTTTCCGGCACCTCGATGCCCGCTTTCCTTTCGATGAGAGAAACATATCCGTGATTGTAGGGAAGGGCGCAGACATAATCCATTCTTGCGGTATTGGGCATAAACCCCACACACGGTCTCGACTCCGCCATCTTTTCATGCATGCGATGGACAAACCCGAGCACCGGTTGGGGATCGAGAACATATTCTCCGCTCATCTCCAGCACAATCAGAAGAACCCCGTGGGTACTGGGATGTTGGGGCCCCATATTTAGAAAGAACCGGTTTTTTTTCTGGAAATCTGATTCAAGCATAATGCATTTTATTTTTCTATGGGTTACGAATCTATGCTGTCGGCCGACGGGGCCTTGGCGTCGGCATCGACGGATTCTAAAGCTTCAGGGGCCCACGAGACCGCCTCAAGGGATTTCAATTTTTTTTCTTCTTTCAGCAACGGATGAAAATCCCGATCTTCATCGGAGAGCAAAAGGGGCTTTAAATTGGGATGGCCCTCAAAGTTTATACCGTATAAATCTCGGGTTTCCCGCTCGTGCCAGTTCGCTCCCTGATAAATGTCGCATATGCTGGGAAGAGACATATCCTCCGGTACCGAGACGTGGCCCTTAATTCGATACAGTCGGTCATATCTGGCGAACTGATAGACCCCATTGAGGCCGGATGTCGTCCCTTCCGCTGTTTCTTCAGACAGAACATGAAACCCCGTTACAAATACCAGATAAAAGCCCTCATCATAAGCTTTCTGGGCAAATTTTCGAACCTGGTTCACTTCCAGGGCAACTTCCAGGTGATACCCCCGCTGGTCGTAGTCGGTTTCAGTTGTATTGAACTCGTGAAACAGGATGTCTTCTTTAAAATTTTTGGTTTCTGGGGCCATTATTTTAGTTTTAACCCTTTCACTTTCCTTAACGGTGATCCAGGATGACGATTTTGAGGTAAAGGATGCCGGACGCCGGCAATCTTTTCCTGAAGTTTCAGAATTCCTTCCAGCAGACCTTCGGGGCGGGGCGGACATCCGGGAACATAGACATCCACCGGTATCAGCTTGTCGACCCCCTCAATGACATTATAATTTCCCTTTACCTTGAAAGGACCGCCGGAAATGGCACAGTTCCCCAGGGCAATGACCCACTTGGGGGACGGCATTTGCTCATAAAGGGTCAGAAGTACCGGAGCGAGTTTCTTGTTGACCGTTCCCGCAACGATCATCAGATCCGACTGCCTGGGCGAGGGTCTGAAGACTTCAGATCCGTATCTGGAGATATCGAAACGGGCCATGCCGGTTCCCATCATTTCAATTGCACAGCAGGCAATCCCGAACGTCATGGGCCAAAGGGAATTCGCTTGACACAGCTTGAGTATTGTGTCCGAAAGCTTCATGCGCGATATGGGCCCCGCGCTGTCTTCAATAACAGGTCTGCAAGATTCAGACTTTAAATGTTCTACATACGCTTCCAAATCAGGCTTGATCAGCGAACTTTTATTTTCCTCTCCCACGTAAAAACTCCTTTTACCCAGGCATAAACAATGGCAAGGATCAAAATACCTAAGAATATAAAAACCTCGATAATTCCTCGCGCAGCCGACACTTTTTCAAAGGCTGCAGCCACCGGAAATAGAAACAGGATGTCGACATCAAATGCCAGAAAGATCAGGGCGTAAAGATAATAGGTGACGCCGTAACGGTAATCCCAGGCATCACCGTAAGTTTCCATTCCGCATTCGTAGGTGTTGCGTGTCGTTTTTAAATGGGTTCTTTTGGGGCGAACAAACCAATTGAGGATAAACGGCGTAAAACCGCCGATAAAACCTACGACGAGGAAAAGAAAGATATACATGTAATCTAAAAGTGCGGATTCCGTCATTTCAACTATCCCATAAATCCGGTCATTCCATAGCAAAAAAAATGCCGATTGAGGCATTTTTTTAAAACCTCATTAACCAAAGAGGTTTTCTTATTTTTTTAAAACGAAATTGTCAAGAGGTGTTTTTGTTTTTTGCGACTCGATGTTTTTAAAAAAAAATTATTCATCTAAACAAGTGCTTATGAAGATACTCGGGGGGGGCGTAAGCGGACCGCTTAATTTTCAAGCACGTCTTTAGCAGCAGATTTTGCCGCCGATATTTTCAGAATCGCCGGGTGTTTCCACCACACAACAACAGGCCCCATCTCTGCCCAGGGCTGCGTTGATGACGGCTGCGGCACAGCCCACCCCTGCTTGCACGGTTAAGGCATCGGTGGGGCAGTTCATGGCACACGCTCCGCATTCCATGCAAGAATCCCTGTTGTTGATCTGAACTTGTCCATGATTCATGCTTAGAACCGCGTGAGGGCAAACGATTAAACACATGCCGCACCCCGAGCATTTTCCCTTGTCCAGTTCCAGAGTGGCGACATTTTTCAGATATATCATTGCATTCATGTTACAAGACCTTGAACTTATTTTGTTTTTCTCAAAACCAGCACTTCAGTATCCCAACACCTTTATTATTGACAAGCTATAAAAATTTCGAGACGTGATTAATAAACCGTGGCCCCAACCAGAGACACAATCCAACCGCG
>Ga0307380_10009356_pt1 | contig 12448 bp, 11 predicted proteins | sample UN3MG_FD_202239 | JGI IMG/M metagenome (GOLD analysis project Ga0307380, IMG submission 202239) | Soil microbial communities from Risofladan, Vaasa, Finland - UN-3 | ecosystem: Environmental > Terrestrial > Soil > Coastal area > Acid sulfate soil | place: Finland: Risofladan, Vaasa | collected... | reverse complement strand
GCTAGTTATTTTTTACATGATTTCTAGGTTGAACAAGGGAGAATTAGAAATAGTTGAAGATAGTATATTATATTCAGGCGATTCACATGGATTCAATAGTTGAGGATAAAAATGCAGTTAATATTCTCTTAGGAACACTTGAAAAACTAGATGACGAGATTGAATCGGCAATAGACACCCTTGAGATTATGAGTGACCCTGTAACTTTAAACAACATCGAAGAAGGTTTAAAGGACATTAAAGAAGGACGGTTCATAACATTTGGGGATTTTCAGAGTAAACATGAATGCTGAATTCTAGCTAATTTTATCAAATAAGTTTGATAAGACTTTTTCTCAACTAGATAGAGTTTCTCAGAAGCGAATTGTTGAAAGCTTAAAGGATCTTTCAAAGAATCCTAAATCTGGTAAGCCCTTAAAGGGCAGATTAAAAGGTATTAGGTCACTGCGTGTAGGAAAGTATAGAATTTTATATGACATTCAGGAAAATCACCTTATAATTGTGGTTATTGCTATGGGCCATCGAAGGAATGTTTATGATTAGTCTTTTTTAATCCAACTGTTATTGAATTGATCATATATATCCCATATTTCAATAGATGTGGCGACACTTCCCCAACTACTAAACAATCGAAAAGCGCCTGCCACACCCCACACCACAAGACCGGGTGGAGCAAATCAGGACCTGCACCCGGCCAGAGTGAAGGCGAGAGGGGCGGTTGAAGGCCTGAGGTATTGCAAAAAGAATACCCTTCCTCCGATATAGTAAGATGGCAGTAAATTTAATCTGCTAACCAGTTAATCAAAAAGTTAGCGCCATTTATCGTTGGCGTTGAAAATTCAGAAATAACGGAGAAAAATTGTGCAAATAAGACCTACGAAAGAATCAGATTTACATGATGTATTACTTATACATAAAGCTGCTTTTGGTAATGAAAATGGCCAAGAAATGGCAGATCTTGTTAATGGTTTACTTATTGATCCAAGTGCAATGCCAATATTATCCCTTATCGCAATCAAAGATAATCAGGCCATTGGGCACATCCTATTCACTAAAGCACAAATAATTGATTCAAATCAATCAATCTCAGCAGTAATTCTGGCCCCACTTGCTGTTATTCCTGCTGCTCAATCACAAGGTGTAGGTGGTCAGCTTATTAATGAAGGTCTAAAGCGCTTGTCAGAATCATGTGTTGATCTGGTATTTGTCCTCGGTCACCCAGAATATTACCCACGACATGGCTTTAAAAAAGCAAGTATTCTTGGTTTTGATGCACCTTATCCAATTCCACAAGAGCATGCGGATGCATGGATGGTTCAAGAACTTCGCTCCGGTGTTATCGGTAGCGTAAGTGGTAAGGTTCAATGTTCTGATGTGCTAAATCAACCAGAGCATTGGCGTGAATAAGCAAATAAATGCTAACAATACCATAAACTAGGATGGGCAAGGCTCCAAATTCATCTATTTAGAAGCATTAAAGCGCCTGACACTCCCCAAACCACAAGGCTGGGCAAAGCACATCAGGACGGGCACCCGGCCAAAGTGAAGGCGAGAGGAGTCCCATCAATTCAATTCCATACATGATCACAATGGCAGATAAAACACCAAAAATAAACATTATGAGAACAGAAATAAAGGTATATAGTCTAAATGATTTCCACTGTTTTTCTCTGTAAAGACCTGTTCCAATCATCAGTAAAGTAATATGGCGCTAATTCCTACTAGAACCAAATGCATTGTTCCTGGAAATGTTACTTCTCCGCCAATATTATCTTGCGGGAAAATAGTCCCAGTAAAAATGGTGAAGATCCCTATAATCGTAAGTAATAATGCTCCAAGAAATATCAATTTACTATGTTTATATCGATAATGTAATATTATTCCAATTCCAAAAACAACACCCATTAGAGATGAAATAAGTAGGAGAATTGAACCCAATAAGTAAGTATCATGTGTACCTGCTTTTGTCAAATCACTTACGGTATTGGTGATATAACTGTAATTTGGTGTCACAATACTACCAATAATGTCATTTAACAAATATGCAATAGGGCCGAAAATACCACCCAAATAGAGGAGTTTTTTATCCACTCTAGAATTCCCCTTATTTCAATTCAATTTATGAATTTATTTCTATTTTTATGCAAATACCACATCCCCCACAGACCATAAATTGCAATTAAAGGAAGAATTATTGAATATGAAACATATTTATCTGGATTTAGGTTTAAGGCAGTTCTACCAATAAAGATTGTGGACAAACTAACAATTGGCCAATAAACAGTAATTGCTAATGCTCCAAACATTGAATGAAAACCCCAAGATTTTCTTTTTAATAATCCAATTATTCCAATTAATAATAGAGGAAGATAAAGTATTGTATCCCCGAATGCAAATCCTTTAGCCCAAGCCACACCAACTTCACTGACTTCTTCTACGGATTCTTGTAATCCAAGTGATACGGTTAAATCATAATTGATCAAAGAAAATGTTTGACCTATTAGAAGCATTATTGTAAGTAATATACCGAGACTAATAAGAATCCAAAAACCAATGTTTCTTGTTTCATTCATATTATTATCTCCTATCTTTGTGTTTACTTAACGTTCTATATATTTATATGACTTTGACCGAAAGCCAATGTAGTAAATACATCAGGTACACAAGTGCCAGTTATTCATGTTTTAATTCCTAATATATAAATACTTATGATCATCAAAACTGTCCCAATCACGCTGGTAATTTCGATATCTGGATTGATAAATTTAGCACCAAAAGCCTGCTGAAATAATAGAAAAGCGCGTGCCTCCAAACCACAAGGACAGGCGGAGAAGATCAGGACGGGCACCCGGCCAGAGTGAAGGCGAGATGGGGGCGGCAGAAGAGCCGAAGAAAGATGAGGGCTGGAATAAGTGTGGAATGATTATCTCCAGTTTTTTGAGATGGGCAATATCCCTCTGTATTGTTCGTCTGCCGCTGTTCAGGAGCAACGCGAGGTCTTCCTGCACTAGAAGTCCTCCTTGATCATATGCTTCGGTGGCAAAACGCATCATTTTGTGCTGCCTGAGTACATGAATCCCTTTTTGTTCAAGGATCTCAGCATCCTCTGGATGGGATATGGTGAGCTTTAGTGATATGGTTTTTATTTTGTCCAATTGCTTTCCTGGCGGTTCATCTTTGCTTATGGCATGATAGATTATCTGATTGTCTCCTCGCAGGTTTCCGTAATTCTCCTCAATGAATTCTTGTATCAATTGCACGAGCGATCGGCATGTAGCCCGTGGAAATCCATATTCTGTTTCCAGTTCATGGAAAAGCTGGTGTTCTGCGGTCTTTATCCAGACACTTCTGAATTCGGTTTTTCGTTCTGGGCTTATTGTCATGGCGATTTCCCAAATGCTGATTTCTATTTCTATGCTTAAAGGGGTAGCCATTTGGCGCAAATGTAAATTCACTCTATCTTTGAATAACGTGGAGAGTTCTTGTTGTTCTTTTGGGTCAATTTCTCGTTTTGTTTCCAAAGTTAACAGCTTTAACTGTGATGTTAAATTTCTTAGCACAAAACTGTAATGATTAATTACATTTCTTAATTTCTTAACAATAATCCCACTTCATATAATCCAGCAGTAATGCCAGTTGGTTACTTTTTCCATAATATCTCTCCTGAAAAGTTGATCTATCACTAGATTTATTGCACACTTGATCATTTTGGGACATTGGGAATAAATGAGCAGATCAACAATGGATTATGATGTGATCGTTATCGGTGCAGGTCCTGGAGGGGCAATTACTGCATTTACAGTAGCCCAGGCTGGATATCGTGTACTGATGCTGGAAAGAGATGAAGCATGCAAATCTCCATGTGCAGGATATGTAGGTAGCTCGATCAATATCGAAATGCCTGATGATTGCGGGATCCAGTCAAAGATATCAAAAATGCGCACATATTTCCCTGATCTTTCTTATCATGATTTCCAGTTAAATGGTTTTGTAGTTGACAGGTCACAATTTGATATGTCCCTTGTAAAAAAAACAAAAGAAGCGGGAGCCCATATCAAGTGGAAGTCTCCTCTTATCGATCTGGTCACTGATGGTGTCAGATTTAAAGGTGGTATAGCATCCGGAAAGATAATTGTAGGTTCAGATGGCGTTTTTTCAAAAACATCCTCAATTCTTGGCATAAAAAAACAAAAGGCAGCTTTCTGTGCCCAGTATCATATGAAGGGAATTGGACCTCTCCACAATACCAGTGAGATTTTTTTTGATGCAGATTATGCGCCGGGTGGGTATGTGTGGATATATCCCACAGGATCAGATTCTGCAAATGTGGGATTAGGAATTACGGATGCTGAATCAAAGTCCCCCCATGAATATCTGGACGCATTTATTAAAGATTCCAATATTTCAGGACGGCTAAATGGTGAGATAACCAAATATGTCGCAGGCGCCCTTCCAATAAGTGGACTTCGGGAAAAGCTGGTATATAATAGCATATTGCTGGTGGGGGACAGTGCAGGCATGGCAGATCCTGTGACTGGCGCAGGTATAAATAATGCCATGCTGGCTGGCGAGGTGGCTGGGAATGCGATCATAAAGGCTCTTGAAAATGACGATATAACGCTGCTTAGGCAATATGAGACCAGGGTTAGGAGGCTACTTGCCAGACCTCTGGCCAGATCACTTGAAAAAAGACACAAATTGGATGCGTGCTGCACCCAAAATGAATTGCTGCAAGAGCATCTGCCAGAACTCTGGGTGACATTTGGGCAATACTGGGATTAATTCTTGTCTTTTTGCTTATTTTTATTTGATTCGAAACTTATCCCCACTTTCTGCAGATAAAACAATGCAAACATATATCATACATCATCATCATCATATCATAATAATATTAACCCGAATACTTAATTAATAGATTTAAAGGTAAAACTATGTCAAAAATTATGCATGCACAAATGGTTATATTGGAAGATGACCTGACATCTCTGAAAAAAAAAACTGGTGAGCAAAACACAAAAGATGCTCTTGCTAAAGCAGTAACTCATTATCTGGAATGTGAATATACACAGGAATCAGATATGTGGGCAAAAAAATTAGAGAAGGCCATAAAAAAAAGACAATAAAATATTTGTTAAGAGACAGTAAAAAACACATCTATGAATCAAATCATCCTATTGATTGGAATGTCCCAAAAACAGGAAGCCTTTTCAAAAATATTTGCATTTGAATAATACACCCTTAATGTTAATATCATTACTATAATCGCCCTTTGATTGGTAACTTTTTTATTGGCGTAACATTATAAACTTTCATTCCTTTCTGCTTCCTATACTCAATAGCATGAACGTTATCTTTTTGTACCTTGTGTTTATTTTAATTTTCAAGGACGATTGAATCAAATCATCCATACCTGAATAATGTCATCAAATGATAAATCACGTAATTTTAGATTGAATTACACTCCATTTCCTATTTTAGAAGGTTATAAACCCTTAAAAACTAAAATGAATTTTATTAAATATTTAAAAATTAAATAAAAACAAAAAACTAAAAGTATTATTATAATCTTTGAATATTATTTTGTAATTGCCAAATATGGCAAAAAAATAGGGGGGGCTTAATGTAAGTAGTAAAAAAGAATACGTCAGAGTTCCTTATTCGAGGTGGAGAATTGAGCTGTTTCGATAGGAACTGCAGAAAATGCAGGAGACGTTCTGTCTGCAAAACAAGATCCATGACACAAAATGTTTCAGACTTTAGAAGAAGGTTTTCTAAAGCTAGGATATGTTTTGAATTAGGTGGTTTTTAGGGGTGTCATTATTGATGCCTCTATTTTAAAAGCGGTCTGCAGCGCGAAAAATCAATTTGTGAAAAAAAATATTAATTATTCGTGCATATAAATTACTGGAATAACTTATCAAGCAGCATGAAATCGCACATAGAACTTGCGTAGTGACCAGATTCCGAAATAAGTTATAAATGCAGTAAATATGATACCCATCAAAGTAAATCTGAATACACCGATCAAAAAGGAAATTGTCTGAAATCGATACATAAAATCATTTGCTTTTATCATATTAATCATCCCCTTTTTTGATATATATTCTTACCGCTATAAATATATTTCCCTTAGTTGTAGAAATCTTTAAATATTATTAAATAGATAATAAGTTGCCGTTTGCCGCAAAAATGTTGCGGGGTAACAACAGAATAAAAAATGTAGGAGGAAAATAATGGTATTGAGAGAAAAAATTTCAGCATACGTAATTATCTCAACGATGTTGTTATTGTTATTGATAGGGCCAGCAATCGGCGCTACGGCTGAAGAGAATGCAGAAGCAATTGCGTCGGTTCAGACAAGCCTTACCTTTATCTGGCTATTGTTATGCGGTGGTCTTGTGTTCTTCATGCATGCGGGTTTCTCGCTGGTGGAAGCAGGTCTTACCAGGACAAAAAACACAGCGAACATATTAATGAAGAACATGATGACGATCTGTATAGGCATACTGGTATACTGGGCTGTCGGATGGGGCGTCATGTATGGAGATTCCATAGCAGGAATCTTAGGTGGATCCCAGTTCTTCCTGGCAGGGGCAGATAACTCACTCTGGAACGGCTGGTTCTTCCAGATGGTATTTGCGGCCACTGGTGCCACAATCGTATCAGGTGCCATGGCAGAGAGGACAAGTTTCAGAGCTTACCTCATATTTACTGTGATCCTGGTAGCCCTCATATATCCGGTATATGGACACTGGGTGTGGAGCGGCGCTGACTTCGCACTGCTTACTGGTGGCGAAAGTATTATTGTCAAAATCGCAGGAGCAGCACATCATGACTTTGCCGGTTCAGGCGTGGTCCACAGTATTGGTGGATATGCAGCCCTGGCCGGTGTAATTGTAGTTGGTCCAAGACTGGGCAAGTTCAAGGACGGTGTGGCACAGGCAATTCCAGGTCACAACCTAACAATGGCTTTCTTAGGCACACTTATCCTGATGCTGGGCTGGCTTGGTTTCAATGGCGGCAGTACCCTTAACGGTAATGACGCCTTCATGAACCTGGTCGTAGTCAACACCTTCCTGGCAGCAGCAGCAGGAGCTGTAATGGCCATGATAATCACCTGGATCAAGAACGGTAAACCAGATCCTTCATTGACAGGAAATGGTGTACTGGCAGGTCTGGTATCTATTACAGCACCCTGCGGTTCAGTTGAGAACTGGGCAGCCATAGTAATAGGACTCATCGGTGGCATCATTATGGTCGCAGGCGTGTTCTTTAATGAGAACAGATTGAAGGTAGACGATCCTGTAGGTGCCATAGCAGTACACGGATATTGTGGATCCTGGGGTCTGCTCTCAGTAGGTGTATTCAGTGTGGGTATCGGAAACGTCATCCTGGCTGATGCCGTTTATGCAGCCGATGCTCCCGGACTGATCTACGGCTATACTTCACAGTTCATTGCGCAGGCGGCAGGCGTGGTCCTGACATTTGTATGGGCATTCGGAGTAGCATTTATAGTGTTCAAGCTCCTGGACGCCATTCTTGGCCTCAGGGTCTCGGAAGCTCATGAGATACAGGGTCTGGATATATCAGAACACGGCGTCAACGCCTATCCGGAATATATAATTGAATAGAGGTGTGAAACATGAAAAAGATCGAAGCAATCATTAGACATAATAAGTTGGATGATGTAAAAATCGCACTGGACGAAGCAGGATATGCAAGCATGACCGTAACCGAGGTTAAAGGTCGGGGCCGTCAAAAAGGTATGGTACAGCAATGGCGCGGCAGAGAATACTGCGTCGACCTGCTGCCAAAAGTCAAGGTTGAGATCGTGGTTCCTGATGATCATCTGGACAAAGTGCTGGATATCATCAAGACTTCAGCATCAACAGATAATATTGGAGATGGCAAGATATTTGTTATCCCTATTGAATCTGCCATGCGTATCAGAACAGGAGAAACAGACGGGGATGCTATTTAAACGTCCTTTTTATTTTTTTATTTTCAATCCAATGTATTCATTTTGGGGGCTGTGCTAATAGCAGATTTCCAGCTGGCACCTGTGCTTTTGATGTTCGCCCTGGGTTTTGAAGTGGTTGGTAAAACAGTGTTCATGTGCAGGGGCACGGTTCCGGACAATAACTTATTTATACATTCAACACTACCGTATATTACCGACTTGTATTTATTTCATCATCAGAGGACAGGATTTACACATATGGCAGATTCCACTCAAAGGATATTAATAGAGATATTAAAGATCTTGAACGAAAGCGACCCCCCATTAGGGGCCCAGGATAATTGCAGATAAACTGGACAGTAGGGATATTAGAAAATAACAGCGGCCATCTGCTTGCTAATCTGCGGAAGGCCCCCATAATTGCCCAAGGCAGCATCATGGAAGTAATTGAAAGTCTGAACAAGGCCGATATCGGCGGGGTGATCGAACTCATCCGTGCCGGATAAACGGTTTTATCTGCCCCCAAAGGAAAAAAGGTTCTCTTTAACATCGTGTGGGGAAATTTTCACGTTTTTTGCACGTTAGAGAAGCTAATCTATTAATTTGAGAAGGACTATATAAATTATGTCGTGATTACCATGCGCTTCGATAGATTTACCATAAAGGCACAGGAAGCATTTGCTGATGCCCAGAACATCACACTTGACCTTAACCAACAGCAGCTGGATGTAGAGCATCTCTTGCTGGCGCTGATCAACCAGAAAGAAGGGCTTACTCTCCAGATCCTTCATCGACTGGGTGCCAACGTACCAGGAATAACCGGCCAGCTGGAAGATGAAATGGGAAAGCTCCCAAAAGTAGGAGGTGGTGGGCAGCTCTACATATCCCAGCGGGTCAATAATCTGGTTGAAGCAGCATTCAATGAGATGAAACAGCTAAAAGACGAATTCCTGAGCACTGAACATCTCCTCCTGGCAATAGCTGATGAAAAACATGGCATTTCATCACGGATCTTAAAAGAGAACGGAGCATCAAAGGATGGGCTCTTAAAAGCACTCAAGGAGGTCAGGGGTTCTTCCAGGGTCACTGATCAGAATCCAGAAGAGAAATACCAGGCACTGGAAAAGTACGGCCGGGACCTCACTGAACTGGCATCACAGGGTAAACTGGACCCTGTGATCGGGCGGGATAACGAGATACGCAGGGTACTCCAGGTGCTCTCCCGCAGGACCAAGAACAACCCAGTGCTTATAGGCGAGCCAGGTGTAGGTAAAACCGCGATCGCAGAAGGACTGGCCCTTAGGATATTTACTGGGGATGTACCAGAGACCATCAGGGATAAAAAAGTGGTGGCTCTTGATATGGGGGCTCTGGTCGCAGGTACCAAGTTCAGGGGTGAGTTCGAGGAGCGGCTGAAGGCAGTAATCAAAGAGATACAGGATTCAGAAGGGAAGATCATCCTTTTCATTGATGAACTGCACACCCTCGTGGGTGCCGGGGCGGCCGAAGGGTCAATTGATGCTTCAAATCTGCTAAAGCCTGCCCTGGCCAGGGGAGAGCTGCGGGCCATCGGTGCCACCACGCTGGACGAATACAGAAAGTATATTGAAAAGGATGCTGCCTTGGAGCGCAGGTTCCAGCCCGTGCTGGTGGACGAGCCCACTGTGGATGAAACTATATCCATCCTGAGGGGACTGATCGAGAAATACGAAGTACACCACGGTGTCAGGATCCAGGATTCGGCACTTGTAGCAGCAGCTGTGCTGTCCCATCGCTATATTACGGACCGGTTCTTACCTGATAAGGCCATTGACCTGATCGATGAAGCCGCATCAAAACTCAGGATCGAGATCGACAGCATGCCAGCAGAACTGGATGATGCCGAGCGGAAGATCAGGCAGCTTGAGATCGAGCGCCAGGCTGTGAAGAAGGAAAAGGACGATTACTCTAAGGAGCGCCTGGAGAAGATCGATAAAGAATTGTCTGACCTTAAAGAGCAGACCAGCCAGATGAAAGCCCATTGGCAGCTTGAAAAGGATACTATTCAGAATATACGGGGAATAAAAGGCGACATCGAGAAGAAACGGATGGAATCAGATAAGGCTGAACATGATGGCAATCTGGAGAAGGTATCAGTAATCAGGTATCGCGATCTACCGGAACTGCAAAAACAGATGGAAACTGAAAATAGAAAACTTGTAGAACTTCAAAAGGACCAGAAAATGCTCAAGGAAGAGGTGGAGGAGGAGGACATAGCAGAGGTAGTGTCCAACTGGACGCACATACCGGTGAGCAAGATGCTGGAAGGTGAGATGCAAAAACTGGTACATATGGAAGACCGCATCAGATTGCGCGTGGTGGGGCAGGATGAAGCAATTACTGCTGTTGCCAACGCTGTGCGAAGGGGCAGGGCCGGCATCTCAGATGTTAACCGCCCCACAGGTTCATTCATGTTCCTGGGTCCTACAGGAGTGGGCAAGACAGAGCTGGGGCGGGCGCTGGCCGAATTCCTGTTCGATGATGAGGCTGCGATGGTCAGGCTGGATATGAGCGAGTACATGGAAAAGCATACAGTGGCACGGCTTATTGGTGCACCGCCCGGGTATGTGGGGTATGAGGAAGGAGGCCAGCTTACAGAAGCTGTGAGGCGGCGACCGTATTCGGTAATATTGCTGGATGAGATCGAAAAGGCACATCCGGATGTGTTCAATCTAATGCTTCAGATCCTGGATGACGGCAGGCTCACTGACGGGCACGGGCGCACTGTGGATTTCAAGAATACGGTGATTATCATGACATCGAATATCGGTAGCCAGTGGATAGTCGAACATGGCGATGATGAAGTCGAGATGGGGAAAATGGTAATGGAGGCAGTACGGGCTCAATTCAGGCCAGAGTTCCTGAACCGGCTTGATGATATCATAATGTTCCACCAGTTAAAGCTGACCGAAATAGTGAAGATCGTGGATATCCAGCTAGGCCTGTTGAGCAGACGCCTGAAAGAGAGGAAAATTGACATTGCGTTGACTGAAAAAGCCAAGGATTTCATAGCCCAAACAGGTTTTGACCCCACGTACGGTGCACGGCCCCTTAAACGTACTATCCAGCAAAAGATCCTGGACCCGCTGGCAATGAAGATACTGAACAAGGAGTTCGGTGAAGGGGATTCCATTGAAGTAGATGTGGATAATAGTGAGATCGTATTTGAAAAAAAGGCGGATAATTGAGTGATAAGGTGGCACCAACAGAATAGCTGATAAAAATAAATGGGAGAGCGGCTCCCCATGTGTATTGATCAGAGATTTACAGGAAGTCCTTTCCCTGCCAGATATTCTTTCATCTCTTTGATCGAGTACGTGCCAAAGTGAGTGATCGATGCTACAAGGACTGCATCGGCATGCCCGTCATGTACCGCTTCATATAGATGTTCCAGTGTACCGGCTCCTCCTGATGCAATTACCGGCAGGCTGACGGCATCGGCTATTGCCCTCGTCATGGGGATATCATATCCGGCCTGTGTTCCATCTGCATCCATACTAGTGGGTAAGATCGCTCCCGCACCCAGTTTTTCAACTTTTTTCGCCCATTCCACTGCGTCAATGCCCGTAGGCTTCTTGCCTCCGTTTACCATCACTTCAAACCCGGATGGGACTGCCGATGAGGTTCGCGTATCAATGGCAACCACGATCTTTTCACTGCCGAATTGTTCTGCTGCTTCACGTACCAATTCCAGATTATTCACCGCTGCCGTGTTCATTGATACTTTTGAAACACCCACATCCAGGAGGGCCTGAATATCCTGGATACTGCCTATTCCTCCACCCACTGTGAGAGGCACATTTATCCTGTCTACCGTTCTTTTTACTGCATCGATCATTGTTTTTCTCTTCTCGATAGTTGCAGTAATATCTAGAAATACCAGTTCATCGGCACCGGCGTTACTATAGGCTTCAGCATTTTCTGCCGGATCACCCACATCCTTGAGATCTACAAAATTTACACCCTTTACCAGACGTCCGTCCTTTACATCCAAACAGGGGATGATCTTTATATAGTCCATAATTTGTCCTCATTAGAGATTTTTTTGCTGTAATATTGCTGAATATAATAGTAAATAGTATTTGCTATTTGTAAGTGTTCAAAAGAAGTGTTTTTTCATTCAATTACCTTAATGATAGTGAATATTAGCTCTTGACATGAAATTTCCAGGATCCATTAGACAGACCAGTGTAGAAAAACTGCTCAATCCACTTCGCACCCAAAGCCCGCCGATTAATTCGAAAAGCGCCTGCCACCCCCCCCACCACAAGACTGGGCGAAGTCAGATCAGGACGGGCACCCGGGTAAAGTGAAGCAAGAAAGGGCGGCAGGGATTGAGAAATAAATAACAACGAACTCAAAACGAACACGTACGAACTCGGAGTTCGTATCAGTTAGTAACAGTTCGTTGCTAATCATATTGCCCTAATTAAATGGACATCTAATTAT
>Ga0307380_10009355_pt1 | contig 12448 bp, 16 predicted proteins | sample UN3MG_FD_202239 | JGI IMG/M metagenome (GOLD analysis project Ga0307380, IMG submission 202239) | Soil microbial communities from Risofladan, Vaasa, Finland - UN-3 | ecosystem: Environmental > Terrestrial > Soil > Coastal area > Acid sulfate soil | place: Finland: Risofladan, Vaasa | collected... | reverse complement strand
GGAAAGTGGGGTGGAACCGCGTGGTCTCGGGCAGGTTGGCGAACTGGGGCAGGCGGAAACGGATGTCGATGGGAATGCCCCAGGGGACAGTGGTGGGGTATCCGTACAATTCCTGGTTGAAGAAGTTACCCCACCGTCCAATAGCCTGCCCCAGGGCCAAGCCGGGCGCGGCTATGTCTATCCAGGTGAGGAAATCCAGCTTCTGCCAGCGTGCATAGATGAAGACAGCGAGCACACCTCCGGCGATGGCCCCGAAGATGCCCAGGCCGCCCTGGCGGATCATGAAGATCTCCATAGGGTGCTGGAGGTAGTAGTCAAGGCCGCGCCCGAGGCCTTGGGGACTGGAGATCACGTGGTACAGGCGAGCGCCTATCAAGCCGAAGATGATGACCAGGATCAATCCGTTCCAGATGTGATCCGGGTTTTCGCCTCTCCTGCTGGCTTCGATGCTGGTCACGAAAGCGCCAACGAGGATGCAAATCACGACGATGACGCCGTACCAGTAGATGGGCAGGCCGATGAATGGCAATCTGAATGCTACGGGATCCATGGTTTCGCTTTCCTTTCGGAAGTAATGTCAGTGGCGATTATAGCTGGACACGGGGTGGTCTGCAACCAGACGGGGCGGGGGGACTCGGAGTATCTGCGTCGGGGAGTGAGAGTGAGTGCTCTGGCCTCTTGCGAGGGCTATCACCTTGACATGCAAGTCAGCATGGTGTATGGTGTAATTGAAGGATCGATTGATTAATGGGAGGCTACCATGGAACGCGTAGTGAGTGCTACTGAGGCGCGCATCCGGTTCGGCGAGTTGATGCGACAGGCGGTAGAAACTCGGGGGGCGATCGTCGTCGAGCGCGGCGGCAAGCCTCATGTGGTGGTTTTGTCTGTAGAGGAGTACCAGCGCCTACTGAAGCGAGAGCGGCAGGGTGAATGGAAGGAACTGGTTCAGGGAGCGCGCGCTCAGATTGAAGCTGATCTGGGTGGGCGCACTCTTCCACCACCAGAGGAGATCCTTGCGCAAGCTCGGGAGGGTCGCGATGAGCAACTCCTGGCTATGCGTTGATGCCAACCTGGTCATTCGCCTGGTCGTGGACCCAGCCGACGAGGTGGTTCGGTCCCTGTGGGGACAATGGGACTCCGAGGGACGGCAACTGGCTGCGCCCACCTTGCTCCCCTACGAAGTAGCCAATGCACTGTACCGCTACCAGAAGCTTGGCTACATAGGCACAGCCGCAGTGGACTTGGCCTTCAAAGCTGCGCTCGCTCTCCCACTCGAGCTCCATGGAGAGCCTGACTTGCACTGGCGTGCTCTGGAGCTGGCCAACAGGTTCTCTCTGCGTGCTGCCTACGATGCACACTATCTCGCCCTAGCTGAACTGCTGGAGGGTGAGTTCTGGACTGCCGACGAGGAGCTTGCTCGCGCGGTCCACTCGTCACTGCCCTGGGTTCATCTGGTGGAGTGATAGACCGGGGCTGGAAATCACGTGACAGACCCTGGCTCAGATCAAGCCGAAGATGATGACCAGGATCAATCCGTTCCAGATATGATCTGGGTTTTGGCCTCTCCTCTTGGCTTCAACCGTGGCGACCACACAGCCGATGAGGATGCAGGTCACCGTGATGATGCCGTACCAGTAGATGGGCAAGCCTATGACGGGTAATCTGAAGGCCACGGGGGCCAGGCCCCCAGACAAGGAGATCGTGATCATCTGCGCCTCGGGAGCTGACTCAGAGCGGAACGCGCGGGCCTAGTAGGGGAAGCCCAAGAAGGAATCCGAGAAAGGCGGGCGGAAATATGGAATTAGATCCGCAGGTGTTGGAGTCGATAGATAGAAAGCTCTCAGTCCTAGTGGCGTTGGAGGCCTACCGGCTTGTGAGAGACATGACTATCACTGAAGGTGCTCCAATACTGAGGCGTCTGGGTATGACTCCGTCTGAGATTGCTGACGTTTTCGAAACCAGCGCCGCCACAGTCAGCGTGCAGATCTCCAAAGCAAAGAAGAGGCGCTCCAAATAGAGGCATCCGATCTATGCCAACCGACCCCAATGTGCGTCGTGAGCTGCTTGATCAACTAGATATCACCCGTCAAGGGCTTAGCTACAGAGCAAAGAAGATCAAGGAAGCCTATGGGCCCATGACGACTGAAGAGGCCGTCTACGTGATTGCGCACCTAGAGGGCATTGACTTATCGAAGCATCTGTCAATCGCGACGCTTGACCGGGTTAGGGCACTGGTTCCCAGGGGAATCCAATACCCACATTCCAAACCGTCCGAGGGGGATGCAAGGAAGCCCAAACCTCGCGTGTCTAGGAGGCGGAAGCCATATCCGCTTGTGACTGCGTCTCGAGCCAAGATAGCCGAGGATCTTGGCTCGAGAGTATATCCGCTCCTGTTTATTGTGGAGAACTCAATTCGGCAGCTCATATCCCTTCGCCTGTCAAAGAAGGGTTCTGATTGGTGGGACAACTTCGTTCCCACCAAGGTGAAGAGCAGCGTTGAGCGGACGATGAAGAAGGAGGCACGATACCCTTATCGAGATAAGCGGGGCAACCACCCTCTATCGTTTGCGAACTTCTCTGATCTGAAGGATATCATCTTGTCTAACAGAGACGAGTTTCAAGATGCAATCATCGACTTTGACTGGTTCGCTGTGCGGATGGACGAGATCTATATGGTACGCAACAATATTGCCCACTGTGTGCCCCTGTCGGCAGACGACATTGCCAGGGTGGGCCTTTTCGTGCGGGATTGGGCCAGACTTCTTGAAACCGCGGGAATCAAGTGAGGATCTGCAACGCGATGCTAAGGAGCCAAGCTCCCGTTGGAGGGGACCCCGCGAGCTCCCGGGTTGCGCTGGGCCGCCGGCGGACGTGGCCCGAGAATCACCGTAGCGGTTGATAGGTACCGACCAGGCTGGAAGCGTGGGGGGTTCTTGTGCTCAGAGTGCTCGGCAATCCACTTGGAGTAGATCCTGGCGCGTATCTGGGCCAAACTTAGCTGGATGTCGGCCCGGCCACCCTTGTACAGAGATGCCGACATGGCGGAGTAGGGATATGAAGTCAGCGAAAGACAAAAGACTGCAGCGCATCCAGCAGATCGTGGAGGATCACATAGCCGACACCGGAAGGCTACCTTCCACGCCAGACATCATCAAAGCGGCCCAGCAACCCCAGAATCAGGTGAGAAAGGATCTTGACTCCCTCGTCAAGGACGGTCGGCTCGTGATCGTTTATGAAGCAGCTAGCAACCCAACGATATTCATGCCTCGCCACATGTATGATGCACTGATTAGAGAGCAAAACCCACCGGAGTGGATGAGCAAGTTCAGGCTCTCAAGGGCGACTCGAATCAGAGACAAGATCAGCACACAGCAAGTCGAACTGACCGAGTTGCATCGCATAGAGGCACTGCTCTATGCCGCTGGTCGGAGCCTCGAGCAGGCGGCTGAGGCCTCGATGAAGAAGCTGGAGTTCGACGGTCTTCAGTTCACATATGAAGATCCCGACAGTTGGGATCTCTCATTTGAACAGGAACGTCACATTTACGTGTGCGATGTGAAGGGCAAGAGCAGGTGGGTCGACAAGAAGGACGTCGCCCAGCTTACCCAATGGTTGCAGAAGTATGTGGATGAGAATCGGAGTGTGGATCCGGAAACGGTCGAGGGTGTCCTGGTCGTCAACCACTTTCGGGATCTCCCTCCGAGTGAGAGATGGCCTGATCAGCCTGCCAACTCGCCAGTTTCTGATGCCGGGGAGAGCTATTTGAAACTTGGCAGGCACAAGTTCTTAACAACGCTCGATGTATTCCACACAGCAAGGGATCTAGTCGATGGGAACACAACTCCTCAGGTGGGTCGCCAGCAATTGATGTCCAAGCTAAGGAGCGATAGAGAGGTCAATTGACGTGCTCCAGCGGGCGATTCTCAACGGTCAGGGCGCGCAAGTAGTCCGAGATGGGCTGCATGCTGTTGTACTCGGGTCCCAGCTAAGAGAGTCCATAGGAGGTGTCCATGTCTGGTAGCGATTGCGCTGACACTTCGGCCCTGCTTGGCGAGCTAGTTGCCATCAAACAACTGCTGGTACTCGCCCTGCTAAGGGACGGATTGACCCAGGCCGACGTTGGCGCAGCGATTGGGGTAGATCAATCCAGCATTAGCAGGATGTTTCCGAAAGGGATTGCGAAGAAGCGGAGCTGAGCCGTCCGGCCTCTTCAATGTGAGGAAGCTTCCACGCCTCGGTGTGAGCCTCACTGAGCGCGCTACCACTTTGTATGCCGGCGACCCACCGTGGGGTGCCTCACTCGCCGCACGGATGACAATTCGGTCCACCGGGTGGGTCCGGTACTCGCAGTCTTGCTGATCCGTCGGCGCGTTTGGTGCAAGATTGGGTGCAGCACTTGTTGGGCGCCGCCAGAGGGCAGCAGTCGTGCGGTCAACCCAAATGCATGAATACTCCGAGGAGATCCCGGCATGACTGGACCTGACGAAGTATTCAGGAAGCGGGTCAAACGCGGACGGAAGTTCGAGACTTGGGAACGGTCCAAGTGGAATGGCCCTGGCCATGAAGGCGTGGAGACTGAAGCACCGACAGTCTGGAACGGAAGACGAGGCCGTATCGACCTGCGCCTTGTAGACGAAGAGGAAGGACACACCGTCGTCGTAGAAACCAAAGCTACGGACTGGGACAAGATGGCTCGTCATCGCGTTCGGCCAAACGCTCTACGACATGCACGACAGCTATGGAGATACATAGACGCTGAGCTTGAGAGCAGGCCGGTCCTACCCGCTCTTGTTTATCCAACGGAGCCCAGTACCCCAGGGAGGAAGGAGGAAATCGAGGCCATCCTCCATGAACGCTCGATCCAGGTTGTGTGGAGGGAGCTCGATCTTGACGCCCTGTGATCCCCCATGCACACGGCCGGGCTCAGGAAGCTGGAGGCGCTGCGAGGCGACCGCACCGAGGACACCGTGGAAGAGCGAAAGGTGGAATCAGTGTCGTCAAAGGTCAGGCCGCCCACTGTAGCCCCAAGGAGACCAGGGCATGGACTCAGTGATCAAGAAACTGGACGGCGCCAACATGGACATAGGCCTGGCGACCCCTGGGGATAGGATTGGGTGGCGACAGGACACGTGTCCCTGGAATGAAGCAGAAGGGATAAATGAACACAAATGCGCCGTGAAGGACATCTCCATTTGTCCGCACTTCTGTGGGGTTGAATACATGGACAACGTCTTGTGTTGTTATCCAAACGAGAATCCCCTGAAAGGCACAGAATAGAGCATTGGATTTCTCAACAGGTGGAGGGGACGAACGCCTGAGCCTTAGCTCCGCTGAGCTCGCGTCCCCTGGTGGGTATCCACTGAGACGGTGTCTTCTTCCTCACTGAGCCCCTCATCCTGTCTCTCCCGCCTGGGCTGCGCCACGGCTGGCGGCCACATCATGGCTCACCGGCCCGGCACCCTAGACGAACGCTCCTCGCCCCTTGTGTCCAGTGGGATGAAGAGGTGTTGCCTGGCGACGTGCTCCCATATATAATCCTCATACCGCTCCCCATGTGTCTACGCCCAATCGAAGGCATGGAGTGAAAGACATGGCGATGGATGTGCGAACGAAGATGGGCTATCTCAAGACCGTGGACATCTTCATGGACCTGACCGATGATGAACTGGCGGCCCTGGATGGTTCGATCACCACTATTCCCTGTGCCTCAGGGAAGATCTTCTATGCACCGGAGGACACCGGGGAGGCTTTGTTCATCCTGAAGGAGGGCAAGGTACAGCTTTACCGCATCTCCCCCGACGGCAGGAAGCTGGTCACAAACACCTTGGGGCCGGGGACCATCTTCGGGGAGATGACCCTGATCGGCCAGGGTATGTATGACAGCTTTGCGGAAGCCGTTGAGGAGTGCTCCGTATGCAAGATGGATCGCAGCGACCTGGAACGGCTGCTCCTGGACAAGCCTGTGGTCGCCTTGCGGATTCTGGAGGTAATCGGACGACGCCTCCTGGAGGTAGAGATGCGGCTCGAGGACATCGCCTTCAAGACTGTGGCGGGCAGAATGGCCTCCCTCCTGCTCCGACTGATGAAGGAGCAGGGAGCCACCATCCAGGGGTTGACCCACCAGAACCTGGCGGACGACATCGGCACTCACCGAGAGACCGCCACCCAGACGCTGACCAGGTTCAGGACCCAGGGTCTGCTAGACACGGGCCGCAAGCGTATCGAGATCCGGGATCCTGAAGGTCTGCAGCTCATCGCCAACGAATAGAGGTCTGACAAAAAGAACAGGCCAGCTCCGACAGAGCTGGCCTGCAACTTACTCCAGGCTTCCGTTACTCCCCTGAAACATCCTCCGCGCCGTGTTCGCCCGGTTCTGTGAGCTTCTTGGGTTCCTCGTCTCCTGAGGTGAGGAGGGGTTCGAACTCCACCGGCATCTCACTTCTGCCGCTGAACACACCCCCTTCGTCGATCAGGAACGAGGCCACCCGTATGTCACCCCAGAGTAGACCCGTAGACAGTATCTCCAGCCTGCCGGAGGCGGTGATGTTACCTTTCACGGCTCCCGACACGGAGACGTTGCGACCCACCATGTCAGCCACGACCTTGGCTGTCTCGCCGACGATGATGTTGCCCATGGTCTCCAGGCTACCCTGGAAGACCCCGTCTATGCGCACACCTCCATCGCACTTGAGTTCTCCAATGAAGGTGGCGGTAGGCCCTATGACGTTTTCGATCCTGTCGCTGACAGGACTGTCTATCACATCAGCCAAAACTCAACCCTCCTTAGCCAGCAGTCCGCTAATGAGCGGACCATGAAAGCAGGTCCTTACTCCTGACCCAGGGTCAGGTAGATTATGGGATCCACTGGAACGCCCTTGAGATGCATCTCGTAGTGCAGATGTGGGCCGGTGCTCCTTCCTGAGTCACCGGACAGCGCTATCTGCTGTCCTTCCTCTACTTTGTCCCCCGGATCCACAAGATACCAGGAGTTGTGACCGTAGATCGTGGCAAAGCCCATCTCATGCTCTAGCGTGACGGTCCAGCCGAGCCCGGGCCGCCATCCAGCAAACACAACCTCTCCCGCCTTGGTGGCCAGGACCGGAGTGCCATGCCATGTACCGAGGTCCAGACCCTGATGAAACTCCAACCGGCCCGTCGACGGCAGAACCCGGTAGCCGAATTCAGAAGTGACATGTCCCTCGACAGGCCAACTGTGTGGGGCCGCGGCGATGAGCCGCAACTGGCGTTCCAGTTCGCTGGGGTCATCGCGCTTCTCGGGCGCGATTCTCTCCACCCTCGCGGTTAGTGCACCGAGCACGAGGCCCAGCTCTTCTGTGTTCTCGGGTAGTAGTAGTTCCAACTCCCCCAATTCGGAACTTGCTTCTAAGGCCAGAGACATGCCGTGATCACCGGCCTCAGAGCCTCCCTGCCCACCCTGGACGCCCAGCGTGGTGGGAGCGACCGGGGCTGTCGAGGTGACGACGACATGGTCCAGACCTATCAACTCGCGGATCTGGTGCGAGAGATTATCGACTTCCAGCATGCCTGCTCTGAATCGCTCCACCGACTGCGAGAGACCTATGACCTCCTCCTGCTGGGCGAGAATGGTCAGACGCATCTCCCGCTCTCGTACCTCGTGCACTCCTTGTTGCTCGCCCAGGTCCATCAGCTGGGCGCTGAGGCTGCGGTTACTGAGGGCAAGATAGAAGAGGCCCACAACCAGCAGCAGCAGCAAGACTACAGATGTTGGCACAATCCACATAGGGACCTTGAAAGCGAGGGGGGGGCGCTCGGAATGAGGCACGATCATGAGCGTCACTGATCGCGTCTCTCTCTTGCGTGTCACTGCGGGCTTACTCCTTGAATCTGCTTCTCGGCCACATCAGCGGCAACGCACTTCTCTGGCCGGCTCGCCCCCATGGAGAGCGTTTCGGAGGCGACGAGAGTCAAGAGGACTATACTACAATTGCGACTTTTTGTCAACGTCGCTCTCATGGGCCCGCGCTATGGCCTGTTTCTCCTCTACGGACAGCGTGTAGGTGGAATCCCATTTGGTGATGGGCTTGGCGTAGAGACGACTCTCGTCACGTCCCTGAAGTGAACTGAGGACGAAACCATCGCCTGCCTCATCAAGCAGAGCGATCGCGAAGCTTTGCTCACCGCCTATGCCTTCAAAGGCATTGAATCGTACCAACCCCAGTCGCTGCATACTCTTCCTGACTTTGATCTCCATACGGTCCGAGCTTCTGCTCAACTGTTCAGCCTTGGAGGCCGCCAGTTGCATCTGTTCCACATACATGCCGAGCAGTTCCCCCAGATCCTGATCGTCGGCGCCGGTCAGCAGCGCGGCGTAGGTGCGGCGCAGCTGGCCCACTCGTCGATGCAGCACGGACAGCCAGAGGGTTGCGAGAAGCATCACTACGAGCAATAACAGCCACAAGTAGGCGCCGTAGGCCTCGAATATGGCGATCAAGAGTTCCACTTACTGTCACCTCCCCGTCGTCCCCGTCCTGGGGACAAGCTCGCGTATTCTACTCTCGCGAGCGCGGATAGTCAAAAGCGGCATTGACAACGCGGGACGTCTGGGGTACCATTGGGCTAACATTGGTGTCTTCAAGTGCTGCAGGGCGTGTTACATGACAGACGACCCAGAGTCCCAGGGCGACAAGAGAGTCATGGTAGTGGACGACGAGCAACTCGTCAGCGCTATCCTGGCGCGGTATTTGTCTCAGGTCGGCTATTCCTGCGTCACGGCCGAGAGCGGTGCCGAGGCGCTGGGCAAGCTACGAGAACACCCCTGTGACCTCGCCTTGTGTGACGTGAGGATGCCCGGCATGGACGGCATCGAGCTCTTGAAGAGCATCAAGGAGTACGACGAAGATATCGCGGTGATCATGGTGTCTGCGGTAGACAACAGGGAAGTGGCCGTAGAGGCCATGCGCGCTGGGGCCTACGACTATGTCATCAAGCCCTTCCATTTTGAAGAGGTGCTGATCAGTGTGCAGAGGGCTCTGGAGAACCGCCGGCTGCTGCTCGAACGGAAAGTGTACCAGCGCGACCTGGAAAGAAAGGTGGAGGAGAGAACCAGAGAACTGGCAGAGAAGAATGAGGAGTTGCAGCGACTGTTCATAAGTGCCATAGAGAGCATCGTTCTCGCGCTGCAAGCGAAAGACGAGTACACGGAGGGCCATTCCAGACGTGTGTCGGCCCATGCCATAGCCATCGCCAGGGAGCAGTCACTGCCTGAAAAGGAGGTGGAGAACATCGGCCTGGCGGCCCTGCTGCACGACATCGGCAAGGTGGGCACCAAAGAGAGCATCCTCAACAAACCAGGCAAACTCACCGCTGAGGAGGGGGATCACATAAGATCGCATCCGCTCGTCGCTGCGAGCATCCTGGAGCCCATCACCCCTCTGGGGGACATCATAGCCTACATAAAGCATGTGCATGAGGCCTACGATGGCAGCGGGTATCCTGAGGGACTGGCCGGGGATCGGATACCCCTGGGGGCCAGGATCATCGCCGTCGCCGACGTGTTCGATGCCATGACATCGCTTCGTCCATACCGTCCCGCCATGGAAGAGAGTGTCGTCTTGGACCATCTGAGAAGGGAAGCGGGCAAGCAGTTCGACCCGAGCGTGGTGGACGCTTTTCTCAAAGTGTACCGGCAGGGAGGGTGATCCTAGTAGTCTGCGGGGATGGATTCTCGGAGGTAGCAGAGAGCCACCCTCTCACAGGGTGGCTCTCTTTATGTCATCCAGGGCGCTTGGGTATCTGGGCATCAAGTTGAAGGGAGACATGATGTCCCGTGCGCTGTCCAGCACTCCCTGGTTAGGGAACCCTCGGATGTGTGTTCGACGTCAACCTACGAAACGGCGGATGGTCTTCAGGAGATAGTCCGCCTTGACCGGCTTGACCAGGAAGGCGTCAACTGGAATGTGCACATCGTCTGGCAGCAGGATGGCATTCGCGCTGCTGTCGATGCTGGAGATCATGATCACCGGCACCTCTTTGAGATCGGGATTGGATGCTATCTCGCGGGAGACGGCAACGCCTTCCAGCGGCTCTCCCATCATCACGTCCAGCAGGACCAGATCGGGTCGTTGCGTTCGCATGGCCCTGAGGGCCTCGCTGCCACCCCCTGCGGACTGCACATCGTAGCCCTCCGTGGAGAGAATTCTGCCGACAATCTCCACGAAGTCAGGATCATCGTCTACCACAAGCACTCTGGGGGCCACGCCGGCCTGGACGAGGACCTTCTTCTCCGGCCTCAGGTAGATGAACCAGTAGGCCAGCCCCACGAAGCCAGCGCCGCCGATGACGTTCCCGACGGTGACGGGGAGGAGGTTCTTGACGAAGAACGCGCCCCACGTCAAGTTGGCGTAGTCGGCCGCTGTCCTTCCAATGGCAGCCCAAAACTCGGGGCCCGCGTAACTCTTGACCAACAAGCCGATGGGAATGAAGTACATGTTGGCCACACTGTGTTCGAATCCCGCGGCCACGAAGGCTGTAATGGGGAAGATGATGGCCATGATCTTGTCAGTGGTGGAACGGGCTGACGAGCAGAGCCACACGGCCAGGCACACCAGGGCGTTGCACATCACTCCCAGAGCGAGGGCTTGGACGAAATCAAGCCCGCACTTGGCGTTCGCTATTCCCAACGCGTTCGCACCAACGGCGCCGTCGGCGATCGAGTACTGCTTGGTCGCGAATATCACCGCGGCCGTCAAGATCGAGCCGACGAAGTTGCCCGCGTACACGATCACCCAGTTGCGAAGCAGGCTGGAGAAGCTTATCCTTCCACTGGCGAAGGCCATGATGATCAAGTTGTTCCCAGTGAACAGCTCGGCGCCGGCCACCACGACGGCGATCAGGCCCAGACAGAAGACCAGGCCTGTCAGCAGTTTGACGATGCCAAAACCCACGGCCGCGGCGGCCAAGCCCGTAGACACGATGGTGGCGAAGATGGCCCCGGCCCCGATGAAGGCCCCTGCCAGCATGGCCAGAGCAAACATGTTGGGCGCGCTGAGCGCTGCCTTTGTCACGCCTGCTTCCTCCATCCGGCTGGCCATCTTCGCCGGAGGAAAAGCATCGATCTGAATCTCTCTGTTCATTCCTACTTACTCGCCTCCTTTATCGCATTGGACAAATGGGTTTGAGGAACTCGCAGAACCCTATACGCTCTCCCCAACAGTCCCGCTGCGGCACCTCAAGACCAAAGAACTGGCCCCATCAGTCTTCCGCGCACTTCTCGTGCGTCAATTACCCGGACGCCGCCCCCTATTGTATACCTCGAAAGTCAAAAACCGGTCTTAGTTGAGTTCGAATAGGGTCCAAATCGCCACGAAGGCGACCTCACTGCGCCGTGAGTGGCGAACTGCTTGCAGCATCTGGAACTCGCTGGCCCTGTGAAGGTCGCCTTGGGCATGCCAGGCTCCTGGGCTCAGATATCGTACCTCGCGGGAGGCTCAATCGCTTGGCAAGTTGACCGGTTCACCGCGGATTGGACTGCGCTGCGGCGATCGACCGGGGCGAGCTACGCCTGTGAGCCCAGCACCGCTCACGTCGGCCGCGGCCAGTACCCAAGGGGAGGGACCGGGGTGCATCCTCCCCTCGTTCTCGTCTTGGGGGTCTGCATCAGGATACTGTGAGGGCTCTGTCGGGGATCGGGGGACGCCTGGTTTCGGCAGCGTATGTGGGGAGATGCCCTGCCACGATTGCCCTGGCGCCGAGGTGGTAGCGAAGAGCCACCCGGCTGGTGGGTGGCTCTTGGTTTGGGATCACGGGGCATGAGGCTGCCAGCAGTCAGGGCGGGTGAGCGCATCGAGCCCTCTGCGTGGCCTTCAGGCTCTCGGCGGTTCAGCACGTGGTGGTTCTGCTCACAGTTCCTGTAGCACCAACTCGACCGCTTGGGGCACCGCTGCGGCCACGGCAGGCGTTAGTTCCTCGCCGAAGGTCTCTACGTCTGCAGCTTCGATGGCGATAATGATTATCTCCTTGGGGACATCCTTACGCAACTGGCGACCCAGCTCCAGGGCGGCTGTGAGACTGACGTCGTGGCTGGAAGCGGCGCGGAGACTGCCGCGGAACTCGTCGGGGGTAAGGCGATGGATGTGGCCCGGTTCGGCAAGACCTGTCTGGATGGCGTCGAGGATGATGACTCTATCGTAGCCGACTACCAGTTCCAGTAATCCGAGGCCACCTACACTGGCCTGGCTCACCGTCACGTCGTCTCTGTCGATGCGCCCTCTCACCTCCTCGACAACAGCGAAGGCCACCGCATCGTCGGTCAGGATGGAGTTGCCCAGCCCCAGAACGAGAGTCTTCACCGGCTCCTCTCCGCGCCACCCCGTAGAGTGGGCACGCCGCGACAGTCAGGTGGCGGCGTGCCCGTGCAAGGTGCAGGCCGTGTGGTGGTTCCCCAAGCGCCTCAGTCTATGCCTTGACT
>Ga0307380_10009353_pt1 | contig 12449 bp, 18 predicted proteins | sample UN3MG_FD_202239 | JGI IMG/M metagenome (GOLD analysis project Ga0307380, IMG submission 202239) | Soil microbial communities from Risofladan, Vaasa, Finland - UN-3 | ecosystem: Environmental > Terrestrial > Soil > Coastal area > Acid sulfate soil | place: Finland: Risofladan, Vaasa | collected... | reverse complement strand
ATACTCAATTCAAATTGCTGAACACAACGCTGCTACACCTGTCGGAAGCGCCCTGTTATCGGAAATGCTTGAAGAGCTAGGTATAGAAGACGAGCCCGACTTTCCCATAACAATCATAGCAATCTCAGAAGATCAGGGTTGGGTATCTGGTGGTTGGGTATCCGAGGAAACAACGGGAAGAGAGATTGAGAAAACCCTGGAACAATGCCTGGCGGGGAACTGCCCGCCATCGGCAGGTGAGAAACCCAGAGACACGATTGTGTTGCCGTGGATAGGGGAGATTGTGCTTTCTGATTATTCGCTTCCAGGTTTGGCCGTAATCTTGGGTCTTGTGGATGGCTTCAACCCCTGCGCTATGTGGGTACTTGTTTACCTTATATCCTTGGTAGCGATCCTGAAAGATAGAAAGAGAATATGGCTGATTGTGGGCTCTTTTGTTCTGGCTTCAGGAGTCCTGTATTTTCTGTTCATGACGGTATGGTTCGAGACTTACCGCCAGTTCATCGGCCAACTCACGGCAGTGACAATCGTGATTGGACTAATAGCTATGGGCGGAGGGATCCTGCAAGTAAGAGAAGTGATAAAGACAAAAGGGGCCATTGTCTGTGAAGTTACCGACGAGGAATCGCGAAAAAAGACGATGACCAGAATACAGAGGATTGTGTCTTCCCCTATAACCTGGGGAACGATAATGGGAATCATAGCTCTGGCCTTTTCGGTAAATCTTATTGAGTTCGCCTGCTCGGCGGCAATTCCGGCGGTTTTTACTCGAGTCTTATCTTTGGCTAGCCTCACCAACCTCCAATACTATGGGTACATCCTGCTGTATGTCGTCGTCTTCATGCTTGACGATGCCGTTATCTTCGGCACAGCCGCTTTTACCCTGACTTCAAACCTGGGAGAGCGATACGCGAAGTATTTCAGGCCGGTAGGTGCCGCAATATTGATAATTCTGGGGGTGCTGCTCCTCGGCTGTCTTTACTCGACTCGGTTCGAGTTTCTGAGACACATATGTAGCGTACTGCAACTTGGGTAGACCAGTAAGCGCAGCCGCGTCGCCAATGCCGGGGGGCTTTTAGGCGAGGAGACCCTGTATCCACTTGACAGCGCCAATCATTCTTAAGCCCGAGTAGACCATAAAAGCAATAAAGATATACCTCAGTGGTTTCGCCGGCAAAGCATGTGCTGCCCGGGCTCCAAGCTGGGCCAGGGGTATACTGGTAGTTGCCAAGCATAACCATATGGGCAAATTCACATAGCCTATGGAATGAGGGAGCAGGCCAGATACTCCCAGTCCATTTACGATATAGCCGACAATACCACCCAGGCTGGCGAATATTATTGAAGCAACCGATGTTCCTATAGCAATATGCATGGGAAAATTGAATGCTAATACCAGTGTGGGGACTATCAATGCCCCGCCACCAAGCCCAGTCAACCCCGTTACTATGCCTATAGGGAAGCCACAAGCCGCTAAGAGCCAGAAATTTACCCTTGGCTCTTCAGGCTCTCTTCTCAGCTTTGGCATCATTCCCAAGCCCATCCATAAGGCAACAGCCAGAACCAGCCCTCCAAAGCCTATCTCCAGTATCGTATTTGGAAGGTGAGCTGCCAGGGTAGCTCCAGCTACAGCCCCGACCAGTGCACATGGGCCTATAATTAAGGAGGTTTTCCAGTGAACTGCCTTCTTCTTATTATGTCTCCAGGTGCCACTTATGGCTGTGGGCAAAATCACCAGTAAAGTTGTCCCGAAGGCTATTCTTATGGCAATGTCTGGAGAGACACCCATAGCCAGGATAATCCAGTAACTGACCGGAACCATGATGAAACCGCCACCAACTCCCAGCAGTGCGCTGGCAAAACCGGCGCCTGCCCCTACAGCCAGCAGGATGGAGATATGAGCTGCTGTCAGTTTCTTTCCTTTCTCAGCTTGCCTTCAAGCCAGCCAGGTTTGACAACCGACCTTTCGTCCATCCCGGGAATATATGGTTTGATATCTAAAAGGGGGGTGCCATCTATGGCGTCCAGCCCTTTCACTTTGAGGATATTATTTTCCCTGGCTACTAGCTCCACTACAGTCAACCCCAGGGGACAAGGTCTATGCGGCGATCTGGTAGTGAAGAGACCGTGTAAACTATCGTCCCACGGCGTCTTAACTAACAGATGATATCCCTGAGAATTATGAAACCAATAAATAACGATAATATGGGAAAATCCCTCAATGTCTTGCAATCCTTTTTCGAATTCCTTAAACACCTCTATCTGAACAATCTCCTCACTTTTATAGCCCTGATAGGGGGCTTCCTTTGTATTCTTGTAAGGAGAGTGAATTATCCCTATAGGCTTCAATTCCAAGCTATGCCTTTCCATAATTGCTTAAGCTCTGCTAACTAATCTATCAATTCTTCGCATGATAGCATCTGTTTGCAATTTTAAGTTGGAGACCGTAATTCTTAGCTTTGTGGGTGAGATTATAATCATTTCAAAAATTGCTCCCTGAGGACATACGCTAAGACATTTATAGCAAGAATTGCATCTTTTTGCATCTATTGCTGCCTTGTCCAAGAGGTTGATTGCCCCTTGAGGACAAGCCTGGGCACATAAGCCACAGCCCAAACAGAGGGTCTTATCTATTTTTAGCATAACTTAGCTAAAGATTTCGCCTCCGCCGCAAGGTTTCTTTTAAGTTCAGCGGCGTAACTTCAGGCCTAGATGCTTCATAAACTGTGATTACATCCCTAAGTTGGACAAATTCACGCTTTATAAAACTCATTTGCGATGGTGTTAGAGGCTTAACAGCGCAAGGGCGCAAAGGGGTATTAAGTTGTACTTGGTCGGGCGAAAGCAACCTTACTACCTGTGCTATTTCCCCAGCGAAATTCTTATTGAGTTCTATAAACATTACCTCCAGACACAGCTTGCCTTTAAACTCCCTTCGGAAGAGCTTAATGCCTTCAAGTATATCAGTGAGCAAAAGTGCAATTACAGGTCTATTAATTTGTCTAAATAACACTTGGGTATGAGCGTCTACTGTAGCTACCACTACATCCGCCTTGGCAAGGTCATGGCGCACATCCTCTCTGGGTATGAAAGAAGAGTTAGTCAGAACTGCTACAGGGAGATTTAAAGTTGATTTTGCTATTTCGATAGCCTGCCCTAGATTGCTAGCTAAAGTAGGCTCTCCTGTCCCGGAAAAAGTGACATAATCAGCAGCTATGCCCCTCACTTCCTTTAATTCCTCAGTTAGCTGGGCAAGGGATACAAATTCCCCTCGCTGGGTAACAGGGTTAACAGTTTCACTTAGCTGACAATAAACGCAGTTAAAATTGCAAGTTTTAGCCTTACGAGATAAAAGGTCAATTCCCAGCGATCTTCCTAACCTCCATGAAGGTACCGGACCATAGATGATGGAATTCATTTATATTATCCAGTGCACCCCGTAAGCTCTTTTCCACGGTTCCTTCCGGAAAGCCAGGTAATCTTCGATTGCCTCCCTAAGAGTATTGGCTGCCAGGAGGGCACAGTGGAGACTATCCTCAGGAAGTCCCCCTAAGGCATTCAGTACATCTTGCTGTGTAATCTTCTGAGCCTCCGAAATGCTCTTTCCTTTAGCCAGTTCGGTGACCATACTGCCCGACGCTATAGTGGTTCCACAGCCATCCGTCAAAAAAGAAGCATTCCTAACCCTGCCATGTCTCACCTTAAGGCATATTTCCATAGTATCCCCACAGGGACCAGTTATCCTGCCAATTCCATCGGGGGCAGGAATTTTACCCAGATTTCTGGGATTGAGAAAATGGTCAATCGTTTTCTCCGAGTAGACTCCTTTCATATCCTCCATGATGGATTGCTCCAGTTCTTTGAATGAGTCACCAAATTCTTGTGTCATCTTCTCTACTCATTCCGCCCATTTAGAACTGCGACCACATTGGCAAAAAGCTCAGACACAGCATCTGAACTATATCTCTCAATTCTTCCTTCGTCACACAACCTGGCTAACTCTGGGTCAATGGGCAAGCTCCCCAAAAGAGGAGCTCCGGAAGCCTTAGCCATTTCCTCCCCCTTGCTCTTACCGAAAACTTCCAGCTTCTTACCTGTCTCGGGCAATACGAGATAGCTCATGTTCTCCACTACTCCCAAAACTCGAACATTCATCTTTTGTGCCATCCTCACTGCCTTCTTGACTATCATCTCAGTCAACTCCTGGGGGGTAAAAACAGCGATTACCCCTGAGATAGGTATTGCCTGTAGCACCGTCAATGGGGCATCTCCAGTGCCCGGGGGTAGGTCTATTACCAGATAATCCAGCTTGCCCCAAAGAACTTCTTCCCAGAATTGCGTGATAGCTTTAGACATGAGGGGACCTCTCCAGATAACAGCTTCATCCTCACTAGGCAAAAGCAGGTTCATGGACATAATTTCAATTCCAGCCCTCGATAATATGGGCAAAATACCTGTCTCGCTACCGCTGGGGCGAGCATTTAAACCGAACATCTTAGGGATACTGGGGCCAGTGATATCAGCGTCGAGTATGCCCACGTCCCTTCCATCCCGAGCAAAAGAGGTAGCTAATAAACCAGCTACCAGAGATTTGCCGACTCCCCCTTTACCACTCATGACCGCTATTATTTTCTCAACCTGATTAAGTTCTTTGGGCCTGGCTTCGACAAGGTCAACAGTTACTTCCTCCACCCCGGAAACCTCGCTAACCGCTGCCGCTGCTTTGTCCTTCAGCCAACTATGATATTGGGCAGGGATAGCAGTCGAAGCCAAATTTATTTTCGCCTTGCCATCTTTAACTTCCGTGCTTCGAACCAGGTTCATCTGTATCAAGCTACGCATTGTCCCGGGGACAAGCACCTTACTCAGTGCTTCTTCTAATTTTGCATCGATTTGATTCACCAAATCACCTCCTGCTGGTAAAAGGTCTCCCACTTACCTCCGCTTTCCATGTTGCTCTCCTTTCCTTAACAGAGAATATATTTCCTCTACCTGCTTCTTTGTCTCTTCAAGTGGACCATCATTGTTGATAACAAAATCGGCGGATTTGATTTTTTCCTCAAGAGAAAGTTGGGATTTAATCCTGCTTTGAGCATCCTCCCGACTCATCCCCATTTCTTCTAATCGTTTTAATTGAGTTTGTTCACTGGCAGAAACAACGACTATTCTATCCGCAAATATAGGGCGAGTAAGCTCAAACAGTAACGGAATGTCCTTAATAATTAGAGCATTGGGGTCAAGGCTTTTGATTTCACTGGTCATTCTTTCGTCTTCCTTCAACACCTCGGGATGAACTATATGATTTAACTTGGTCACCTTTTCCTTGTCGGAAAATACTACCTCAGCCAACTTCTGCCTATTGATGGTCAGATCCTCATTTAAGAAATCCTTTCCAAAATACTCTACTATCTCCTTCCAAGCTTTTAAGTGAGGACGAACTACCGCCCGAGCCAGTTCATCCCAATCTATTATATAAGCCCCAAGTTGTCTAAAAAATTTGGTTACCGTGCTTTTGCCTGTACCCACACTTCCTGTCAGACCAACAATAGTCATTTGTTCCCTATTTCGCCTCTTTAATCACACCCGCAAGGTCCAAGTTGTTATCGCTGAAAAATGCTCCCGTATGGATATTTTGAGCGCCAATCAATTCACACACATATAGCTAAAGCCTCTCATTCGCCCATTCGGGAGCACTCTATAAAACAGACCCTAGACATCTGCCCTCTTCCTCTTAGCTAGTAATCTTCCATAATACGATTGTGATAAATACAAGGCAGCCAGAGGATTGTGCCCTGTAACTCTATCTTTTACCGCCAGCACTGTCATAGGAACGCGACAATATTCGATGAATAAAGTATCGTGCCCGATGCAAAGTCCCAACATGATAGCTAGATCAACTTTTTCAGTATTGAGAACCTCAGCTTGGGCTATAGGATTACACATAGATTCCCAACTTTCTGGCCCTTCAATCTTCTGCTCAGGTTTTATACCGATTCTTTCCTTAGCCGTGGCACCCAATTTACAGCAAACAGAGACGACACTGAATCCTTTGTTCTCCAAAATATCGGTGAGCATGCGTGCTTCGTTCGCTAATCCGATGCAAAAAGCGATACCCAACTTGTGATAGCCACATTTGTCAGCGAACTGGACCAGCTCTTCAATTCGTGGAAACTTGGTCCTTAATCCTTTTCCCGTCTGCTCATAACACTCAAATTCCTGCACTGATGCCAGGCGAGCAAATTCTTTGACCTCTGTCTTGTTATACTCCATGATAGCTTTCTCAATAAGTTCGGGGAACAGTTTCATGGGACAGAAATGGGGAGCTTCATCAACAGAAGGCACCTCATTAGCCCCTATGACCGGATCACACAGCCTTTTGGCACACCTCGCACACGTGACATGAAGTTCCTTGGCCATTTTGCCTCCTTTCACTAATGGTCACATATATTACCGCCTGTTGCTAACCCGCCTTTTATATAATCCAGAACAGCCTTCTCAGGATCATCACCAAGCACGCCAACAACGACTTCAATGCGACTCTCGTTGAAAAGAGCCTGGGCTCGGGAACCCATGCCGCTAGCTATGACAGCTGAAACCCCTTGCTCAGCCAGCCATGCAGGAAGAAACCCGGGTTGATGTCCCGGTGACGGTATGACCTCCTTTTTTATAATCGCCTTAGTTGCCTCATCAACATCAAATAAGGCGAAATGACTGCAATGGCCAAAGTGAGTAGCCACTTTGTCTTCTGTCACAGGTACTGCGAATCTCATTTGTTATCCCTCCTGCATCCCAAGCATCTGTATTCATAAATCGGCATCTCTACCTCCTATTTTTCTAGTTTGGCTGGAATAATTTGCCACAGCTCTTTTATCTGCTGTGTTACCTTGTTGTTGGAGTATTCTACCACCGGCAAACCCTGAACAATTGCCTCGGTCATCACATTATCAAAAGAAATCCTAGCAGCCACCTCTATTCCCTCTTTAGCACAATAGCTTTCAATTAGATAGGTATTCTCTTCATTGAGGTCATATTTATTTACGCAAACTAAAACAGGAACACCGAAGTGGCGGCAAACGCCAATGACACGCTCAAGGTCATGAATCCCTGATAGCGTGGGCTCGGTCACCAGCAATGCCAGACCGGCACCCGATAGCGAGGAGATAACCGGGCAGCCTATGCCCGGAGGACCATCGGTAATGATGTAGTCTAAATTTTCTCTCTCAGCGATGAGCTTGGCGTTCTGCCGCACTAGCGCCACCAACTTTCCTGAATTTTCCTGGGCAATACCCAACCTGGCGTGGCATAAATAACCATATTTTGTTTCCGAGATAAACGAATGCCCACTCATGCTATCCTTCATAACGATGGCATCGACAGGGCAGACATGGTAGCAGAAGCCGCACCCTTCACAAGAGAGGGAGTCAACTTGAAAATCCTTAATGGCCCCAAAGCGGCACAATTCCTGACATAAGTCACATTCTGTACACTTCTCCTCGTCAATGAAGGCGACTTGCCCGCTCCAGAATTCCTTTTCCTCCTTAACCTTTGGTTTAAGGAGGAGATGAAGATCGGCGGCATCTACATCACAGTCAGCTAATACCTTACTTTGGGCTAGGAACGCAAAGGATGCCACAATAGATGTCTTTCCTGTGCCTCCCTTGCCACTAAGAACCACGATTTCTTTCATTTATTCCTGAGCTTCCGGCTTGCGTCGGGCATAGACCCGGTATATCTTTTCCCCCTTTCTCTTGCAAACATTGAGTGCAACGCTCAACTTCTTCAGGCTTAACTTCCTTCAGGCGAACTTCAAAGTCCAGCTCTTCATACATATCCACTACCCTTTTGAGGTGTGTTTCGCTATCTATGGCAACCTCTTGCCAGTCCATCATTTTGCTACCCTGCTAGCAGCAATTATATCTTTGATGTTCTGAAAAAATCTGAGAAACTCCTCACGCCACCGAGGCATCCCTTCTACCAAGGGAATTCCTTTAGAATAAAGCAGGGCGATCTTTCTGTCTAAAGGGATTTTCAGCAAAATTGGAATCCCTTCTTGATGGCAATACTTCTCAACTTCCTCGCCTCCTATTCCAACACGATTAATTACCACCCCGCAGGGCATACCCAGCTTTCTCACTACCTCCACTGCCAGTGAAAGGTCATTTAGCCCAAACGGAGTAGGCTCGGTTACGAGAAGACAAAAATCGCTCCCTTTTACCACCTCTACTACAGGACAAGAGGTTCCCGGAGGAACATCGATGATTACTATATTTGCAGGGTCAATATACTTCTTTACCTCCCTGATTACGGGTGGAGCCATCGCTTCGCCAACGTTAATCTTCCCTTGAATTAATTCCAAATTCCCTGAATCTCCTCTTTCAACTTCCCCCATCTCTCTTCCTTCCTCAGTAATAGCAGACTCAGGGCATAGGTAAGAACATGCTCCACAACCATGACACAATTCGGGGAAAACAAGCACTTTTTCCTTAAGCACCGCAATAGCGTTATAGGCGCAGACTTCAGCGCATTTGCCACAATAAGTACATTTCGTTTCGTCCACCTTGGGGATAGGAATATATACGGGTTGGCTTTGGTTCACAGCTAGATGCAGAAGAATATTAGCATTTGGTTCCTCTACATCACAGTCCAACAGTTGAACCTTATAGTTATCGCTTAGGGAAAGAGCTAAGCTGGTAGCCAGCAGTGTCTTTCCTGTGCCACCTTTACCACTGGCAACAGAGATTATCATTCTATTCCCGAATCATCTTTGCCCCACACTTGGGGCAACTCAGGTTATAGCAAGGAACGCCTGCCTGGTGAGGAACCTTTGTTCCACAACTAGGACACACGCAATTCCCAGTGGGGCCTGCGCCAGGGCGGTTTCCTCCCATCCTCCCCATACCCTTGGCGCGTCCTAATCCCCTGCCAGTTCCTGGACCTTGCCCATAAGGGCCTGTGCCATCTCCTCTTGGCATAATTCACCTCGCTAAGAATTGGTTTTGCTTTACCCCATCGGCGGCAGCCCACAGACTCCAGAACTACAAGTTGGGCAACTCACCTCTGAGGGTTCGGTTCCACTTGAGCCGCGGCTAAAAAATGAAGAAAGGAGTCTTTTGGGTTCACCAGCATGGCATTTGGGACAATTCAAACTAGAACCATTCTCACCAATAGCTTGGCGAACTTCGAATCTCTCTCCACAGTGAGTACACTGATACTCATAGATGGGCATAGTTTACCTCCCTTTCTCCAGGTCTTCAAGACGGCGCTGGATTTCATTTAGCTGTTGGCCCAGCATCTGAGATTGAGATTTTAGCATTTCTATCTCTTGCTCTGGGCTCATTGCTGGAGGCGCTGCTTGAGGCATTATTCCTGGCCCCATCCCCATACCTCCACCCATTCCCATTCCTCTACCCATACCCCTGCCCATGCCTCTGCCCATGCCTTGCCCCATACCCATACCGGGCCCCATACCCACTCCCATCCCATAATGGTTGCCTACACTGGGTTGAGCGTTTGGTTGAAACTTCCCTGCTTTGAAGGCTTCAATAGCGTCCTTTATCCTACCCGAAACACCGGTGATTACTTGAACCCCCGCTGCCGAAAGGGTCTGGTAAGCGTTGGGACCACAATTACCCGTGAGCACGACCTCTGCCCCTTTGCTGGCAATCATCTGGGCAGTGCTGATGCCTGCCCCACCAGCGGCCATGGCATTAGAGTTATCCAAGGCCTCGAACTCCATGCTCTGGGGGTCAACGATAATGAAGTATTGACACCTCCCAAAACGAGGGTCTACCTCAGCATCCAAACCAAGAGCTGTTGCTGATACTGCAATTTTCATGATGCACCTCCTTCCTGTTTACTCTGTCTCCAGTTCTTTTATTCTAGCATCAATTTGCTCCAATTGTCCCTTTATTGCTTCCGCCTGGCTCCTCAGGAAGTCCAGTTCCTGCTCCCGGGTCATCTGTGGAGCATAAGGGCTCGCTCCTGGCACTGCCCCCATAGGTGCTCCAGCATAACCATATGGCATAGCTCCCGGATAAGCTGTTCCTCCATAAGGCACCGCCCCCATAGGTGCCCCAGCATAACTATATGGTGCAGGCCCTGCATAAGGCATGCCCATTCCAAACCCGTATCCCCTTCCAAAGCCATATCCTCGCCCAAAACCATATCCCCTGCCGAAACCATACATGCGCCCTATACCCCAAGGGCTGCAAAAACCTCTCCCTCCTCCCGTCATTGGACCCATTCCACGAGGTCCTGTTCCATCAAATCCTGGCATAATTCACCTCCTTCTCAATTTAAATATTATATACACAAACCTCACTTCTCTACTTGCGAAGCTCCTCCAGCCTCTTCATAATTACATCTAACTCACTCTCCAACGCTCCAGCCTGGTTTCTCAAGAAATCCAGCTCCTGCTCCCGGGTCATTTGCGGAGCATAGGGATCGGCTCCCATAGGTGCCCCGGCATAACCATATGGCATAGCCCCACGGCTACCATAAGAGGGATAGGCCAGCGAGACAGGCATTCCCGCAGCTCCACTGAGGAAATAGCCACATCTAGGCAATCCTCCTCTTCCTAGGCCAACATAAGGCCAGGGGGGAGAGCTTCCCCTAAAACCAAATCCCCATCCACCTCCCCCGCCCCCTCTTTCAAATCCTCTGCCATATCCATTAGGCATTTATCACCTCCTTTCTTTTAATTCTCTCACCATCGCCGACCACCGCGAAATCTCCTGCCGCAGCCTCTGCCTAAACCAAACGAAGGTAAAGGTATTGGCTGGATATTCCCACTTAAACATTTTGGACAGGACAAAGGAAGTTTCTGTGCCATTATCTCAAAAGGCACGTTCCACTCATGTCCATCATTGCCACACCTAAAGAGACGCTGGGCAAGCTCAAAGTTGCCTCCTTCGATTTGAATTGCTTTGCCATTAATCAGAGCATCAGCCAGCTTCTTTCGAGCCGATTCCAATACCCGATGGAAAGTCGGCCGGGAAATCCGCATTTGCTGCGCACATTCCTCCTGTTCCAGCCCCTCTAAATCCTTAAGACGGATAGACTCAAGTTCCTCAAGTGAAAGGCAGACACCCTGTAAAGCATTCACCGGAATCCCCGCCGGCTTAAAAAAGCCGACATTCGGCAACTGAGCAACACATCGCAACTTTGCTGGCCTAGCCATTAAAAATCACCCCATTTTTACTATGAATTTTGAACATACGTTCATAACAATAATAATAGACCCTGTCAAAATTGTCAAGTTTTAACCTTAGTCACCGCTTGGTGATACAAATTAAAATATGGATTTCGTAGAACTTTCCCCTAGCCTCTCGCACTGTATAGAAACCACAGCTAAGGAGGAATTCCGGAACTCAGTAAACCAACATATGGAAAACGGCCGCGAGGATAAAAAACTTGAGGAGAAGATTGAGCTTCTCAAAGCCTTCCTGGAATCAATGGACTTTAAAAAGCTCCGCAGCCAGAGTGAAAGATATTTAGTAGAAGGGAAGAAGGTTAAATTTATAATTTGCTGGAAAGAAGGCAAGCCAAGCTATGAAATGGTGGTAACCTAGCTTTCTATCTTCTGGATTAAAGCCACAGCCTGGGCAGTCATTCCCTCTCCTCTGCCGATGAAGCCCAAACCATTGGTAGTGGTGGCTTTGACCGTCACCTGTGTTGAATCTACACCTAAAGCCCGGCTAATGCGTTTTCTCATCTCAGGGATGAAGGGTGAAAGCTTGGGGTTTTGAGCCATGATGGTAACATCAATGTTGACTACTCTGAGCCCTTTGGCTTTGAGCAGTTCGGTGGTCTTGTTTAACAAAACCAAGCTTGAAATATCTTTATATTCTGGTTCTTGAGAAGGGAATAAGGTGCCAATGTCGCCCAGATTAGCAGCACCGCATAAAGCATCTATTATGGCGTGGACTGCCACATCAGCGTCGCTCCACCCGGACAGGCCTTTGTCATAAGGGATATCAACGCCTCCCAAAATTAGCCTTCGCCCGGAAACCAAAGGATGGCTATCCCAACCAGTCCCAACCCTTAATTCTTCTCTTTCCATTCTCGTGCGATGATACGTGCTAACGCCAAATCCTCTGCGGTGGTCACTTTTATATTTTTATAATCGCCAATATAAAGCTGCACCTTATGTCCCAAGCGCTCCACAGCAGCGGCATCGTCGGTAGCCTCTGCTGCGAGGTTCTCATAAGCCCTGGTTATCATATCAAAGCTGAATATTTGTGGGGTTTGCGCCGCCCATAACCTGTCACGCTGAAGCGTTTCCTTAATCAATCTCGCGTTATTAGCAAGCTTGATAGTATCTTTAACTGGCACTGCGGCTACAGCAGCCCCAGTCTTCCCGACTATCTTCAGGCCATCCTCAATCAAATCTGGAGTCAAGAAAGGCCGAGCTCCATCATGAATCATAACTAAATCACAATCCCTTATTT
>Ga0307380_10009348_pt1 | contig 12453 bp, 11 predicted proteins | sample UN3MG_FD_202239 | JGI IMG/M metagenome (GOLD analysis project Ga0307380, IMG submission 202239) | Soil microbial communities from Risofladan, Vaasa, Finland - UN-3 | ecosystem: Environmental > Terrestrial > Soil > Coastal area > Acid sulfate soil | place: Finland: Risofladan, Vaasa | collected... | reverse complement strand
CAGGCGGGGACAAAGTTGAAGCCAGGCACCCGCTCGGCGCTGATGACGGGGATGACGACGACGAAGACGGCAACAGGCACGGCAGCCTGGCCAAGGCCCCACCCGGCGCACAGGCCGGCAAGCTCCAGGGTTCGGGGTCAGACCTCAATTTTCAATTTTTCTGTGGCAGCAGAGTCGGTTCTTCGCGGGGCAGGGACGCCCCGCCTAAGTACCTGGTTCGGGGTCAGACCTCACTTTTCAATTTTTCTGTGGCAGCAGAGTCGGTTCTTCGCGGGGCAGGGACGCCCCGCCTACAATTGACGGCTCAGGAGCGAGGGTCAGGGGCCGTAGACTTCGCGGCGGTGAGCGACGCGGGTGATGGGGAGGCGGCGGGCGGGGTGGAGCATTGCGGGCCGCGCGCGGCGTGCCCGCGAGGCGTGATCATCTTGGCGGGGGCGCGAGGCGGGTGCCGAGCGCGCGACCACTGACATATCTGCTGACCAGCCAATATCTTATGGCTTGGCTCGCTGCCTGCCCCTGGCGGCGTCAAGATGATCACCCCCCGTGTTGCGCGCGTGATCATCTTGATCATCTCGCCGACGGGCGGGGGCTACTTGCCCTTGCCCGACCCCTTGGCCATGGCCTCGTAGCGCTTGCGGATGAAGACGGTGACGATGCCGTAGACCTGGCCGATGGCGCAGGAGACCATGAGGTAGAGGCCGGCTTCGAGATACTTGTCCCACTTGGCCAGCTTGTCCAGGCTGGGGATCGCCACGGAGAGGCCGATGAGGCCGAAGAAGATGCCCGCGCCGACGAACCAGGCGGGGACAAAGTTGAAGCCAGGCACCCGCTCGGCGCTGATGACGGGGATGACGACGACGAAGACGGCAACAGGCACGGCAGCCTGGCCAAGGCCCCACCCGGCGCACAGGCCGGCAAGCTCCATGATGGCCACGGAGGCGACGGCGCCGCCCAGATAGCCGAGCATCACTTTGCCGCCGCCCTTGAGGGTGCAGCCGGCCAGGAAGTACATGGCCCAGGCCTGGAAGGCGATCCAGGGCAGGTAGTGCCGCAGCGTGGGTTCCTTGAAGATGTCCAGGACCATCATGCTCGAGGCCAGAAGGGCGATGAACACGGGGATGAAGAGGAACTTGCCGAAGCTCACCTGCTTCTCCTGCCAGGGGGCCGTTGCGCCAAGCCGTGGCCGCGCCCGACGCTGGGCTGGCCCGACGGCTCGATGCGTCGGGGCACTTTACAGGGAATCGCCCGCCGTGTCAAACGCGGCGCGGTTGACATGGCGGGTGCGTGCGGTAGAATGGGAGAGGCGTCGAGAGGATGAAGGAGCGGGAAGCGATGAAGGTTCACATCATCCGCGAGCCGGCGAGCGGGCAGCAGATCAACGAGATGCTGGAGGCCATACCTGACTACATCAAGCTGGCCGTGGATGTGGAGCGCGGTGTGCTGGCCGGGGGAAGTGGTCTTCACTCGGACTGCGAGCAGGTTCTGCTCGACAATGGCAGTCGGCAGGAGAACGTCTGGGGAGCCGACTGGTACCCGGAGACGCGCGAGCTGATGTTCGGGTCTCTCATCAACATACGGCCCCGGGACGGGAACCGCTCGATGATGATCCAGAGCGCGGAGTTACGAAGCCGGATCGAGGCCATTGTGCGCCGCCTGTTGGAGGTCCCACCGGCATGAGCGCCGCACCAGCTCTCCGCGAACGCTATCTCCGCGACCGGGAGCCCATTCGCATGGGCAACCTCGCTTCGGACCTTCTGCGGCTGAGCCAGTGGGTTCAGAGGGGCTGGACGGACGAGCGGATCATCGGGATGCTGGACGAGATCGCTTGGATGATCGAGCAGAACCCGGAGTTCGCGTCGGAGGAGTTGGCGAATATGCAGCGGGAGATTTGCCACTGGCGGCGGATATGGCCGGTGGAGGCGGCACGACCGCTGCTGGCGTTCCGCGCACGGGTGATGTCGGAGCGCATTCTCGAACTGTCGGGGCTGCTGGACGAAGAGGACAGCCCTGAGCCAAGCCCGCAGGACGGATAGGAGCCGCCGCGGCTCATCACAGCCCCATGAGGAACTGGAAGTTGCGGTCGGCGATGCCGGGGAGGCCCTCGTGGCCGAAGTCGGGGTAGACGGCCATGCTTTTCTTCGCGGCGATCTTGTTGTAGGCGGCGAACTGGCTGGAGGGAGGGCAAATGGTGTCCATGAGGCCGATGGCCCAGAGGATTTCGCCTCGGATGCGGGGGGCGAGATGCTGGATGTCCACGTAGCCGAGGGCATTGAACACGGCGTGCTCGCGCTCGTGGCGGGGGTCGAAGTGGCGGAAGAAGTCCTTCAGCTCGGCGTAGGCATCCTTGGCCTGGTCCATTTCCCACACGCGCCTGTAGTCGCTGAGGAACGGGAAGACGGGTGCGGCGCGGCGGATGGCGGGCTCGAGGGCGGCGGCGGCGACGGTGAGTCCGCCACCCTGGCTGCCGCCCGCGGCGCCCACGCGTGCGGGGTCCACGTCGGGCATGGCCATCACGATGCGGGCGAGCTGGGCGCAGTCGAGGTAGATTTGGCGGAAGAGGAGCTTCTCGGGGTGGCCGTCGAGGGCGTCGGCGAGGCCGCGGATGATGTGGCCGCGGAGGGTGTTGCCGGCGACGGAGCCTGCGTCCTCGGAGCGTCCGCCCTGGCCGCGGCAGTCGAGGGCGGCGACGGTGAAGCCCTGGCCGACGTAGGCCAACTTGTCCGCCCAGTCGCCCGAGCTGCCGCTGTAGCCGTGGAACATGACGACGGCGGGATGGGGCTTCGCCGCCGTCCTCGGGCGCAGGAGTTTGGCGTAGACGCGCGCGCCGCCGACGCCGGTGAAGTGGAGGTGGGAGCATTCGGCGTTCGGGGCCTGGAACTCGCAGGGCGTGAGCGTGACCTGTGGGTCGAGGGCGTGCATCTCGGCGAGGGCAGCATCCCAGTAGGCATCGAAGTCCGCGGGGCGCGGGTTGAGGCCCTGATAGGTCTGAAGCTTGTCCCACGAGAAGTCGAAAGTCAGCGGCATTGGCGTCTCCTTGGTGTGCCGGTGCGGGCCGCCCGGGCGCGGTGCCGCGGGTGTTCGCCCCATCCTACGCGCGGGCGGCGCGTTGTCAAGTGCGGCCTGGGCAAGGCGACTTGACAGTGCGCGGGCATCCCCGCATAGTAGAGGGAGGACGACGGCATCGAGGGACCCGCCCCACGCGGAAGAGGAAATGGCGCCATGGGCCAGATGTGGAAGACGGTGGAAGAGGCGCTGGACTACGCGATTCTCGAGGAGCGGAGCGCGGTGTTCACGTACCGTGCGTTCGCCCAGCGGGCAGCGACGCCGGAGCTGCGTGGGCTCTTCGAGGGCTTCGTGGCCGATGAGAAGGAGCACTTCGAGAAGCTGCTCAAGCTGCGCAAGGCGTCGTCGGTCACCGTGGAGAACGGCAGCCTGAGCGCCCTGCCGAAGCCGCAGAAGGTGACGCTGCCGGCCGACGGGCTGGTGGACGCCGCGGTGGCCTACCGGTATGCGATTCGAGCGGAGAGGGCCGCCTGGGAGCTGTACTGGGTGTTCAGCCAGATGACCAAAGAGCCGAAGATCCGCGAGACATTCGAGTTCCTGGCCGCCGAGGAGTTGCAGCACAAGGAGAAGCTGGAGGCGGCCCTGAAGGCCCACAAATCGCCCAAGGGCCTCTTCCGAGGCCTGATCCGCCTGTTGCGGAAGAAGTGAATTCGTTCGTTCGGAACCCGACCTGGAGGCCAATCGTGGCGAAGACGCACAGACCGTTCTTCGGGTGCATCCTGGGCGCGGCGCTCGCCGTGGCGGCAGCGGCAGGGGGCGCGGCCGAATGGCCGCAGTTCCACGGGCCGCGGCGCGACAACCTCTCGACCGAGACGGGGCTGCTCAGGCAATGGCCGGCGGAGGGGCCGAAGCTGCTCTGGACCGCCAAGGGCCTCGGCCACGGCTTCTCCACCGTCGCCATCGCGGGCGGCCTCATCTACACGACGGGCAACATCGGGCCAGACACCGTGATCACCGCGCTCGACCTCGCCGGCAAGCCGCAGTGGACGGCGAAGAACGGCCCCGCCGACAAGCACGACCGCCCCGGCGCCCGTAGCACGCCGACCGTGGACGGCGACCGCCTCTACCACGAGGGCTCGCACGGCGACCTCGCGTGCCTGGAGGCGAAGACGGGCAAGGCTCTCTGGTCGCTGAACCTCCTGAAGAAGTTCGGCGGCCGCAGCCCCCAGTGGGGCCTGGCCGAATCGCCGCTGGTGGACGGCAACAAGCTCATCTGCGTCCCGGGCGGGCCGGAGGCCGGGGTCGTAGCGCTGGACAAGATGACGGGCGAGACCGTGTGGGTGTGCAAGGAGACGACGGAGAAGCCGGGCTATGCCTCGCCCGTCGCCATCGAGTTCGGCGGCGTTCGCCAATACGTCACCATGATGCAGAAGTCCGTCGTCAGCGTGCGGGCCGATACGGGGAAGCTGCTGTGGCAGGCGCCGCACGTGGCGTTCGCGGACGAGACGGTTTCGACCCCGCTGTTCCACGACCGCTTCGTCGTCGTGTCCACCCTCGGCCCCGGCGGCACACAGTGCTTCGAGCTGAGCGGGCAGGGTGACGCGATTGCGGCCAAGAAGGCCTGGCAGACGAATGTCCTGAACAACCACCACGGCGGCGTGCTGCTGCTGGACGGCTACGTCTACGGCTCGAACGTGGGGAGCAAGTGGGTGTGTCTCGACCTCAAGACGGGCAAGATGGCGCACGCGGGCGACGGCGTGGGCAAGGGGTCGCTGACCTATGCGGACGGCATGCTCTACACCTACGCCGAGAACGGGGGCGAGGTGGGGCTGGTGAAGGCCACCCCGCAGGGGCACGAGGCGGCCAGCCGGTTCCGTGTCCCCAAGGGCGGCAGCGGCCCGTGCTGGGCGCACCCCGTCGTGTGCGGCGGCCGGCTCTACCTGCGGCACGGCGACTTCCTCTACTGTTACGACGTCCAGGCGAAATGAGCTCATCGCCCCTTCCCCCTGTCCGCCGCGCCCTGGTTCCAGGCATCGTCTGGCTGGTGTGGCTCGGCGCGGCGGCGTGCGCCCAGGACGCGGCGCGCCCGCGGGCGTGCTGGCCGCAATTCCGAGGCCCCAACGGCAGCGGGGTGGCTCCGGACGGGATGAAGCTGCCCCTCCACTTTGGGCCCGACAGGAACCTGCTCTGGCGGACGCCGCTGCCCTCGGGTCACTCCTCGCCCTGCATCTGGGGCGAGCGGGTCTTCGTGACCGGCTTCGAGCGACCTGAGAAGCGCCTGGAGACGATCTGCCTCGACCGCCACAGTGGCCGAATCCTCTGGCGGCGCGCGGCCCCGGCCAGGACGACCGAGCGCTGCCACGCCATCAGCACCCCGGCGAACCCCACCCCGGCCACCGACGGCCAGCGGGTCTGCGTGTACTTCGGCTCCTTCGGCCTCCTGTGCTACAACTTCACGGGCGACGAGCAGTGGCGGCTGCCGCTGCCCGTGCCGGCGACGGCGGACGGCACCGGGGCCTCGCCCGTGGTGGCCGGCGACCTGGTGCTGCTGAATTGCGCCTACCCGCCGAAGCCGTGCCTGCTGGCGGTGGACCGGCGCACCGGCCGGGTGGCCTGGAAGCGCGAGATCGCGCCCAACTACCTCGGCCTGCCCGGCCACGCCACCCCCGTCCTGCGGTCCCATGAGGGCGCCGACGAGGTCGTCCTGCACACCCCCCTGCGCCTCGCAGGCTACCGCCTGAAGGACGGAGCCGAACGATGGTGGGTGGAGGTTGCGACCACGGGATGCAGCACGCCCGCGGTGGGCGAGGGCCGCCTGTTCGCGGCCACCTGGTTCCACGGCGGCGAGCCGGGGGACCGCGTCCAGATGCCCGCCTTCGAGCGCCTCCTCGAACGGCACGACAAGGACGGGGACGGAGCGCTGAGCAAACGAGAATTCCCGCCCGACCTCTCGTTCATCCGCCGCCCCGAGTCGGATGACGTGTACGGCGCCGACCTCAAGCTGATCGAGTTCTTCGACGCCTTCGACACGGACAAGGATGGCCGGCTCAACCAGGAGGAGTGGGCGAGGGTGGTGGCTGGCCCGTTCAACCGAGTGGACCATGGCCTGCTGGCCGTGGGGCCGGGCGGCTCGGGCAACGTGGGCGGCAGCCACATCCTCTGGAAGGAAACGCGCGGCGTGGCCGAGGTGCCCTCGCCGCTGCTCTACCAGCGCCGCGTCTACATGGTGCGGGATGGCGGGACCGCTTCCTGCCTGGACGCCCAGACGGGCAGGCTGCTCTGGCGGGAGCGCCTGGGCGCGGTCGGCGGGTACTATGCCTCGCCCGTGGCTGGGGACGGGAAGGTGTACTTCGCCTCGGCCCGCGGCGTGGTCACCGTGCTGGCGGCAGGCGACGCCTTTCGGCGCCTGGCCGTCAATGACCTGCGTGAGTCGGCCTGCGCCACGCCAGCCATTGCCGAGGGGAAACTGTACGTCCGCACAGCAAGGCACTTGTACGCCTTCGGGGAATGAGGGCGACGGCCTCTCGGGGAGGCCACTGCCGCTACGCAGGTTGACCCCTCGGCGGCCATTTCCTACAATATGGTTGCCGTCGCGGGCAGATACGCCCAATCGGTGGGCAACCAGAGGCAGAGGAGCGCCCGTGGTGCGAGAGATTGAGGTCCCGAGCGTCGGCCGCGAGGTCCGCGAGCTGTCCTTCCTCTTCGAGATCAGCCAGACGCTGAGTCGGAGCCTCGATCTGCGCGAGGTGGTGGACCCGCTCTTGGACGCCATGGCCAAGCACCTTGGCATGGTGCGCGGCACGATCGCCCTGCTCAACCGCCAGACGGGTGAGATCACGCTCGAGGCCGCCCACGGCCTGTCCGAAAGCCAGCGCGAGCTGGGGCGCTACAGCCTCGGCGAGGGGGTCACGGGACGCGTCGTGCAGACGGGCGAGCCGGCCGTCATCCCCCGCATCGCCGAGGAACCGCAGTTTCTCGACCGCACGGGCGCGCGCAAGAGCCTGGACAAGGAGGACACGTCGTTCATCTGCGTGCCGATCAAGCTGGGCAACGAGGTGATCGGCGCGCTGAGCGCCGACCGCCCCTTCCCCGGCCACGGCGTGCTGGGCGACGACCTGCGCCTGCTGACGATCGTGGCCTCGATGATCGCCCAGGCCGTGCGCCTGCGCCAGGCCGCCGAGGAGGAACGCGAGCGCCTCCTCGCGGAGAACGCCCGCCTCCAGGAGGAGCTGAAAGAGCGCTTCCGCCCCGCCAACATCATCGGCAATTCGAAGGCCATGCAGGAGGTCTACGACCTCATCGCCCAGGTCGCCAGGAGCAACGCCACGGTCCTCATCCGCGGCGAGAGCGGCACGGGCAAGGAGCTCGTCGCCCACGCCATCCACTACAACAGCCTGCGGGCCAAGAACCCCTTCATCCGCGTCCACTGCGGCGCATTGCCCGAACCAGTCATCGAGAGCGAGCTCTTCGGCCACGAGAAGGGGGCCTTCACAGGGGCCATCGCCCAGCGCAAGGGCCGCTTCGAGCTGGCCCAGGGCGGCACGATCTTCCTCGACGAGATCGGCGACATCTCGCCCGGCACCCAGGTGAAGCTGCTGCGCGTGCTCCAGGAACGCGAGTTCGAGCGCGTCGGCGGCACCGAGACGATTCGCAGCGACGTCCGCCTCATCGTGGCCACTAACCGCAACCTCGAGCAGATGATCGCCGACGGGAAGTTCCGCGAGGACCTCTACTACCGGATCAACGTCTTCCCGATCCACGTGCCGCCGCTCCGCGAGCGGAAGACCGACATCCTGCTCCTCGCCGACTACTTCGTCGAGAAGTACGCCAAGGCGAACCACGCCGCCGTCACGCGCATCGCCACGCCGGCCATCGACATGCTCATGGCCTACCACTGGCCGGGCAACGTGCGCGAGCTCGAGAACTGCATCGAGCGCGCCGTCCTCCTCACCGACGGCGACACCGTGTATGCCCGCCACCTGCCCCCCACGCTTCAGATGCCCGAGCCCGCCCGCATCACGTCGAAGGGCACACTGGAGGCCGTGCTCGACGCCGTCGAGCGCGACCTCCTGGTCGACGCCCTGAAGGCGTCGCGGGGCAACAAGGCCAAGGCCGCGCGTGCCCTGGGCCTCACCGAGCGCCTCATGGGCCTGCGCGTCAAGAGGCACGGGCTCGACCCCAGCCGCTTCCGCAACTGATCTCATCCCACCACATGGTAACTATGCGACCTCTGACATACCGTCCGGTATGCCAGTGCGGCTCGCGGCACACGGCCGGAGCTGAGCCGCAACGTCTTGCACGAACATCACTTACGGCACTGAGGACGCTGCGCATTCACGGTCTGGCACGCTGATTGCTCTCGCTGGAGGCCGAGACTGAGGGCCTCTCATCGCCGCGAACAACGAAAGGAGGCATGCGATGACACGCAAGGGGCTTATGGTGGGAGCTGGGTTGCTGGCTTGCCTCGCGGCTGTCGACGCATTCGGGGCGGGGGCCGCTCCTGCCCCACCGCCGGCGAGCGCCCAGGGGCTCGACACCTTCTGGGTGCTCATGGCCGCCTTCCTGGTGTTCTTCATGCAGGCGGGGTTCGGCATGGTCGAGGCGGGCTTCATCCGAGCGAAGAACACGTGCAATATCCTGACGAAGAACTTCCTCGACTACTGCATCGCCTCGGTGATGTTCTTCCTCGTGGGCTACGCGCTCATGTTCGGCAAGGGCGGCTCGTTCATCGGCTGGACTGGCTTCGGGATGGAGGGGGCGGAGAATCCGTCGGGCGTGCCGATCTTCGCCTTCTGGCTCTTCCAGGCCGCCTTCTGCGGCGCGGCGGCCACGATCGTGGCCGGCGGCATGGCCGAGCGCATGAAGTTCTCGGCCTACCTGGTCTACACCGTGGTCGTCAGCTCGCTCCTCTATCCCATCGTCGGCCACTGGATCTGGAACGCGGAGGGCTGGCTGGCAAAGCTGGGCTTCGGCGACTTCGCCGGCTCGACCGTGGTGCACACGGTGGGCGGCTACGTGGCGCTGGTGGGCACGGTCGTCCTCGGCCCGCGGATCGGCAAGTTCGCGCCCGACGGGCGGCCCAAAGCCATCCCCGGCCACTCCATTCCCCTGGCGTCGCTGGGCGTGTTCCTGCTCTGGTTCGGCTGGTTCGGGTTCAACCCGGGCTCCACGCTGGCCGTCGGCGACGGCACGGCCATCGGCCTCGTGGCAATGAACACCAACCTGGCGGCCTGCGCGGGCGCGCTGGCCGCGATGCTCACCATCTGGGCCATCGTGGGCAAGCCCGACCTCTCGATGACCATGAACGGCTGCCTGGCCGGCCTCGTGGCCATCACGGCCCCGTGCAACTACGTCTCGCCCGCCGCCGCGCTCGCCATCGGCACCGTGGCTGGCGTGATCGTGGTGCTGGGCGTCCTGCTCCTCGACAAGCTGGGTGTGGACGACCCCGTGGGCGCCGTGCCCGTGCACGCGATGAACGGCACCTGGGGCACCCTGGCCGTGGGGCTGTGGGGCCGGAAGTCCTTCGGCCTCACCCGCGACGGCCTGTTCCACGGCGGCGGGCTCGAACAGCTCGGCGTGCAGGCCCTCGGCAACCTGGCCACAGTGGCCTTCGCCGTCGTCCTGATGACCGTCCTCTTCGTCGTGATGAAGAAGACCATGGGCCTGCGCGTCTCGCGCGAAGAAGAAGTCCGCGGCCTCGACATCGGCGAGCACGGCATGGAAGCCTACGCTGGGTTCCAGGTCTTCACCACCACGTGACCCGCACAACTGACAAAGGAGGTGACCCGTGAAACTCATCATCGCCTACATTCAGCCCGAAAAGCTCAGCGACGTGAAGCGCGAGCTCTACAAGGCCGAAGTCTTCAAAATGTCGGTCACCAACGCCCTCGGCTGCGGGCAGCAGAAGGGCTACCACGAGTCCTACCGGGGCGTGGACATCGAGGTGAATCTGCTCAAGAAGGTCCGCCTGGAGATCGCCGTCAACGAGGGCTTCGTGAAGCCCACGGTGGACGCCATCATCGCGGGCGCCCGCACGGGGCAGATCGGCGACGGGAAGATCTTCATCCTCGACCTGCCCGAGTGCATCCGCATCCGCACGGGCGAGACGGGCGGCACGGCCATCGGCTGACGTGGGTTCATCTCGGAGTTGATCAACTCCGAGATGAAGCGCCCGCGCTCTCCCCCGGGGCGGGCCGGCCCCCCCCCGGCGGGCGGGCCCCCCCCCCGCCGCCCCCGACCCCGAAGAGAAGCACGTACACTGGAGCGCCCAGAACCTACCGCCAGGTAGGATCGGGACGGCAATGCCCTACCGAAATGTACGCCATCTGGCGCCGATCCCATCGGCAACATTTGCCGTAACTCTTGGCCCTTCGGCACGTTCGGAGGGGACGGGGGATTTGGCACGCCGTTTGCTCCGCCTACGAGCAACAGAGGACGAGTGAGGCGAAGTTGCGGGCGCTGGTCGCCGGCCCAGCGGACCGCACAGGCCCCGTGGAAGTCCTCAACCGCAGCCTTTTAGGAGCACAGGCGATGACGCCCAAGCAGTTCTTCGACTTCATGAAGAAGAACAAGTCCGAGATGATGGACATGAAGTTCGTCGACTTGCTGGGGACGTGGCAGCACTGCTCGTTCCCCATCGAGGTGCTGGACGCCAAGACGTTCACGGAGGGGCTGGGCTTCGACGGCTCCTCGATTCGCGGCTGGCAGGGCATCCACATGTCGGACATGCTTGCCGTGCCGGACCCCGCGACGGCGGTGCTCGACCCGTTCTTCGCGAAGCCGACGGTGAGCGTGATCGCGAACATCGTGGACCCCGTGACGAAGGAGGACTACACGCGCGACCCGCGCCACGTGGCGCGCAAGGCCGAGGCCTATCTGAAGCGGACCGGCGTGGCGGACACGGCGTTCATCGGCCCGGAGCCGGAGTTCTTCATCTTCGACGAGGTGCGGTTCGAGCAGAGCCAGAACACGGCGATGTACAAGATCGACTCCGTGGAAGGCGCGTGGAACTCCGCGCGGTTCGAGGAGCCGAACCTGGGCTACAAGCCGAGCTTCAAGGGCGGCTACTTCCCGGTGAGCCCGACCGATACGTATCAGGACCTCCGCGGCGAGATGGTCGAGGAGATGAAGAAGGTGGGCATCGTGGTCGAGGCCCATCACCACGAGGTCGCCACGGCCGGCCAGAGCGAGATCGACATGCGGTTCGCGCCGCTGCTCCAGATGGCCGACCAGCTCATGTGGTACAAGTACATCTGCAAGAACGTGGCGAGACGCCGCGGCAAGACCGTGACGTTCATGCCGAAGCCGATCTTCGAGGACAACGGCTCGGGCATGCACACGCACTTCAGCCTGTGGAAGGGCGGCAAGCCGCTCTTCGCCGGCAAGGGCTACGCGGGGCTGAGCGACCTGGCGCTTCACGCCATCGGCGGCATCCTCCAGCACGCGCCGGCCATCCTGGCCTTCGCGGCGCCCACGACCAACTCGTATCGCCGCCTGGTGCCCGGCTTCGAGGCGCCGGTGAACCTGTGCCTCTCGGCCCGCAACCGCTCGGCGAGCTGCCGCATCCCGATGTACTCGAGCAGCCCCAAGGCCAAGCGCGTCGAGTTCCGCTGCCCCGACCCGAGCTGCAACCCGTATCTCACCTTCTCGGCGGTTCTGATGGCCGCGCTCGACGGCATCAAGCAGAAGATCAGCCCAGGCGAGCCGCTCGACCGCGACATCTACGAGATGACGCCCGAGGAGCTGGCCGACACGCGGAAGACCCCCGGCTCGCTCCCCGAGGCCATCGCGGCCCTCGAGGCCGACCACGAGTTCCTCCTGGCCGGCGGCGTGTTCACCCAGGACCTCATCGAGGCGTGGGTCTCGTGGAAGAAGGACAGGGAGATCGACCCGATCCGCCTGCGTCCCGTGCCCTACGAGTTCCACCTGTACTACGACAGTTGAGGCACCCGGCGCGAGATGCCAGGGCCGATGGGACCTCTCCAGGTCCTATCGGCCCAGGGAGAGCCGCCATGGCGACGCTGCGAATCGCCCAAGCACAGATCAATCCGACCGTGGGCGACCTGAGCGGCAATGCGGCCAGGATCGCCGAAGCGATGCGGCGCGCCCGCGAGGCGCGAGCCGACGTGGTGACGTTTCCCGAGCTGGCCGTGAGCGGGTATCCGCCCGAGGACCTGCTCCTCAAGCCCCACTTCCTGAGCGACTGTCGCCGGGCGCTCGACCTGGTGGCGGCTCACAGCCGCGGCATCGCCGCGGTCGTGGGCTTCCCCGACGCGGCCCGGGGCCAGACCTTCAATGCCGCCGCCCTCGTCCACGACGGGAGGGTCCTCAGCGTCTACCACAAGGTGGAACTGCCGAACTACGGGGTGTTCGACGAGAAGCGCTACTTCGCGCCCGGGACGACCTGCCTGGTCTTCGAGGCCAACGGGCTGCGGGCGTATGTGACGATTT
>Ga0307380_10009345_pt1 | contig 12457 bp, 16 predicted proteins | sample UN3MG_FD_202239 | JGI IMG/M metagenome (GOLD analysis project Ga0307380, IMG submission 202239) | Soil microbial communities from Risofladan, Vaasa, Finland - UN-3 | ecosystem: Environmental > Terrestrial > Soil > Coastal area > Acid sulfate soil | place: Finland: Risofladan, Vaasa | collected... | reverse complement strand
AGATTTACATGTTAATGGAGGTCGGGGATATGATTTTCTTAATTCTAATTTAGAGCAATTTGAAAATATAGTTAAATTTCATAATTATCATGGCACAACAGGTATTTTACCTACTATTACTGCTGCTCCTATCAATAAGATGATAAAATTTTTGGATAATTTAAATTTAATTAAAAAAGATAATAAATCTATTATTGGAGCACATTTAAATGGGCCTTTTATTTCGGAGGTAAAAAGAGGTGCTATTAAAAAAGAATTTTTAAAAAAGCCAAAAGTTGAAGTTTTTAATAAAATTATAAAGGGACATGAAAAAATAATAAAAATAATGACTATAGCCCCTGAGCTAGAAAATATAGAGAAGATAATTGAATTAATGAAAACATTGAAAATAGTACCTTCAATTGGGCATACTGATGCAACTTATAAAGATGTTTTAAAAGTGAAGAAATTAGGAGTAAGGCAATTTACTCACTTTTTTAATGCTATGCGTGGTTTTCATCACCGCGAACCTGGTTGTGTAGGAGCAGGATTGATGGAAAAAGATATGACAATGGAGCTATCATTAGATGGATATAATGTAGTTCCGTCAGTAATAAATTTTTTAATTGAAGTTAAGGGTAGTGATTATATTTCTATTGTCACTGATGCTACTTCTTCAGCTGGAATGGAAGATGGTACATATTTACTGGGCAAAACTGAGGTTAATAAAAAAGGTAATATAGTTTTAGATAAAGTTGGTAATTTTGCAGGCAGCGCAATCACTATGGATATGGCTTTTAAAAATTTTGTAAAATTTACTAATTTAAGTTTAGAGAAGGCTATAAATGTTGCAACTATAAACCCGGCAAAAGTTTTAGGTGTAAGTAAACATAAAGGTTCAGTAAGTGAGGGTAAAGATGCAGATTTAATTATATTTGATAGGGATTTAAATTTAAAATCAGTTATGATAAGCAGCAATTTTATAAGATTGCAGAATAAAGTTATTAATTAGCTGTGTTTATTAATTTATTTGAAGCAGATAAAATTAGATTTTTACTAAAATATTTTTGAAAAGTATAGATCAAAAATGCAAGGGATCAATATGAAAGAATTAAATAGAGAAAATTTAATACCCAAATATTTTCAAATAGAGGAAGATATCGTAAGAAAAATAGAAAGTGGTGAACTAAAAGTTCATGATCAAGTATTTTCAGAAAAAGAGCTATGCGTTGAATATAATGTTAGTAAAATAACTTCAAGGAAAGCACTTCAGGATTTAACATATAGAGGTATATTATATAGGATTCAAGGTAAGGGGACTTTTGTTTCTGCTCCGAAGATAGAAACCGGTTCAAGATTTTTAACAAGTTTCTCTGAAGATATGGAAAAAAGAGGGTTCACTGCAAAATCATTAGAAATTTCAAGAAGTTTAATTATACCTAAAAAAAAGATACTCAAAGACTTATACCTAAGAGATGATGATAAGACTATAGTTATAAAAAGATTAAGGTTTGCAAATGATGAGCCAATGGGTATTCAAACCTGTTACTTACCTTATAAGTATTTTCATTTTATTTATGATAACAATATTAAATTTGAATCGTTATATGAGTATATTGAAAAGGAACTAAGGATAAAAATAAAAAATGCCAAAGAATCATATCAGGCTATTAATGTTGGTAAAAACGATGCTAAAATACTTGGATTAAATAAAGGTGATCCAGCATTATTTGTTTACAGGAATACTTTCGACGAAAGTGGTAAACCTATTGAATGTGTTGAATCAATAATGAGATCTGATAGATATATAGTGGTAGTAAATTTAAACAGATAATTTTATGTAAATAAAATTAGTTTAAGTATTAATTATAGATTTAGCTATCAGTGAGTAACTTTCTAGCAAAATTTTAACTAGAAGCTTAGTAAATTATTATAAAAATTATAAATAGTATATTGGAGGTAAAAATGTCTTGTGAAGTTTATTTAGAAAAAATTCAAGGTTTATTAAAGAAAATCGAAAATGAGCAAAAAGAAAATATAGAAGATGCAGCTAAAATAATGACTGATTCTATATATAAAAAAAGGTTTGTATTTTTATTTGGCAGTGGTCATTCTATATTGCCTTGCATGGATATATTCCCAAGATATGGAACTTTTGTTGGTTTTCAGCCAATTACAGATAATAGATTGATGTGGAGTAGTGTTGTGGGGCCAGGAGGGACCAGGGAATTACTTTGGATAGAAAGGCAGGAAGGTTATATTAAAGAAATATTAAAAAGTTATAATATGACTGAAAGTGACTCTATTATTATATTCTCTCATGGTGGTGTTAATGCTGCTCCAGTTGAAATGGCTTTAAATTGTAAAGATAAAGGTATGAAAGTTATTGGAATCACAAACATTGAATATTTAAAAGTATCAAAATCTAAGCATTCGAGTGGTAAAAGACTCGGAGATATTGCTGATATAGTTATAGATAATTGTACTCCGATAGAAGATGCATTGGTTGAAATAAAAAATTTAGAATATAAGGTTGCACCTGCTTCGACTGTAACAAGTATAGTAATATCGATGTCTTTGGTTTCTGAAACAGCAAAACTACTAACAGAGAGAGGTATGAAATTGGACATTTTTATTTCGCCTACTGTTGAAAACGCGGACTCTGATCATAATAATAAAGTTTATGAGAAATATATGGAAAATGTATATAAAAAGTGGTAAAGAAAAATGAGAATATTAATAGAAAATAATTATAAATTACTATCAAAAAAAGCTGCGGAACACTTTAAAAATTTAGTAAAAAAGAAATTAATGAAAACCGTTGCATTTCCTACTGGAAATACTCCTTTTCTATTTTATAAAGAATTAGTGAATTTATATAAGAATGGTGAAGTAGATTTTTCTAATATTACAGGGTTTTAGTAGATGAATATTATCCAGTTTCTAATAACTCTAAATATAGTTTTAGATATTATATAAACAATAATTTTTTTAATCATATAAATATTGGGAAAAAGTATTATTATAATAGTGGGAATGAAAACTTTTTAAAAGAATGTAATCTATATGAAGAAAAAATAAAAAAAGAAGGTGGATTAGATCTTGTAATTCTAGGTATAGGTTACAATGGGCATATTGGTTTTAATGAGCCTGGCAGCGATTTTACAAGTAGAGTAAGATTGGTAGAGCTAAAAAGTAGTACTTTAGATATAAATAAAAAGAAATATAAAGTTAAAGATAATCTTCCAGGATATTCATTAACATTGGGTATTTATAATATTTTTAAGGCAAAAAGAGTTTTGGTTTTAGCTTCAGGAAAAGAAAAATCCGAAGAAGTGAAAGATTTTATTGAAGGTTATATAACAAAATTATTGCCTGTTTCAATTTTAAAGCTTCATAAAGATTTAACTGTAATTCTAGATGAAGGGTCTGCCAATACATTGAATAAAGAAATAAGACAAATAATTAAATAACTGTTAATGATCATTAAAAATTATATATAGATTGGAGCTCAGTATGGTAGTAAAAGATTATTATGAAAGTGTTAAGAAGATTTTAGATAAAATTTATCGGACACAATTAAATAAAATAATAAAGTCAGCAGAGATTATAGCTGAATCAATTGCAAATAATGGCGCAGTTTATGTATTTGGAGCAACGCATGCCGGAATAATATCTGAGGAACTTTTTTTTAGAGCAGGTGGTTTGATGCCAGTAAATCCAATTTTTGCTCCAGATTTAGTAACAACAGTAAGACCAATGACTAATACTTCAAAAATTGAAAATTTAGAGGGGTATGGCAAAATAATTATTGAAGGTTCTGGTATAACCGATAAAGATGTTTTGATTGTTCATTCAGTATCTGGCAGGAATACGACTCCAATTGAAGTAGCAATGTGGGGTAAAAAAATGGGGGCTAAATTAATAATTTTGACTAATCTAGCTTTTTCGAAAAGTGTAAAATCAAGGCATTCCAGCAGGAAAAGGTTATTTGAATTAGATTCAGATATAATTATTGATAATTGTGGAATAATTGGTGACGCTGTTGTTGAAATTAATGGATTGGGGCAAAAAACTGCCTCTACATCTACTGTTAGTGGTTGTTTTATTGTTAATTCAATAATGGCACAGGTTGTCGAGAACTTAGTTAGAAAAAATATTACACCTCCGGTTTTTGTTAGTGCTAACATAGATGGCGGTACAGAACAAAATCAAAAGTTATTGGAAGAATACAAAGATAGAATTAAATATTTATAAATAAATAGTTAATTTAAGTGTAAAATGGTAAAAATTTTAATAGGTAGAATTCTTTTTGCAGATAGCATAATCAAAAAAGGCTCAGTTAGTATAAGTAGTGGTAAAATAGTTATGATAGAAGGGAACCCAGGAACAGCTCCACAAAGATTAAGAAGAGAAGGATTTGACGGAGTTCTGGCAAAACATGAGAACTGGGAAGTAGTTTATAGCCAGGCTATCGAAGCATGGACGAAAGAAGGATCTCTTGCAATGATGGAAGATTTTATCCAGACAGGTCAGGAGTTTAATTTTGTTAGCTGTCAGTGGTCTACAGCTGCATTAGCTGATGCTCAGGCATTAAAAGAAGCTGGTATGATTGATGATGTATGTGTAACTGGTGTAGAATTTACAAGTGAATGTGTACCATATATAAAAAATGGCTCGGTTGATATGCTTTCTTTTTATTCTGTTGAAAACACAGGATATATTACTATAGAAAATACAGTTAAATACTTAAATGGAGAAGAAATTCCCGCATTTATAGAAGTTTTTCATGAAATTGTTTCTATAGATAATGTTGATACAATTACTCCTGAAATGTAAGTTAATAGAATTTACTAACATTTTTAACTAAAAATTTAACTGACTGGTTCCCAAAATACCAAGAATCCAGCCAGGTAAAGTAATATTTTGGTGAGTTTATGAAAAAAATTTGGATTGGATCACAAATCTTTATAAAAAAAAATAGTAATTTATCCTTTGGAGATTTAAAGAAGCTTATTTTTAATGGAAAAAAATATTTGAATCTGAGCAGCCTAATGCTTTGGGCAAATAATGACTTTAATTTATATGAGAGCTTTGTAAAAATCTGTAATGAATTTGAAATTGAGTCATATTTATGGGTTCCTGTCCTATCAGATATTCCGAATTATAAGATAACAGAAGAACAATTAACTCTTAATTATGACGGAACTCGTGGATATGGCAAAACAGGCCAGTGGAAGAATCCCAATCAGAAAGAAGAAAAATTTTTATTTATCTGTCCTAATAACAAAACTGCAGTGAATAATTTATTTAAATTATTTAAAAAAAATGTAGATAACTTTAACTTTGATGGTGTTATTCTGGATAGAATCAGATATTCTTCCGGCACAAATGGGCTTGAATCAATATTTTCATGCTTTTGTGAATATTGCAAGGAAAAATTTAATTATAAGTATAACTTATCACTGAATGAATATATAAAAAAAATTAAAGATTTCTTAAGTAATTTTAAAAAAATAACTAATGAGGATATTAAAAGATGGCCAAGTTTTGAATATATATGGGAGCTATTCGGCATAAAAAAATTTATGAATTTTAAAAATTTTAATGTACATGATATTGTGAAAAAATTTTCGGATTATGCAAAAAGCAAATCTATGATGGTTGGTACTGATTTATATAGCTATTCCTTATTACCAATCGTATCCCAGGATTACAGTATATTACAGGAAAGCTTTAACTGGATAAGCCCTATGATGTATTGTCATGCTATAGGCCCTGCGGGTATTCCTCTGGAAATATCCTGTCTTACAAATGCTTTTAAAGTTATTAATAATAATCTGAGCGAAAAAAATATATTAAAATTCTTTAAGAATATTATGGGAATAGAACTACCTGAAAGCTTGAATGTTTTGTTAGAAAAAGGAATTTCAGAAGAGTTTTTATCAGTTGAAATAAAAAAGATAGAAAATTTATGCTTATCAAGTGAATTGAAAATTTATACAGGTTTTGAAGCTGTAAAGATACCTGGTGTTTGTATTATTGATGAAATGATATTGGGCAATTATATTGAACAAATTTATGATAAAACCGAGGGATTTATTTTATCATGGAATTTATTAGATATACCCAAGTCAAATTTAAAATTAATTAGCAAAAGTTTATGATGAAAAATGAAAGATGAAATAATTTTAAAAATTAATGTAGCTTGTCTTGGTAGGAAACTTGATAAATTAACTATGATTTTTACTGATTGTAATACTGGAGGATTTTTAAAAAATTTAAATGTTGGCAAAGCATTTATATCTAATTCTGGCTATCAATGAAGGCTGGTATTACTGAACCAAATCCTCTTCAAGCTTTTATAAAGAAAATAATGATTGAAAATTCGATTCAAACTATACTTTTAATTAACCATAGCAAATTTGGCATGATTGCATTAAATAAAGTTTGAATACTTGATAAAATTAGTGCTGTAGTAACTGATAGAAACCAAACAAATACCTATATTGATTATTTTAAAGAAAATAATATAAAACTCATATGTTAAGCATTTATTTGAATGGTTTATTGATACAACTCTTAGTAGAGCAATTAGAAACGTTGTTTTCACTGCAAAGCATGAAAATCTAGTGGGAATAGAACTTTTAGTGGTAAAACCATTTAATCCTGATGGTGAAAAAATCAGTAGACTGATAATTTTTGTTGACTATCTTAATGCTAATGTTCATAGTTTTATATTTTAAATAGAACATTGTGTAACATATGCAAGTGAATGTGAATTGTGGGTATATCACTTAAAGTGATCTATTATGGGATTAGTAGATAAAATAGACTTAGAAATAATTAAAAATGCTGGAGTTGTTTGTACAGGTGGTGCTGGTTTTCCAACACATGTAAAGCTGGATACAAAAGTAGATACTTTAAAATTAAAAGCTATAATTATATTAATCTGGACATAAAGATAACTATTACAAATCAAAATATTGTAAAAAAGAGGAGAAGAAATTGAATATTATTATCCCTATTAAACAGGTACCAGAGACAAGTAACGTAAAAATGGACGAAAAGACAGGTACAATGATAAGAGAAGGAGTAGAGAGCATTATTAACCCTCTTGATCTATATGCAATTGAGGTTGGAATCCAGTTAAAAGAAGAACATGGTGGTAAAGCAATAGTAATTTCTATGGGACCTCCAAGTGCAGAAAAAGCTTTAAGGGAAGCAATTTCTATGGGGTGTGATAATGGTATACTGGTAACAGGAAAAGAATTTAAAGGTTCTGATACCTGGGCTACTTCTTTTGTGTTATCTAAATCTATACAAAATATAGGAAATTATGATTTGATTTTAACCGGTGAACGTGCCACGGATGGTGATACGGGGCAGGTAGGTCCAGGTATAGGTTCATTTCTTGATATTCCTCTGGCTACTTATGTGAGTAAAATTGTCAAAATTACTGATAAAAATATCGTAGTGGAGCGATTAGTTGAAGATGGTTATGAAACTCTAAAGATGCCTTTGCCGGCACTATTAACTGTAATTAAAGAAATAAGTTATCCAAGACTTCCAACACTGCGAGGTAAACAAAAAGCTAAAAAGACAGAGATACCTGTATGGTCGGCAGACAATATTAAACTGAATAAATCAAAACTCGGACTTAAAGGTTCGCCCACCCGAGTAGTTAAAATCAGTCATCCTAAGGTTACCAGAGGAGGTACAATTGTAAAACCAAATGATGAAGAAAGCCTGTTGAAGGCTGTCGACCAATTAATAGAATTTATACGAAAAAAAGAATTTATCTAAAGAGGTTAAACAAATGAGTAGTCGGGATGTCTGGACTATAGTTGAACAGAACAAGGGAAAAATTAGAGAAGTATCTTATGAGATTTTAACCCGGGGAAGAAAGTTGGCTGATAAGTTAGGGGTAGAGCTGGCGTCAATACTAATGGGATATAATATTAGTGACGATAAATCAAACGAACTTATCTATAGAGGAGCAGATAAGGTACATGTAGTAGATGGTCCTTTATTAGAAAACTTTATTGTGGAAAACTATAGTAATGTCTTGGTGGACTTAGTTAGAAAATATAAACCTAATATTATAATTGCAGGTGCTACAACGAGTGGTAGAACCTTAATGCCTCATGTGGCTATCAGAGTAAATACTGGGCTGACTGCTGATTGTACTGAACTTGATATCGAAAAAGAAACAAATAATCTTCTGCAAACAAGACCTGCTATTGGTGGTAATATTTTAGCAACAATTAAGACACCCAACAACAGGCCACAGATGGCTACAGTCAGGGTAAAATCAACTAAGCCAGCTCCAATAGACAGGAGCAGAAGGGGTGAGATTGTTAAAATTAAGCTTAAACTCGAATTGATTGATGGCAGGACAGAAAGAATAGGATTTAGAAAAACTGAAGACGAAGCTACAAGTATCCAGGATGCAGATATCATAGTATCAGGCGGACGAGGTTTGAGAAAAAAGGAAAATTTTACTTTGATTCGGCAGCTGGCTAAAAATTTAGGCGGGGTTGTTGGTGCATCCAGAGATACAGTTGATAGAGGTTGGATATCTTATCCACATCAAGTTGGCCTGAGTGGTAAAACAGTATCTCCAAAATTATATATAGCTATAGGTATTTCAGGTTCAATCCAACATCTTGCTGGTATAAAAACATCGGATTTTATTATTGCTGTTAATAATGATCCTGATGCACAAATTTTTAAAATATCGGACTTTGGAATCGTCGGAGACCTATTTGAAGTTGTACCTCTATTGAATGAAAGATTGGCAAAGGAGGCCAATTAAGATGAAATATAATATGGTAACAGAGGAAATTTTAAATAAATTAATTGAAATTGTAGGCAGTAAGAATGTTTTGGCTGATAAAGAAAAAATAGAAACCTATTCACACGATGAAACACCCAAGGAACAATATGCATGTATGCCAGAAGTTGTAGTAATTCCTAAAACAGCAGAAGAAATAACAGAGATTGTTAAAATAGCTAATAAAAAATTAATACCAATTACTCCACGTGGTGCAGGAAGTGGTCTTTCTGGTGGTTCTATACCTGTTTTTGGTGGTATTGTAATTTCTTTAGAAAAAATGAATAAGATTTTAGAGATAGATTATAATAATATGATGATGGTTTTGGAACCAGGAGTAGTCACTAATGATATAAACGAAGTAATTGCAGAAAAGGGTTTATTTTATGCTGGTTATCCTATGAGTGTGGAAACTTGTTTTATTGGTGGTAATGTTGCTGAAAATGCTGGTGGTGGTAGAGCTGTTAAATATGGGGTTACAAGTCGCTATATCATGGGATTAGAAATAGTAACTCCGGAAGGTGATATAGTCCAGCTGGGAGGAAAGCTAGTTAAAGATGTTACTGGCTATGACATAAAGCAACTTATAATAGGCTCGGAAGGGACTTTAGGGATTGTTACTAAAGTAATAATTAAATTGATTCCATTACCTACAGTTAAAGTAGATTTACTTGTATTATTCAAAGATGTCAAATCTGCTATTGAGATGGTTCCTAGAATTATGACTGAAGCAAAAATTGTTCCCACTTCTGTAGAATTCATGGATAAGATGTCTGTACAAGCATCATGCCAGTATTTAAATGAACACCTACCATACCAGAAGTCTGGTGCGATGTTACTAATAGAGGTTGATGGTAATCGTGAAGATTTGGTTAATGATGATTCAGTAACTATTGGTGAACTATGTCTTAATAATGGTGCAATAGAAGTCTACGTAGCAGATAACTACACTACTCAGGAAAGGATCTGGAGTGTTAGGCGTAATATTGCTGAAGCTTTTATGGTTGTAAGTCCCCATCAGAGTCTAGAAGATATTGTGGTTCCAATATCGGCTATCCCTGATTTGATGCCAGAGCTTGATAGAATTTCTAAAAAATACAATATTCAAATTCCATGTTATGGTCATGCTGGTGATGGCAACTTGCATGCGACTTTAGTGAAGAACCCTGAAAGCACTATGGAAGAATGGTATGATGTAGAAGTCAAAGCTTTAAAAGAATTATATCAGGCAACTAAAAAACTTGGTGGCACCCTAAGTGGTGAACATGGTATTGGTTCTAAGCGAAAAGATTTTATAGGAATCGTAAGCAGCCCTGTTGAAATAGATTTGATGCGCAGAATTAAAAAAGCTTTTGACCCCAATAATATTATGAATCCAGGTAAAATATTTGATTTAAAATAAAAAAAATATTTTCCAGCTTCATTCAAGATTCAATCTTCGAATCGCACCCATTAAGTGCTTCCTAATAATATGTTTTTTATCATTTTTATTTTATTCCATTACATCAGGCACCATTGCACTTAACTTAAAATAACCAGAGTACTACATTTATGCATAACTTTATACAAAATGTCATGTATATACTGGCAAGTGACGGCTGTTTTGGAAAAGACGGGTTCTTTTATGCTTCTCCCATTAGAATAGATACCTCAAGCCTTGAGGAGCTTTTTATATACAGGGTATATAAAAAGCTACTTTCAAAAGGTCTTATAACTGAGAGAGTCATAGAGCTTATACTATCCTGGAGGCATTCCGGCTTTGGACTCTACTGCGGGAACAGGATAAGTCCAAGTGAGGCAAGGTCAATAGAGAACCTTGCAAGATATATTATAAGGGCGTCCTTTTCTTAAGAAGAGGATGAAGTATTTTCCGGAAGAGGCAAAAGTTACATACAAATCCAAATACAGTAAAGAGAAAAAAGAGTTTAGCGCTCTTGAATGGATGGCAGCACTTTGCTCCCATATACCGGACCAGGGTGAGCAAATGTTACGCTATTATGGTTATTATAGTAATGTTACAAGGGGCAGACTGAAAAAAGAAGAAAGTGGACTGGATTACTATATCCTGGAGGACGAGTATCCTAAAAAGAGCAATAAATCCTGGGCAAGGCTTATTATGAAAATATATGAAGTTTCCTCTTGATTTTATAATTATGACAATTTATATTTTGATTAATTTGGTTTAAAATACAAGTATTGTATTTAAACACAATATATTTGTATTTGTTTTAAAATGGCTAAGGATGTTTCATCTATTTTTTCATTAATCGGAGAAGGGGTATGAATAAATTAGAAGATATTAAAAAGATCTTAAAGCGGTCTAAAGAAGAGTTGAGGAAAAAATATGGAGTAATAGAGATAGGTATATTCGGTTCTTATGTGAGGGGTGAACAATATAAAGGTAGCGATCTTGATATACTTATAGAATTTGAACCAGATCCAAAAATGGACCTTATAGATTTTATTGAACTTGAAAATTATATATCTGAACTATTGGGTATAAAGGTTGGCCTTGTAATGAAATCAGCTCTTAAACCAAGGATTGGTAGGCAGATTTTAAAGGAGACAGTTTATCTATGAAAAGAGAAATTGGTGATTATGTTCAGGATATTGTAAGGCAAAACAACTTCTTATGATGTAGCTTCATATATTAAATTCATTGGATGATGGTAAAGCATTTGTGTTTACTTATAGTGAACACAAATGGTTCTAAAAACAAGGATATAACCGACCCAAAAGATGTCTCAATTGTAGAGAAAAAGAATTTATAAATAAGCCAGAAAATTTATAGTTTATAACTTTTTAAGTACTGGTGTTGCAATTTAATGAGAAAAACTTTTGCTCTAATTTAAATATAGTGTTATCAACATCGTCCAGTCCGGGGAGCCAGCTTAATACTTGTATCAATATTTACATTTATATATTTATTTATAAATTACTTATGGTTTGAATCCGCTATCCTCAGTCATTTAATACAATTATGTAGCGGATCTCTTAAAAAGACTAACTAACTCATAAAGGTTCTAAATATATAATAAAAACTATATAATACTCTTTATATATAGTTTATATTAATAAGGGGTGCCCATTGTCAAATAAATTTATAAATCTAAAAGCAGGAAAAAATACCTTCCGATTAATACTAATAGCTTGTTTGATTAGTATTCTAGTGGTGACAGTTATCTCCTGTAAGGGGGTACAAGTAATTGGCTCAGGAAATGTCATTTCTGAAGATAGGGCTGTATCAGGATTTAGTAAGGTTTCGATTTCAGGAAGTGGAAATCTATTTATAGAACAGGGAGATGAGGAATCCATAACCATTAAAGCTGAAGATAACTTGACTCACTTGATTACAACCAGAGTTTCAGGGAATACTTTGACTATTGGCTTTAAATTAGGGACTAATGTAAGTACTACAAAAAGTATAGAATTTCATCTTCAAGTTAAAGATCTTGATAGTATCTCTACTTCAGGTTCAGGAAATGTAAATTGTGCCGGTTTGAGCACCAGTAATCTTACCATTAGGACCAGTGGTTCTGGTGATGTAGATATGAGTAATATTATAACTACCATTATTGATATTAATTCATCCGGTTCTGGAAATTATACCTTGGCTGGTAAAACAGATAGTCTTGAGATATC
>Ga0307380_10009344_pt1 | contig 12458 bp, 9 predicted proteins | sample UN3MG_FD_202239 | JGI IMG/M metagenome (GOLD analysis project Ga0307380, IMG submission 202239) | Soil microbial communities from Risofladan, Vaasa, Finland - UN-3 | ecosystem: Environmental > Terrestrial > Soil > Coastal area > Acid sulfate soil | place: Finland: Risofladan, Vaasa | collected... | reverse complement strand
GCTTCCCCTGGAAGTTCCACAAGACCCCAGCCAAAGCTGGAATCGCGCCTGAGCTGGGCGAGCACAACAATGAGGTTTACAAAGGATTAGGCTATTCTGATGCGGATATTGAGCAGTTTAAAAAAGAGGGGGTAATCTAAGACACCAGTTACTCTAGCTTATTTACAAAACCGGTGAGTCATCCCGCATATCAGATTAGCCAAGAAGCTTTTGCAGGGGCACCACATAAAGATAGGCTAGAGGGACCGGGTTGTGTTCAAAAGTTGGTTATTTTTTAAATCCAACGAGAAGAACTAAAACATCGCTTCCCTCTCCTTGTTAAGTAGAGAAGAGCTTTTTTACTAAATCCTAGCCCTTTTCTGGGTGTATACAATTCCTTACACACAAATACTTTCCCTATTGCATAGGCTATGCTACAATGAATCTAAAAGCTGTTATTCTTCCTCTCTGATGGGGATAGCCCCTCCAAAAACTATATTTCCCTTTCCCCTGATAAGGAGAAAAGGGGGATAGGGTTGACAAGTAATCTTATAGCAGAACAACTAAAGCAACTACCACCCAGCCCTGGCGTCTACCTTATGAAAGAGGCTGAAGGTAATATACTATATGTCGGTAAGGCAGCTAATCTTCATCAACGGGTAAGGTCATATTTTAGCGCTGGGCAGAAGCTTTCACCAAAACTTGAGCGAATGGTAGCCCGAGTAGATGATTTTGACTTCTTTGTTACCACTTCAGAACAAGAGGCTCTTATCCTTGAATTAAACTTGATAAAGAGGCACCGCCCTCGCTACAATGTTCGGCTTAAAGATGATAAAACCTTCCCTTACCTCAAGATAGACATCAATGAAGATTGGCCCAGGGTGCATATTACTCGGCGTCTGGAAGAAAATGGAGGGCGTTACTTTGGTCCCTTTGCCAGCGCTAAGTCAGTGCGCCAAACCCTGAAGGTACTTAAAGGAATCTTCCCATTTCGCTCTTGTCGCAAATCAATCACTGGCACTGATTTACGACCTTGCCTTGAGTATCACATCCACCATTGTCTTGGACCTTGTATTGGCATCGTGAGCGAAGAGGAATATGCTGAGGTAATAAAGCAGATAATCCTTTTCCTTGAGGGGAAACAAGAAATGGTAGTCCAAGAGCTACAAAGTAAGATGGGTAAAGCCGCTGAAGCTTTGGACTTTGAAAAGGCTGCTTTACTTAGAGACCAAATCCAGGCTATAGACAGGGTTATTGAAGGGCAAAGAATCGCCACTACGGTAAGTGGCGAGCAGGATGTTATCGCCTTTGCTAGTGATAAAGACCAAGCCTATGTCCAGGTTTTCTTTATCCGCAGTGGTAAGCTGATTGGACGAGAAAGCTTCGTATTGCAGGGTGCTCGCTCTGAAGAGCCAGGGCAAATCATGACCAATTTTATTAAGCAATTTTACGCCTCCGCCCCTCATACACCTCCCTTATTACTACTCCAGTATCCTGTGGAAGACAGGACTATTATTGAGAGCTGGCTTCAAAGCAAACGAGGGGCTAAAGTCCATATTCAAGTGCCTCGCCGGGGCAATAAAAAACAACTGGTAAGAATTGTCGCTGAGAATGCTCAGCAAGGTATGGAGCAACTTAAAATCAAGCAGCTAGCTGCTCCTGCAGCACTGGTGACGGCTTTAGCTGAAATAAAGAGAAACCTTCGCCTTCCCCGCTTACCCTCCCGAATGGAAGGCTTTGACATCTCCAACATACAGGGAACAGTGGCAGTAGGCAGTATGGTAGTCTTTGAGCAAGGGAAACCCAAGCCATCTCATTATAGGCGCTTCAGAATCAAAACGGTGTCAGGTGCTAACGACTATGCTATGCTTCAGGAGGTAATTAAACGAAGATTTAAGCGGAGTCTCAAGAGTGATGCCTCTACCCCAAATACCTGGGCAATTCTACCTGACCTTGTATTCATTGATGGCGGCAAAGGACAGCTCAACTCCGTGCTGGCAGCAATGCGCGAAGTAGGAGTCGGTTCCGTGCCTACGGCTAGCTTAGCCAAGGAAAACGAGGAGATTTTTGTGCCCCAGAAGAGAGAGCCCATCGTTTTACCCCGCAGTTCCCCAGGTCTTCAATTACTACAGCGCCTTAGAGACGAGGCACATCGCTTCGCCTTGGGCTATCACCAGAAAATGCGCAGGAGACAAACCTTTGCCTCAGTCCTTGATACTATCCCTGGTATAGGACCCAAGCGTAAGCGTGCCCTGCTCAAACAGTTTGGCTCAGTTCAAGCCATTAGAGAAGCTTCTATAGAGGAGTTAGCCACCACCAGAGGCATGAGTAAGAATCTAGCCCAAAAAGTAAAGGAGCACCTGTAACCGGCAATGCCAGCTAATTTACCGCCACAATACTTTGAAGCGGAAAAGAACTTCCGATTGGCTAAACGCCCCGAAGAAAAGATAGCCGTGCTGGAAGAAATGCTGGCTATTATGCCCAAACATAAGGGGACAGACCACCTGCGTGCTGAGCTAAGAGGCAGAATCGCCAAGCTGACCCAGCTAGCTACCAAAAAGTCTGGTGTTCATCGAGCATCCATGGCTATTGAGAAAGAGGGCGCCGCCCAGATAGCAGTAATTGGTTTGCCCAACGCTGGTAAATCCCAGCTTGTGGCCAGTATTACTAATGCCTCACCTAGTGTAGCCGAATACCCCTTTACCACCCACAATGCCACCCCGGGGATGATGGAATTTGAGAACATTCAGATACAACTGATTGATACCCCACCCCTGGCACTCCTGTCTATTGAGTGGTGGCTCCGCCACATACTTATACGGGCTGATGCCCTACTGATTGTGGTGGACTTAAGTGACGCTCCACTAGCCCAAATGGGAGACATCACGGCACAACTGGAAAAAATAAGAATAGTAATCGGTGAAAGAAAGGTTGAAGAGGCAGGCACTATCCTGTATCAGAAGAAGGCACTAATTATCGGCAATAAGCTAGACCTGGACAATGCCAGTAAAAACTACAAAGTTTTGAAGAATAAATATGAAGAGCAATTACCGATTATAGCTATCTCAGCTAAAGAAGGGGTTGGCTTAGAAGAGCTAAAGCGTGAAATCTATCAGATGCTTGATATTATTCGGGTATATACCAAGACTCCAGGGCAAAAACCGGACTTCAACGACCCGATAATCATTAAACGGGGAAGCACGCTGGAAGATGCCGCTGCCGCCGTCCATAAGGATTTCGCCCACAAGCTAAAATATGCCCGCATCTGGGGTTCAGGCAAGCACGATGGGCTAATGGCAAAAAGAGACCACATCCTTGAGGATGGTGATGTTATAGAACTACATTTGTAGTTGAGAGAGCAAGCCTATCAAGTACTGTAAGGTGGCTAGGATATTGGCACCTCATCAAGAGGGTTACTATGAAAAATAATATGAAAGGGGAAACAAATGAAACTAGAAGGTAAGATATCTATCATCACTGGCGGTGGTACCGGATTGGGGAAGGCTATGGCTTTAGAATTTGCAAATGCTGGGGCTGATGTCGTAGTCTGCAGCCGTAACAAAGACAACATCGAGAAAGCACGCGATGAGATTATGGCATTAGGGAGACGTTCGCTAGCCATAGTTACCGATGTATGTGTCAAGGAGCAAGTAGCTAACATGGTGAAGAAAGTAATAAATGAATTTGGCAAAATCGATATCTTGGTGAATAATGCTGGGACTGGCCGCCTTGCTCCTATCCTGGATTTAACAGAGGATATATGGGATATGACATTAGACACAAACCTCAAAGGGCTCTTCTTGTGCACGCAGGCTGTAGCTAAGCACATGGTAGAGCAAAAATATGGGAAAATTATTAATATTGCATCTACAGTAGCTCTAGGTAGCATTGAAGTGGGAGGAAGCGCTTACACTGCTTCGAAATTTGGCGTAGTTGGATTCACCAAGGCTAGCGCTAGAGAATTTGGACCGTATGGAATAAATGTCAACGCGATTGCACCGGGGAGAATTCCAACTGAAAAATCTTATGCCCATAGTACACCAGAGCTAGTAAAGCATTTTGAAGATGGAAAGGCGGCTTGTCTTCTTGGGCGGCTTGGTACTCCTGAGGATATTGCACACTTAGCTCTTTTCTTAGCTTCGGATGATGCATCTTTCGTAAATGCAGAGCTGATTGCTTGCAATGGTGGTAGAACCAATCTAATGGGGCGCTAATTTTTGATGTGCACTCTTACAGCAAAAACTTGTTAACCGCCGCAGCCAGACCGCTGTGGTCAACATCAAGGGTAATATAGTCGGCTACTGCCTTGAGTTCGTCAGGGGCACCACCCATAGCAATACCCAGGCCAGCTGAGGAAAGAAGTGAGATATCATTAGTCCCATCCCCAACAGCTATAACCTCAGCCAAAGGTATCCCTAGAAATGAAGCCAATGCTTCCAGCGCTTTCCCCTTAGATACTCCAGGGGCAAGCACATTGATAAAATCAACCTCCGGATAAGCCGGCGTTTTTGTCCAAGAGAAGCTAAGGCTATCCTTGAATTGAAGGTAAAGAACCTCGGCTTTAGCTTTCTCTTCCGGGGAGAGGAGAGTCAGGACCCCTTTAATAATCCTCTCCTTCTGCCAGAGTTTGCTGATGTCTACTACAGTAGGCGGTGTATGATAGAAATCACGGCGGATATCACTTGCCCATGTTTCCCGCTCGACAAAATAATGGTCTGCCGAATAGAACTCAAGGTTTATTCCATTTAGATGAGCAAGTTCAACAGCCTGCTTCACTACCATTCTATCAATCGGTTGAACATAGATTTCCTTGCCATGACTAGGATTGCTTACTAAGGCGCCATCAAAGAATATATGGTAGCTATCCAGTGATAACTGACTAATAATTCCTGAACAGGCTGTTACAACTCGCCCGGTAGACAAAGAAACCGACAAACCTAAATCGCCGACTCTAGCCAATGCATTCCTGTCCTCAGCCGAGATGACTCCGTTTTTATCTAACAGCGTGCCATCTATATCCAATACTAGAAGTTTATAAGGCTCTACCAACCTCGCCCCCTTTATTCCCCCTTCAATAAGGAGAAGCTAATTTCTGTAGCAGGGCTACGCCCGTCTACGCTGCCATGGAGCTTAATACGGGCAAAATCTGCCGTCATGGTCTTTCATAGAGGCGGGCAAACAAGCTGCCCGGGACATAAAAGAAGGGGTGAGGGATTCACCCCCACCCCTTTTGCTTCTCATGCCACTAATCCCATATCGGGAATTGCCGAAGCCCTTTCGGCGGTGGCTACTGCTACCTAATATCCCATCTCTGCCTTTAAGTCCTGGTCAATCCAGGCGTAGGCCATAACGTAAGCGATCTCAAAGTCTGCAATGTTACACTCACCATAGTAATTCTTTATCCACGGCCACCAATAGTGCCCATCCGGTCTAGCGGCGCTAGGTATATAGGGACACTCACGAAGTATTATTTGGCCTGCCTCCCTAATATAGCCGTTTAGCGTATCGGTATCTGTCTCTGTCCCCATCAAGGCACACAACTCATCAAAACGCTCGTTCGACCAACTAGCATAGTTAAAGAAATGGTCGGTCTGCCCAGAGCGGACGAGTATATCAATTGCATTCCCCACCTCGCAATTAATCGATGCAATCGAGTGATTGTATTCTTGCTTGGCCAGCATCTCCCTAAAGGCAATATCATCGATTGATACTATTTCAACCTCAACGCCAATCTTAGCCCACACGTCTTTAAGCAGAGAAGCTTCATCTAGAGCCAAGGCCGAGCTGCCTGCCCAAGTTTGGATCTTTAAGGTGCCAAAAGGGTGACCAGCATCTTCCAGCATCTCTATGGCCAGTGTCGGGTTATAGTCATATAGTATTTGGATATCCGCCGGCAGGTCTTCCATCGGGATGTAAAGGTCGGCCGACCCGCGGTACCATGGGTACCAGTGGACTGGTAGTGGCCCAACGCCACGGAGGTCAGCGAAGGCTGCCCTATCGGTGCCAATAGCCATAGCTCGCCGAACATCTACATCGTCGAAGGGTGGCTCGTCACACTTTAATCCTATGTTTGTCCCACCACCCCCAGCATATTTGGCTGATAATATCCCAGGAGCTGTTTCGTCTAAGGTGGCCCAGTCCGAGGCCGGCATTATATTAACGAAGTCAAGCGTTCCTGTCCGCAGGGCGGCTACTATGGTGGCGCTATCAGGAAGGATGGGCCATATCAGCTCGTCTATAAACGGTATTTGATATTCCACGCCGTCGATGGTCGTCGTTTTCCGGAAGTGAGGGTTCCTTTCGTAGGTCATGTGAGAACCAACGACATACTCTTTCATCATAAATGGTCCGGTGCCAATCATATCATTCCAGTTATCAGAACCCTCGGTTTCAGGAGGAGAAACATTGGAGCGATCTTCCCAGCCAACGATATAGAACCAAGCACTATTGTAGTCAGTGAATTCAATAGTAAGATCGTATCTACTCGTGGCGTATATCTCCCCTGTCCATGACTTGAACGCCCCCCCCGCCGGGGCGGCCCGGAAGTATCTTAGGTCAGCGGCAATATCCTCGGCAGTAAGTTCCCTGGCTTCCATTACCTGTGGTTTATTATCGTGCCACATAATTCCCGGCCGTACGTGCCAGACTGCCTTTTCGGTACTAACTTCCCAACTTTCGATCAAGTTGCCTATCATGAACTGATCGGGGACATGCCCATTCAACTGAAATGTAAATTGACCGGTGCCCCTGGGCCCATACGTCTCAAAGTCGCCAATCATTGGACTTTCTTGAAAGGCGTTTAGCCATAAGGTTGGAGCATAAAAACCATCACCTATGTCCGGGCTTGCTGGGTCAGAGGTCAAAGGTTGCATCATGCCGGTGAGTGTGCCACCATATTGCGGCAAACCTGCCTCCTCCTCCTCCTCTTCCTCCTCCTCCTCTTCCTCTTCCTCTTCTTCCTCTTCTTGCTCCCCTGGTACTGCTGGACCGCAAGAGGCTAGCACGAAAGCGGCCACTATTAGCCAGCTAAGCATCAACCAGAGAATTCTCTTCTTCATTTCATCTCTTCTCCTTTCGTTTTTAATAAGCAATACTTACCCTTAATTTCATTTACGCTCACATTTTTTAGACCTCCTTCAACCCATAAGATTTCTTTTCTACTGATAGCTTGTTTTTATTATAATATAGTTTCTTTCTACTGCTTTGTCAACCCTGCTATTAATAGCTTGTTTTTAGTATAGCCTTTTTTACTGTTTTGTCAAGTCCTTTGGAGCTCTGGGCTCACTTTTTTCTCGGAACTTCTTTTTTCGCTCTCACCCCATAGCGCCCAACACCGCCCCTCAACCTCGGGTCCAGTAAATCTCTCACTGCATCGCCAAACATATTTACACCATAGACCACGGTAGCCAGGGCCAGGCCAGGCCAGAAAGCCATCCACGGCGCCCGCATCATATAGGAGCGCCCACTGCCACTAAGCATACCTCCCCAGCTCGGAACCGGGGGGGGGATGCCAAAGCCAAGAAAGCTCAGGGCAGCCTCAGTCAGAATCGCGTTCGGCACCCGTATGGTAAACAGGATAATTGTGGGTGCCATAATATTGGGCAGGATATGTCGGGTAAGTATCCTGGTGGTAGAACAGCCAACAGCCGCCGCCGCTGCCACATATACATTCTCTTTAATGCCGATAACAGCACTTCTTATTATCCTGGACCCGACGAAACCCAAGAGTAGCCCCAAAACAACGATTACTGACCACATCCCCGCCCCAATGACAGATATCATGACCATCAGGAGGACTATCGCGGGAATGCACATAACGGCATCAACGACCCTCTGCACTATCAGGTCAAGTTTACCGCCGATGTACCCAGACACAATACCTATAATTACGGAGATAATCGTACCCAAACCAGCGGCAGACAAACCTACAATCACCGAGACACGAGCCCCGAAGATGACACGAGAGAGTACGTCTCGCCCCAGGTTATCCGCGCCCAACCAGAACCGGGCTGATGGTGGAGCCAGGAACTCGCCGATATGAGTTTCGTTCATGCCATAAGGGGCCAGGAAGTCGGCAAAAATGCCAGTCAGCAGCAGGAGCAGGGTTATAATCCCACCCGCCATACCCAGCGGCTTCTCCTTTGCCAGCCTTATCAGGAAACCGACCAAGAAGGAGCGCCTTTTTGGCTCCGCTACCATCTCTGATGACGTATCTGTCGTACCCTTAGCCATTTTTTTTCCTTATTTATAATGAACCCTGGGGTCTAGATAGGCGTAGGTTAGGTCAACCATTAGATTGATTAGCACCAGGGCGACTGCAAAAAGGAGCAGTACTCCGGTAATTAGTGGTTGGTCTCTGTGAATAATAGCATCTAATATTAGGCGGCCCATCCCGGGCAGGCTAAATATCTGCTCTATAATAACCGCGCCCCCAACCATAATCGGCACCTGCATTCCTACTAGGGTGACTACCGGGATTAGCGCATTCTTCAAGGCATGCCTTAGGACGACCACCCTCTCCCTGAGCCCCTTTGCCCAGGCCGTCCTGATATAATCTTGCCTCAGCACCTCCAGCAGCATGGTGCGGGTCATCCTCATGGTCAATCCCGAGAAAGCCATGCCCAGAACGATAGCCGGCACTATGAACATTCTCAGATTACCTATTGGGTCCTCAGTAAGACGGATAAGCATTATGGGCGGCATGTAATTCCACCATATTGAGGGGAAGACTATTATCAGCGTCCCTAGCCAGAAGCCAGGGACGGAGATACACAATATAGCAAAGCTACGGCCTATATAGTCACCCCACTTATCCTGCCGTAACGCTGAATATATACCTATAGGTAAGGCTATTAGTTGGCCTACTATTATAGCCATAAGGCCAAGTTCAAGGGTTACTGGCCATTTAAGGGCTACTAGTTCGACCACGGACAGCCTTGCCCACCAGGAAACCCCCAGGTCGCCTTGAAAAACACCACTGAAACTGCCATCCACCTGGGGAACAACTCCTATCCAGCGTGCATACTGGACAATTGCTGGTGAATCCAGCCCCAGCTGGCGCTCCATCATAGGCCTGTCGATTACTACGTCTGCAACTCTTGCCTGCAGCGCGTCTATTATATCGCCTGGAATGAGGCGTACCAGAAAGAAAACTAGGAGAGTCACCATGAACAGGGTGGGTATCATTAGCAATAATCTTCTGATTATATAAGCACGCATACTACTGCCTCTTATTGTTCACCAGGCTCACAACAGATTCTTGACCATCCTCTTAGCCACTACTACTGCCCCATCATCCCCATAATCTGATTTTGGTAACTTATAGCATAACTCGCCGCTCTTGTCAACCCTCTGTACTCGTTCATATGATTAGTAACACATCCTCCCTTCCTGAATATTCCTTCCGCTGCTCCAAAAATTTAAGTGGTGTCACATAACTCAGCACTTGATGGGGTTTTACTGTATTATATACTTTGTTCCCATTCTAACAATTCATCTTTTAGCCTATTGAGTATCCTACCCACTGTGGGGGCGGAGCCGGTGAATCCCTCATCATGCAGTAGCACCACGAGCTTATCCTTTCCGCACCGCTCTAACCACCAAGAGGCTCTCGTAACTCCACATGCTTAAGACAGGCTGGCTATACGCCTGGGGTTGTAGTGTTTCTTCCACCGATAGAGGGTCTGTGGGCTGATATCGAAGTGCCGGCAGGTAAGGCGAGCATTGTGACCACGGAAGTTGTAGTAATCAAACCATTTCAGTCTTTGCCTGGCTTTTTTCGATAGCTCCTGAAGCCTTGCCAGACGAGAGACTCCAGGAACTGCTCTACTTATTATTCTCATAGTAACACTATTATAGTGTCACCTATCTATCTGAACTAGCCCGTCAAGGAAAGGAGGTGATGTGTCACAAGAAGGAATTAGAGTTGCCTACCCCATTTATCAAATTGAAAGTAATGCCGGCCCTGCGGTCACTGCTGATGAAGCGGTGATATAGGCGGAGATAAGAAGAAATGGTAGATAAGGAAAGAATTCAGAGGGCTGAGGATTCGCTTGTAGCTTATAGAAATCGAATTGAAAATTTTTTAGTAAGCTACCTTAGTGCCAAAGTCAGTGCTCTTAAGGAAGTTGAGCCATTGGGGGAAGAAACAGGTAAATTAATAGAAGACTTTATTTTGGATGGGGGTAAAAGAATCCGAGCAGCTTTTACATATTATGGCTATCGTGCTGCTGGAGGCAAGGACGGAGAGAACATCTCATTTGCCTCGGCGGCTATCGAGCTTCTTCATAATTTTTTCTTAATTCACGATGATATTATTGATAAATCCGACTTAAGAAGAGGCTCACCTACTATCCATATAAGATATAGACAAATATACGAAAACAAAGGTTTAATTTCCAATTTCAAGAATGATGGGAAAGTAAATCTTCCCTCCGCTATGGCAATCATAAACGGTGATATTTGCTGTGCACTAGCCTATGAAGCCTTAGTTGAGAGTGGATTTCAAGCAGATAGGATCTTACAGGTTCTAAAAGTGATGCACGAGATAGTAAAGTTTACCGCCATTGGAAAATTGTTAGATATTGTTAAAGCAACCAGCAAAAAGGCGACTGAAGAAGAAATATTACAAGGGGCAACCCCGGGTATTTTGGATTCGTTATCTAAATATGCTATTCCGGTGGGCATAGCTTTCCAAATCCATGATGATATCTTAGGGATTTTTGGGGCAGAGGAACAGCTGGGTAAATCTGTTGACTCGGATATACAAGAAGGGAAACAGACATTATTAACAGTTAGAGCCTTTGAAAATGCGTCACCTTCTCAAAAGAAAAAATTAGAATTCTTTATAGGGAACCTTAGTATTACCAAAGCAGATATGGAAGAAGTTAGGAGAATTATTGAAGATACCGGTGCACTTGAATATTCCAAAAGGAAGGAAATTTCTTTGAGCGAACAAGGAGGAAAATCTTTGATCGATGCTCCTATACGAGAAGATATTAAAGACATCTTGCTGGGGACAGCAGATTTATTGATTGAAAGAGCGTATTAACTTTTGCTTCTAGTTCTAAGGTAGTCTCGAAGCCAGCCTTTATGGGAGAGGGTAATATATTTGAGTGTAAGACACTTTTGAAATCGTTCATGAGAAGTGTAGGCGTGTCCGAGGCTGAGGTTATTGTGAATTATACACTTCCGATGCCGCCAGTTGATGCTGAAAAAGAGACGATCGGAGTTCTTGATTTTAGACAGAGCGGTAGACCGTGCCGGACAAAAGGTAGAATTTTTTCTAAAACCTTTGCCCTTGTCTACTGAAGTTTGAATCCTCTCAAGTGGGCGGTACTAGACGATAGACAGAACCTTTGAAATGGCATTCAGTCTAACTATCTAGCCCAAGCGCCAACTCAGAGACATTCTACCATCACAGCCCAAGACCTACAACTAGTTGTTGATGCCGTAAACTAGACAGGGTAACAATAAGATGAATTGTTTAGTTCTCGGTGGATGAATAATAACCTAAGGTGTCATAAACCTTTATTGTGGTGCCGGGTGTCTTTGATTATATCTAGTCAAAGTTGTCTCTGCATTTCTATGTGTTTGATGCTAACTTCCCAAAAAGGCGAGTCCGATTCCTCAAAGCCGCACGACTTATAGAAGGCGACAACCGAGTATTGGGTATGGAAAACTACTTGCTCTACTTGCCTTTTGCTTAGTTCTTCATTCCGATAGTAAATAAGTCTCCTTCCGATTCCCTTCCGGCGGAAAGGTTTTAAGATAGCCATTCTCTCTAGCTTTGCTTGATTAGTAGCCAAAAATAGAACCCTGGCAGTGCCGATAACCCTCTCTCCATCCATAACGACCATATGTAGCGCTTGCCTGTCATTGCCATCGAACTCCAAGTACTCTGCGATACCCTACTCCTCAACAAAAACCCTTTTCCTTACTTCAAAGGCTTCTTTTAATTCACTATCACTTGCCACCAGTTTATAGCTTAGTTCACCCATAGATACATAGATAGAATACCTTGCGGCCTTGCGTAATTATAAAGCAAAGCTGCTCACCATGTCACGGCTACGAAGGGGTTAAACGCACCTGGTCAGCACCGCTGAACAGTCAGGCTTTTTGTTTAATACGTGTTGAGCGCCTAGATGAAAACTATTAGCGAGGAGCTACACCTTAGGATATCCTTGTGGCGCAGGACACGCTCCAGAGAAGACTGCATCTTCATGTCACGGAATTCGGCAATGGCAAAGTTCAGGTGCTCCAGAGCCTCAGCCCACTCCCGGGGTAGTGCTCAAGAAGCAGCTTGGGTAGCCGAAAACAGGTGAGGACTAGCACAGGGTGGAATCACACATGACTTGCAGTTTGCAGTACCACCCAAGAACTGGTTGCACTTGAGCATACGCCGACTCACAAACTAGCGGCTAGTGACTTCCCTTAAAGGGTACATCTCCACCCGAGGGTACTTCTGGGATTTCAACTGG
>Ga0307380_10009342_pt1 | contig 12458 bp, 6 predicted proteins | sample UN3MG_FD_202239 | JGI IMG/M metagenome (GOLD analysis project Ga0307380, IMG submission 202239) | Soil microbial communities from Risofladan, Vaasa, Finland - UN-3 | ecosystem: Environmental > Terrestrial > Soil > Coastal area > Acid sulfate soil | place: Finland: Risofladan, Vaasa | collected... | reverse complement strand
TCCGTGATTTCATGCAGTTTATAGACCTCCGTCGAAAGGACCATATACGCTCGTTCGAATTTCGGTTACTAACCAAATTGGATGCTGGCGAATCTGTAGTCATCAAAGAAGCAGGAGCATCACTGACGACTGGCGCTGGTCAGGCGGATCTCTGTGCCATCACCTACCGGGATGGATCACCGCTACTGGATCAGGGTCGGCTCTGGTTTACCATGACAATACGAGGTCGTCATTTTCCTCAAGGCGTCTTCAGCATGGATCCGTCCGTTTTCGATGTGCGTTTGGAAGGGGTCATCGCCTTTGATAGGGGGGATGGTCTGTTGCGCAATGAGCTTGCCTCACATATCTACTATGACAAAGAGGCCAAAGAGTGGCGGGGACTCACCGTGGGAATGTCGGCCTATTATGATATCGAGAAAAAAATAGGCAAACAGCTATGGGCTATTTCTTCAAAGAAGGATCCCCGCTTTGGCTTCTCGATCATGAAAGCAAAACCCGTTATCCTGCCAAACTCATCAGAAGATCCGCATATCATCTATGATAAGGAGGCAGGAAAATGGCGTGTGCTGGCTTGCTCAAAAGGAGGAGCCGGTTTTCCCGCAACCCTGTATGAGTCTGATAATTGGGACGGGCCCTATGAAATCATTGCAGGTCCTGTTGGCGTAAACAGTACCGGCTGTCTGCTTCAGAAATTCGGTTCTAAGTACTACGCTTTGTTCGGCAGTAAAGACCGGAAGTTCTATGTGTATTCCTATCCGGACCTCAAGCAGCTTGGCGCACTGGACATGTTTCGTCCGCCTTGGGACAATCAAATCAATACGCGGTGCTGGCCGAATGTCATACCACTTCCTGACGGGTATCCAGCTCCCTATATATCACTCACCATGGACCGCGTAAAGTACCCGGGTATTGGAGGCTGGACCTATGGCGCACTCTACCTCTATCACGGTCATCCCAAAAATGGCGAACGCGATATATATGAGTATTCAACAGATGTTGAAAAACAAAAATAGCCGTATGTATTCAGTGAGATCAATGAATAAATAAGTAGTAACTGACTATAGATGGAACTGAAATATGAAAAAATGTTGTTTAACATTATTATTGGTTGCACTTGTTTCAGTATCTTTTGCTGAGCAAAAAATTACGATTACCTATCCGCACAAAGACGTTAATACTGATAATGTATTTACGCAGGAAACGCTGGAAAATAGATCGATTATATTTTTTCCTGGCAGCAGGGCGCAGGCGTTTTTGGTCAACTGACCTTGCATTCCTGCTGGGCCATAGACGGGGTGATCGGGCGAAAATTGGCCTGCTTCCTTGTTGTCTATGAGATCATAATGTCAGAATGACAAAAGAGTAGCTATTGATACGGTATGAATGAATATGTGCTTGTCAAGCGAACAGCATAAGTGCACGTGCATCATGAAGCGATTAGCTGGTATGCATGACAGACTAAACGTGTACCTATGAAGCTTAAAGTCAAACGATAAAAATCCTGTAGTTACAGGGTTTTCTTTTATGGCATCCATGTCACAAGGTATTAGCTATAGTCACTAACTAATTGACGACGGCCATTGAATACTTTGGCGTTCCTAAAAAAGTCGTTATTTTGCTAAGAGAATGATATTTACCGGCTACTACTAGTGTACTTTGGACCTTTGACGGAATACGACGGTGCGGCGCAAACAGTTGGCTGGATTGGTGAGTTCATGGCCAATTTTGAGACCGGCAAGGCCTACTGCAATGCGGACCAGGCCATCCAGGTCGATTTGGTGTATGACGATTGGGCGGAGCTGCGTCTGGAGGTCGACCTTGATGCACAGGAGGCCGATTTCTACTACGACAACGTCTTCCTGTCGACTCAACCTGCGCCCAGTATTGCCGGTGTTGACATCTGGCCGGATGAGGACATCGTTGGTGTATACTTCGATGACTTCAGGTTCGAGCCTGCAGAGTAAGCAGCTTTCGGCCTAACAAAGTGATGCTCTTAGGCTCGGGAATCTGGCCGAGCCCTTTGACAAACTGTTTTGATATGCGTCCAGGCGGTGTGGCAGATTTCAAGGATGCGGCTATATGAGCTATGTGGCTGCAGTTGGTGTTGACCTGAGATCGCCGCGTTCGGCTCGGCCTCGCTCGCAATGACGAGCGATAGGGTCGTAGCATTGCATCAATTCGGGGGCCTATACCAATTGATTCGGTATAGGCCCTTTCTTAATTGATAATTGATTATGAGAGCCCAAGAGCATAAAAGGACGAGTTAGCCATTTTTGCACAATCTCATTAAAAAGAGGCGAATCGCACGAATGTTTTTATTGACGAGAAAGTATCTGATTTAGTATAAATGAATTGAAAGAAGTTTGGACCAGGCGTTCGGATTTACCAATAGAGTAAATACTAATTGGTTTAGTTCATGTGCTTTAAATGGGAAATCCCAGATTAAGGGATCCGTTTATGAAACGCTATAACGGTTTTACTCTAATTGAGTTGCTCGTAGTCATCGCTGTCATCGCAGTTCTCATGGCGATATTGATGCCGGCTCTGAATCGAGCCAGGGAGCAGGGCAAGCGAGCCTGTTGTTTGAGCAACTTGAAGCAGCTCCAGCTTGCCTGGACCATGTATTACGACGAGGAACGGTGGTGGGATCCTGTTCCGCTTCGGCACGGCAAGGGAACAACCTTTTCCTTTGCGGATGTCCATGCCGAGTACCGGAAATGGTCTGACCTGCGTACCATTGAGATTGCCGAAAAGGAGTTGAAAGCCTGGACGGGTGGCGGTTATCATGATGAGCATCCCGACAACGAGGACCTGCGTTGGGTTCAGAGGGGTGTCTGGGGTAAACTCGGCTATAAAGAATGATCAGAAGAAAGGCCTTTACACTGATTGAGTTCTGGATTCGCCTGCAAGCCAACATTAGTTTTTAGAGGGGCCTGTAAGCTTTACTGAGGATACGAACTATGGATAAGGGCACGTTGCATTGTATTGCCGTGTTTTTTCTGTTTGTCACGTCTGCATTCTTAATGGATGTCCCTGTGTACGCGGAGTCGTCCGACTTCTATGCACACTATACAAGGTTGGCATACGACGATGACAATAATACGGGCAAATACGCCGACATTGTCGTCAACCTGGGCCACACGGGCCAACTGGTGTTCAGCCGCCAATACAGCTACCTGCCTTACTGGCACGTGTCGGGGAAGAAACATTTTGTTCAAAGGGTCATCCCCTTTGTGGGTGACGGCCATGTGGAGCGTCCTGACAAGATCAACAAATGTTCTTATGTGCGCATCGTGGAGGACACGCCTGATAAGATCATCGTTCACTGGCGCTATGCCCCGGACCAGAGACGCGACAGCTTTACGCGCTTCAGGGAAACATACTGCGGCGACATTGGGACATATTATGCCGAATATGCAGACGAATATTTCACGGTCAGAGCGGACGGCACGGTGTTCAGGCAGGTCAAGAAGGGCTGCTACAAGCTCGATGACTGGAACGATCCGGCCAATGTGGTCACCCAGACATTGAAGCTGACGTCTTCGGGCATCGCTGTAAAGAAGACCACACCGGCCAGACTGCAGACTCTGCCGGGCGAACCGGTTCAGGGGCCGGCCGTTATTGAAAAGAGCAGTCAGCCTCCCGATTTGTGGATGAGATTCGATGAAGGCTTGAAGCCCAATGGCCACTGCACAAGGGACAGTGTGCATGGCACCCAATGCGAGATCGGCGGCATGGACAGTTATTGGAGGGCAGGGGTTTCGGGCTCCAGTCTTTCATTTGATGGCTACACGAACAGGGTGACTGTACCGGCGTCCAGTGTCCCCCAGGTCAGCCACGGTTTTACCATACAGGCCTGGATCGCGCCGCAGGAATACGCATGGAACTGGGCGGGCATTGTGGACCGCGACCAGGACAAGAAGGCCGGTTATTCACTCGGTATGAATCATATCGGGCAGATCGGCATATATGCGTATGTGGATGGCGAATGGCAGGGCTTGATGACCCACCAAAAGGCAGCCCTGTTGACATGGACCCATGTCACGGCTGTGTACGAACAGTCGAGGGGTTTTTCGATGTACTTCAACGGTGTGCTGGTCGGCACGAAAAAGACATCAGGCACGATCAAGGACGCCAGGGATCTGGACCTGTATATGGGCATGGCCCATGAAAAACAGTTCCCATGGGCCTATGAACGTCAAATCACCAAGCAGTTCCTTTCCAATATGGTGTTCAGTGGCCGGATCGACGAGGTCAAGATCTTCGACACGGCCTTGAGTCCGTCGGACATCTATTCGGACTACCTTCGGTCCAAGCCCGAGGTCCAACAACCGCTGCAGTACTGGGTTCTGCCCGCAGGACCGGCCGAGGTGGATGACTTCGGCGCCGTCTATACAAAACTCGAATGCAGCCCTGAATGGGACGGGCTCTGGCGTGTGGGCAAGTACGCGGACATCGTGGTGGCCTTTGAAGACAAGCCCTGCCGCTTTGTGTTCTGGCGCGGGACCAATTATCTGCCCAGTCTGGTCAGCGAACCGGGATCTGCAGGCATCTGGATGAGTGACCAGGGCCCGGAAAACTATACGGATCAGTGCTTCGAGCATATGTCCGACAAGATGTGCCGCTATTCGCATGTGCGCCTGATCGAGAACACCGATGCACGGGTCGTGGTGCACTGGCGCAATGCCAGTGTGGGTATCAGCTACGACTGGATGGAAGTCGACGAGAACGGCTGGGGCCTGTGGACGGACGAGTACTGGTACATCTACCCGGACGCGGCAGCCGTGCGGTATCAGGTCAGCAGGCGGCTCAAGGACCTGCCTGCACAGACACAGCAGAACGAATTGATGAGCCAGCCGGGCACCCGGCCCGAGGACAACGTGCCCTACGATTCTGTCACACTGTCCAACCTGAACGGTGACACAGAGACCTGGAACTATTCTGTGGGTCCGACATTCCTGAACAGCCCGCCCATTGAGGGCAACAAAAACCTCGTGTACACACATATCAACTCAAGGTACAAGCATTTCAACATTGGTGAGATCGGATCCTGGTGGAAGGTATACAGTCAATGGGAATCCATGAGAATGGCGTACGGCCATTCAAAATACAATGCATGGAACCATTACCCCTTTGGCCTTTTGCCGAGTGACGGCACTGTGGCCACGGGCAAAGACAGGGTGACTTCTTCGTGTCTGGGTACACTCTATGGCCTGGAGCACCTACTGGATGACGGCAGAACGGAGCTGTACAACATCTACGGCATGACCGATCTGCCGGCCCCTGAGCTCAAGACGCTGAACCGGTCATGGAACACACCGGCTGAAATGACATCCCTCAAGGGCGGCACCAGTGACGGCTACGACAAACGGCAACGAGCGTATCCCATCACAAAAAAAACGGATACGATCACTTTTGACCTCGCGGCGTCTGAAAACAATCCTGTATTGAATCCGTGCTTCGTGATCAAGCACTGGGGCGGTGCCTCTGCAGCCCGTGTAGAGATCGACCAGAAAAAGCAAACGGGCAAGCACGTGCGCCAGGGTATCATTAGGGATACGAACGGAACCAGAACCAGGGTAATCTGGCTCGAGCAGACAACGACCCAAAAGACAAGTTATAAAATCTATTAGAACAGGATATCAATGGGGATAACGGAAACCACACCCATGACAGGGCATGAACGATTGACCTGTGCGCTGGAGCACCGGGAGCCTGACCGCGTGCCTTTCGATCTCGGTGGGACCATGGTGTCGGGCATCAATATCCATGCCTTGAGAGCGCTTCGCGCACACCTCGGCCTCGAAGCGCCGGCCGAGCTGGCCGATGAGGTCACCCAGATGGGCAGAACGCAGGACGATCTGGCCGATGCACTGAAGGTCGACGTCAGGCATGTGCGTCCCATGCCTGCATCCAAACCGGGGCTCGCAAGGCATCTCGGCGCGAGGGATGGGTATGACCGACTGATCGACGAGTTCGGCATGGGCTGGCAGATGCCGATGCCCGACGGGCATTACTATGATCTGTACCTCAGCCCTCTGAAAGAGGCGCGCACTGTCAAGGAGATCGAGGACTATCCGTGGCCCGACCCGCTCGATGATGCCAGGTACCTCGGCATGAAAGAGCGCGCCGATCATGTGGTGTTCAACGAAAATAGAGGGTACGTACTGGGACGCATGAGTTCGGGCATGTGGGAACATGCCATGTGGATGCGCGGCTATGAGCAGTTCTTCATGGACATGGCCATGGATCAGAAGATGGTGCATGCCATCATGAACAAAATCCTCGAAATCAAGATGCAGTATTGGGGCAAGGCCCTGGACACGGTCGGGAAGAATGTCATGGTCATCTCCTGTGCCGACGACCTCGGTGCCCAGGAGGGTCTTCTGGTCTCGCTCGATATGTACAAAAAGCTCATCTGGCCCTATCACAAGACGCTCTTCGAATTCATCAAGAAACGGGCGAAATCCAAGGTCCATATCTTCTTTCACAATGACGGCGCGATCTATGAAACGCTGCCCCTCATGATCGAGGCCGGTGTGGATATCATGAACCCGTGGCAGGTCAACTGCAAGGGCATGGATGACACGGCCAAGTTCAAGCGCGAGTTCGGCAGGGATCTGACGGTCTGGGGCGGCAGTTGCGACACGCAGAAAGTCCTGCCGTTCGGCACCCCCCAGGAGGTGCGGGATGAGACGCGCCGCAGGATCGAAGACCTCGCGCCTGGCGGCGGTTTCGTGTTCGCGCCCATTCACGTGATACAGGGCGCCGTGCCGCTGCCGAACATCATCGCTTGGTGGGAGACCCTGCAGACATACGGCGTTTATAGTTAGTTAATTGTTAGACAGAAAGGATTTGAAATGCACAGGTATATATTTATATCGTTTTTTCTATTGGCCTTGTTCGCCTGCGCAACTGTGCAGGCTCAGGACAGACCTGGAAAGATGCCTCAGGAGGATGTGGTCGAAATACCGGCCATTGGAAAAGGTCTCTGTGTCAGCAATGTGTTCCAGACGGACATGGTGCTTCAACGCAACAAGCCCCTGACGATCTGGGGCTGGGCGGATTCTGGTGAGGCTGTGACGGTCTCGTTTGCAGGACAGACGGCCAATACCGTAGCCGGGCCTGACCGGTCGTGGAAGGTAACGCTAAAGGCCATGCCGGCCAATGCTACACCGCAGGTGATGACGATTAAAGGCCAGAATAAGACACTGACACTGGACAACATCCTGATCGGTGACGTTTGGATACTCGGCGGTCAGAGCAATATGGAATTCGAGATCACCAAGGTCGACGACGGCGCATTGGAAATTGTGTCCGCGAACTTTCCCCAAATCCGGCTGCTGAGCATGCCCTGGGGCAAGGGTTTTGAATCGGTCAGGAGTTTTGAACGTTTGTACGAGTGGAGTTCGTGGTCCAGCCGACATTTCCGCAAGGGCGACTGGGACGTGTGTACGCCCGAAACCGTGAAGGAATTCACGGCAATCGGGTATGTGTTCGGGCGGCGTGTGCACATGGCAACCCAGGTGCCAATCGGACTCATTGATACATCCATTGGTGGGACCACCGTGGAAACCTGGACACCGCGGTCCGTGCTGCGCCAGATCCAGGGCCAGGAAACCAGGGATAAACTCCAGCAGTGGAAAGACAAGATCGCCACCTATGATGCCCACGCCGACTTACAGAACCGGATCGCCAATTACGAACGCAGAAAGCAAAGACTGGCAGACCAGGGCAATCCATTGCCTGCAGACAGCCGGCCTCCCAGTGATCTGCGTCCAGGTCCGGTGGCAGACAAGAACCGGCCCGGCTATTGTTATGCCAGTGTGATACAACCACTTGAAGGGCTTCACGTCAAAGGGGCTGTGTTTCACCATGGATTCAACAACTGTTTTGACGGGTCTGCCGGTGCCAGGATGTACCAGCAGGTCTTTGGGAAAATGATCACTGCCTGGCGCTCGGCATTCAATGATGCACACATGCCGTTCTGCATCGTATCTCTGTGTACTGCAGGTGAACCGCAAACTCTGGAAAGGTATCTCGAACCCATGTATGACGTGGGACCACTCATCAGGGAGACGCAGTACAGGACATTTCGAGATTTCTATGACGGCGGCGACAAGGGCATTGGTTTTGTCAGTTCTTTTGACCTGCGTAAGAGTTGGTATCATCCCCAGATCAAGATCCCGGCCGGGGAACGCGCAGCCAAGTGGGCACTGGTTTCTCAGTATGGCACGCTTCAAGGCAGAGACGCTGATCTGTACTGGCTTGCCCCCTCGATCGAGGACATCAAGACTGGCAAGGGTCAGATCCGGCTGACCATGAGCACCCCTGTTCAAACCAGAGACGACAGTGACGGCAAGATGATGGGATTTGCCATTGCAGGCAAGGACCGCCGCTTTTATCCGGCTGACGTCCAGTGGTACACGGACGGCTCTGTGGACAACCGCAATCAGCCAAGGTATCAGCGCAACATCCTGGTGCTGAGCAGCCCCTTTGTCCCTGAACCTGTCCATTTTCGCCATGCGTGGGCGAGAAACCCCATATCGAACATTGTCAATGCGCGGGGCATCCCCCTGGCTACGCAGCGAAGCGATGATTGGATTCTCGAAGAAACACCCGACAAAGTCGACACTGCGCAGGATACTTCAAGCAGATATGTGGCCAACCAGATTCGTAAAATGCTCAGGCATGCTGACATGGAGCGGCGCATCAAGGAGGCTGAAGCCACACTCGCAGAGCTGAAACCCGCGTTTGAGAAGGCCAGTGCTGAGATGCAAAAGAAATAGTCTGTTGGCGCAACTCTTGCTCCATCACCTGGGAGTTGAGTATGCCAAAATATGACAGCAACGAAAGGACTGAATTGTGTCGTGTAAACAGCTTAACGGGGAATGTCAGTTAAGAGGCAAACTGCTCGTCGGTCTGCTGGTCTTGGTTGTCCTGTCCGGCCCTGCTTTCGCAGACGAGTACCCGCTCCAGGCGGCACCCGTGGAGAACGTGACGATTGAGGACGGATTCTGGGGCCCACGAGTTGCGACCAATGCCACCGTTACTGTGCCGCACAACTTCGAGTTTCTTGAGACCACGTCGCGCCTCCCTAACTTCGACAGGGCCGCCGGGATCGACTCGAAGTCTGTTGCCGGCGACCCCTTCGTAGGCGACTCGGACGTCTTTAAGATCATCGAGGGCGCGGCTTATTCACTGCAACTTCGGCCTGACGACGTTGATGCCAAGTTTCTCGCCCGGCAGGTAGAACGTGTAATTGCTGCCCAGCAGGAAGACGGGCTCTTATGCCCTCGGCTCATGCTGAAGGATCCGAAATCACGCTGGGATGGATTACGCAAGACGCATGTGCTTTACAGCGCCGGCCACCTGTTCGAGGCGGGTGTGGCCTACTGCGACGCCACCGGCAGCGCGGACCTGCTGAAAGCATCGGCCCGTTACGCGGACCTGATCGATAGCCACTTTGGTCCGGGAAAGATTCACGATGTACCCGGCCATCAAGAGATCGAACTTGCCCTGGTCAGACTCTATCGGGCCACAGGCGAACGCCGCTACCTTAACCTGTGCAAGTTCTTTCTCGATCAACGCGGGCACATTCACGGCAAAAAGGAGCGGGTGCGGGGCGCAAAGCCTCGCTCTGCAGACTACAACCAGGACCGGGTGCCGCTGATTGAAGCCAGTCACGCTGTGGGGCACGCGGTCCGGGCCGGCTACACCTATGCTGCCATGACCGATATCGCTGCTTTGTGCGACGACCGTGATTACCGGCATGCCCTCGACCGATTATGGAAGGACGTTGTCCAGCGCAAGCTTTACATCACCGGTGCCTCTGCCACGGCACAGTACTACGATGAGGGCTTCGGAGATCCGTATTACCTGCCCAATGACACGGCCTACTGCGAAACCTGCGGCACGATCGCGTCCGTTCTCTGGAGCCATCGTATGGCGCTGCTCCATGCGGACGCTGCTTATATCGATGTGCTCGAGCGAGGTCTTTACAATGGTGTACTGTCGGGCATCTCCCTTTCGGGTGACCTTTTCTTTTACACCAATCCACTGGCCAGCCGCGGCAACATGCGTCGCCATGAAAGCTGGAACCCGGCCTGCTGCCAGTCGAATCTGGTGCGCATCATTCCCCATGTGGGATCAATGGCTTATGCCACGCAGGCCGATGCGGTTTACGTGAACCTGTTCATTGCCGGCAAGGCGATTTTGGGGCTGGCAGGGGGCACCGTTCGCCTGCAACAGATTACCGACTATCCGCGCGACGGGCGGGTCCGAATCACGGTTGAGGCGACAATCGACAAACCGTTCACCATCGCCCTGCGCATCCCGGGCTGGGCCAGGGAACGGCCCGTTCCGAGTGAACTTTATCGGTTTGCCGAGACGAGCGATGAACGGCCGTCACTCACGGTGGCCGGTGAGACCGTTGCACTCGCGGCGCACGAGCCAGGGGCGACCGGACCTGTCCAGAAGGGATATGTGCGCATGACAAGGACGTGGAAGAAAGGTGACGTGATCGAGTTGCATCTCCCCATGCCTGTGCGCCGGGTGCTGGCCAACGACAAGGTCGAGGCGGATCGCGGCCGTGTGGCCCTGCAGCGTGGTCCCCTTGTCTACTGTGTGGAGGCCGTTGACAACGGCGGCCTACGTACCGATGCCATCGTGCTTCCTGACGAGGCAAACCTGCAAGTGTCGCGTCGCAAGGACCTGCTTGAAGACGTGGTTGTCATGACCGGCGATGTGGCGGTCGCCTTCGAGCCACGCTGGGGCGAACACGCGAAGGTTCGCTCGCATCCCATGGTGGCTGTCCCTTACTATGCGTGGGCCAATCGGGGTGAGGGCTATATGGACGTCTGGCTGGCCCGTACCCCGGCACATGCTACGCTGCTACCGGCCCGGACCGCTGGAGGCGCAGCTACAGTCTCAGCTTCCGCAAAACATGCCGCCGGCCAGTTGGCTGCGCTTACTGATGGGCGTAAAGGCCCGAAGTCGAACTTCCGTGCCACGCCGCGCTTCACCTGGTCCGGGCAGACACAGGGTGTCCAGTGGATCCAGTACGAATGGTCCCAGGCGTGCGAACTGAGTCACACGGCGGTCTATTGGGCCGTGGATCAGCGCAAGAAAGTCTACTGGGGCGAGCGCATCCGTGGAGCGGACCTAAAGCTTCCAAAGTCCTGGAGAGTCCTTTACAGGAACGGCTCGACCTGGCGTCCGGTTGAATCGGAGGATCCGTTCTCCAGGCAGCTCGATCGGCCCAACGAGATCGGCTTCACCCCTGTCAAGACCACTGCGGTGCGCCTTGAAGTCGTGTTTGATGAAGCACCCTGCGCAATCCAGGAGTGGTTGATTGATTGATTGACGACTACCGCTGCCCTGAGCTTATTGACCACGGGCCAAAAGGGAAATAAAGGCTTAAAGCCCTGCTGAATAACGAATTAGGACATTAAAAATGCGAAAGTTAACTGTTAGCGTGAATTTGAAAAATAATTTCTGGAGTATAATATGTTTTGTAAACGTCTAAATCAGAAATGTCAGGTTAAAGAAATGAGAATAAATACAATAAAATGCGTTGCAGTTATGTTGTTGGTAGCGATGCCTTCGATAGCCGCACAGGCTGAAAGATCCAAAACGACAAACACTGAGCAAGCCGGGCGATGGTCCAGACAGAAGGCTAACGAATGGTATTCGAGGCAACCGTGGCCGTGCGGATTCAACTACATTCCTGCAAATGCTATCAGTTATACCGAGATGTGGATGCCATATTGCTTCGAAGCGAAACTGATCGACAAGGAACTGGCGTTGGCTGAAGATATCGGATTCAACTGCCTGCGTGTTGTGCTGCCGTTCGTAGTTTGGGAGCACGATCCAAAAGCGTTCAAAAAGCGACTGAACACATTTCTCGATATCTGCGACAAACGCGGGCTCAAGGTGATGTTTACGTTGTTTGATGATTGTGCTTTTGGTAACGACGAGAAGTTAAAAGACCCGTGGTATGGAAAACAGCCGGAGGTTCTAAAGGGATGGTATGCCAACGGCTGGACGCCGTCGCCGGGTCACAGCATGGTTCGTAATCCGAAAACATGGCCTCGACTGGAGAAATATGTCAAAGATGTCATCGCATCCTTCAAGGATGACCCCAGGGTATGGGTATGGGACCTCTACAATGAACCCGCAAATGGCGGGTTGGGCAATACTTCACTGCCTTTGGTTACCAGGGTATTCGCGTGGGCCCGTGCGATCAGTCCTTATCAACCGCTGACAGTAGCCCAGTGGAATGGAAATAAGCAATTGAATGCTATCGTCTATGACAACAGCGATATCATCACCTTCCACAACTACGGTAATGCTTCTAAAATTTCCGACAACATCACTTCAATGAAAAGCCATGGTCGACCGATCATTAACACCGAATGGCTAAACCGCCCAGGGGGGTCGTTGATCGAAACCTGTAT
>Ga0307380_10009339_pt1 | contig 12460 bp, 9 predicted proteins | sample UN3MG_FD_202239 | JGI IMG/M metagenome (GOLD analysis project Ga0307380, IMG submission 202239) | Soil microbial communities from Risofladan, Vaasa, Finland - UN-3 | ecosystem: Environmental > Terrestrial > Soil > Coastal area > Acid sulfate soil | place: Finland: Risofladan, Vaasa | collected... | reverse complement strand
CGCCAGATGTCGATATAGCTGAAAGATGCGGCACTTTCCGCCGCCGACCGGGGGATAGATGCCATAAGGCGACAGAACGCATATAATTCTCTTATTCTGTCGCGAGTTAATAAAGTCTAGCTCGAGGAAATTGTAGGGCTGAAGCAGCTTGTCAACCAGGTTCTCCCAAGTCACATCGGAGACCGTTTCCAGCCCTTTTTGGCCCAACTCTCTGGCCATGCCCGGGTCTCTTGCCAGCAGGGACATCTTTTCTGCGACTGCCCGCGAGTCAGGCTCGCAAATAAAGCCATTCACGCCGTCTTTAATAAGCTCCGTTGGGCCGCCCGAATCAGTGCACGTTATCACCGGCTTGGCACACTTCATGGCCTCGAGCGTGACCAGTCCGAAGTCCTCCTGAACAGGCCCAAAAACGACCGCCAAGGCGCTTGAGTAAAGGGCTGAGAGCCTCTCATCCGTAACATTTCCCAGAAGCTCAACCCTCGGATCGCTCGCCGCAAGTGATTCAAGATACGCTCGCTGAGGGCCCTCGCCAACGATTAGCAGCCTGACATTCTCCTTGATGTGCGCCATCGCCGATATCACAAGGTCCATCCGTTTCGGCGCATCGAGCCTGCTCACTGAGAAGAAATAGTCGTATGGACCTCCAGAGAGGTCCGGCAAAGAGCTGGGTGGATAAACGACAACAGGCTCATAACAGCCAGCGGGAAAGTACTCAGCCCTGCGTCTCACTGTTTCCGAAAGGCAGAAAAAATGGGACACCCGACGGTTGGAGAGGCCGATGCCGTCGAGGCAGTGGACTATCGTCCTTGTCAACGGCCCGGGGAACCTAAGCAACGAGGCGCTCAGCCATGTCTTGAGACCCACCGGCAACGGGTAAGTGTCGTAAAGGCCGCGAAGACGATGGCACATATAGACAATATGCCTATTTGATCGAGACATCCACCCTGGATATTTAAGTGATATTACAAGATCGAAGTGCCTCAGGTCGAGTCGCCAGAATCTGATATATGAGGCGAGTATCTGGCAGAGAGTCTGTTCTTTAGCTGGGACCTTTATAGTCTCGACCTGGTGTCCGGCGCGACGAAGTGCATTTGCAAGGCCTGCGGCGAGTTTTTCGATGCCGCCTGGGTAGAATGGGACGGGGCTTGGTAGCGGAATGGCGATCTTCATTGGGGATCAGTTAGTTTACATAACATATCTTATCAGAACCAATACACGTCGCTCGTAAACCCACAAACACCGCTACATCTGTCCCCTCCAAGAGCCGACAAAACTTCCAAAACCTGCCGAAATCTCTAGAACCTACCTTGGCTCTACTTCTTCTTCGCGGAACGAATCACCAGTGAAATCGATCTTACCCTTGGGTTTAGCAGGCTCAGCGATAGGAATAATGATGCGCACATCATTCTTGTTGACCGCGACGAAAGTGTTGGTCTGGATGGCCTTGCCGGTCGTGAGCGATGTTACCTCAGCCTCCGTGATGGGCAGGAAGGCCTTTTCAGGTATGTTGAGGATGTCAGTGAGCCTCGTCATTGCTCCCTCGGCCGGAACGAGAAGCTTTCCAACGATCTTGAACTGGCTGGTGAAAATCTTGATATGCGCGTCTCGCCGAGCAAACTGCCTTTTCATGTCGTCAGCAGCAAGCTCAGTGAAAGTGGAGTCGTGAAGCGCTCCTTCTGGGTCGAGCCGCTCTGCCTCAATGACGACAGGTTCAAACTCCTCGTCCAAGGTTTCTGTTTCTTGCTCGTGAGTCTTTTCTTCGAAATCCGATAGATCGAATTCCCTCATCTTCTGCCCTCCTGGGTATTCAGGCGTTCTCTAGTTTGCTCTCAGTATCGAAAGCGTCCGGCCGCGAGCCGCACCGTGTCAACTGAGAGGTCTCGCAACAGACCCTCGGCTCTCGTTGCCATAAGCACAGTGGTGCCCCGGTCGGATGCGCGATTCAGTATTGTTATTATTTCTTTGGTGGCGGAATTGTCAAGGCCTAGGATCGGTTCGTCCACAAGAAGAGCCTTTGGCCCGCCGGATAGGCCCCGAGCGATCGAGAGGAGTGTTCGCTGGGCTTGCGAAAGAGCAGACACTGGGCTGTTGCTCCTATGCAGTAATCCAACGAGTTCGAGGACTTGCTTGGCCTTTTGAAGAGCCATGTTGCCATAAATACGAATGCTGGTCAGCGCGAGTAGAATGGTCTTGATTGCAGGCGCGTTGCTGAGGAAAAGAGGCTCTGCTGGGGCCACACCGATCGTCCGTCCTAGTATCCGGCTGCGTGTTTTTTGAGGGATTCCCGCAAGATTGACGCCGTCAACTAGCACGTGGCCTTCACTGGGCCTGAGTTGGCCTGAGACAATACGTAGGAGCGTTGTCTTGCCTGAGCCGGCCGGGCCGGTGATGGCCATGAGCTGGCCCTTGTGCGCGGCAAATGAGATATCCCAGAGGCCGAGCGCATTTCGGCTGAAGCTCTTCCCTACGCCGAAAACCTCTATCATTGAAACCATTCGTGCTCAACCTATGGCGTGAGCCTATATATAGTTCTTGGAAAGGGTATCGTTTCTCTAATGTGTTTGATGCCACATATCCAGGCCACCGTCCGCTCGATCCCCATCCCAAAGCCACTGTGCGGGACACTCCCGTATCTTCTCAAGTCAAGATACCACTCCAAAGGCTCCCGTGGCAGGTTGAAATCCTTGAGCCTCTGCTCCAGTATCGCCACGTCGTCCACGCGCTGGCTCCCGCCAACTATCTCGCCATAGCCCTCTGGAGCCAGAACATCGAAGCAGAGCACGAGGTCAGGATTCTCAGGATGTTCCTTCATGTAGAACTCTTTGGCCTTGAGCGGGTAATCAGTGATGAAAACAGGCCTGTCGAATTCATTGCTCAATGCGGTCTCGTCGGGAGCGCCGAGGTCCGAGCCGTATTCCACCTCGAGGCCATTCCTTCTCAGTATCTCGAGCGCCTCGTCATAAGTGATTCTAGGGAATGGTGTGGCCAGATTCTCGAGGATACTGGTATCTCGCTCGAGCGACTGGAGCTCTTTTGACCTTTTGTCTAGGGTCCATCTCACAACGTAAACCAGCAGACGCTCAGCGAGATCGGCCATATCATCGAGGTCGTAGTAGGCCGCCTCCGGCTCCACCTGCCAGAACTCCGTGAGATGGCGCCTCGTCTTGGATTTCTCAGCTCTAAAGGCTGGACCAAAGCAATACACCTTGCCAAGAGCCATTGCCGTCGCCTCGTTGTAAAGCTGCCCGCTTTGGGAGAGATAGGCTGTCCTGTCGAAATACTTAGTCTCGAACAGCGTGCTCATCCCTTCACACGATGTCGGCGTGAAGATGGGGGTGTCGGCGAGCACGAAACCCTCGCCGTCCAGAAAATCCCTTACGGCCTTAACAACTGCCGCTCTAATTCTGAGGATGGCGCTCTGCCGGGCGGAGCGCATCCAAAGGTGTCGTCTCTCCAGAAGATACCCAATTGAGTGCTCTTTTGGCGTTATCGGGTAGTTCTCGGCGATCTGACCAATGTCAATGCGCCTGAGCAGAAGCTCATATCCTAAAGGAGCACGCTGGTCCTCATTTATCACGCCAGTTACAATGAGTGACGTCTCCTGCGTGAGCGAATCGAACTTGTCAAATGTCTCGCCGCTCACCTCGCCTTTGGCGAGAACGCACTGGATTGTACCAGTGCCGTCGCGAACTAAGATGAACCTTATCTTCCCACTGGAGCGCTTGTTATACACCCAGCCCCGGATCGAGACCTCTTCTGCGACGTGCCTCCCGACACCGTCAATGGTTACGATACACGGCATTTTCACTGTTGCTCATCCTCGGTCCTGCTAAAGCGATCGCCAAAATACACATACCGCTCAAGGAACTTGTCGTAGGTCGTGAAGCCCTCGAAGTTGGGGTCCTTGTGTTTCTCTGACACTGCTCTGAATTGACCCAGCTTGGCGTCAAGATTGTCGATGTAGTGAAGCGCTATCGCCTCGAGCGTCATCGGCACCTGAGGCGAGCCCCACTCGAGGCTCCCGTGGTGACTTATCAAGGCGTGAAGCAACTTCCGCCACTTCTCCGCGGGGAAACTATCGAGCTTCTCGACGCAGCGCTGCAACTTCAAAAGCCCCAACACTATGTGCCCCAGAAGCCGACCTTCCGTCGTCCGCTCCACCGCTAGATCGCTATTGTACTCCTCCATCTTGCCGATGTCGTGCAAAATGCAAGTTGTGATGAGCAGGTCTGCATCAAGGTCGCCGTATATCTCGATAATGGATGAGGCGAGACGCAGGAGCGAAACGGTATGCTCCAGAAGCCCGCCAGGATAGGCATGGTGAATCGCCTTCGCGCCAGGAGCTATTTTGAATCTCGAGACGAACTTCTCGTCCGAGAAAACCTCTTCTAGAAGGGCTCTGTAATCCGGATCGGTAACCTTCTGGATAGACTCTGTTACTACGATAAAAAGATCAGCCAGGCACGCCTTTGGGCCATCGACAATGGCGCTGACGTCGTACTCATCCTCTGAAGCTAGTCTTATGTTTAGAACCTTAATGTTCGGTCGTTGTTGGAAAATGTTGAGCCTGCCCTTCAGCTTTATTACTTGACCTCGCCTGACGGCGAACTCGGTGCTTCCAGCGTTCTCCCAAACAAAGGCGTCAATCTCACCCGTCCTATCGCTCAGCCTTAGCCTTAGATATGGCGCACCGGCCTTCGTCTCGGAGGGAGTCTTGGACTTGAGCAGATAAACGCCCACGAAGTCGCTTTTGCTGGTGGGGATATCTATGATCCTAGTAACAGCGTTGCCGGACTCCTCGCCGTTTGCTTTCGGCGTCCCTTTCATCTTGTCCTCGGCCACAGCCCCCGAGTCGTGCCCAAACAGCTCATCCGGCATTTCCACCGCCTCTTTGTTACTCAATGTTGTTCAGTTGTTCGCGGATGATCTCGATGCGCGACTTCATCTCGATAGTGCGCGCCGCGACCTCTTTGGACTGCGATTTGGCCGCAATCGTATTGACCTCGCGAAGCATCTCCTGGCAGACAAACGTCAATTGCTTGCCCACAGCCGATTCAGACTTGCTCAACGTCTCAAATTGATTCAGGTGGCTGGCCAGCCGGGCCATCTCCTCCGAAACGTCGGACTTCACCAGCAGCAGAGCGACCTCCTGCTCAAGCCGGTCGCCGTCGATCTCCGCCATATCACATTGTTTGCGGACGAAGTCAAGCACCCTGTCCCGTATCCGCTGCTCCCCTCCAGTGAAGCTGCGCTCCAGCTCTCTTAAGTCCTCGTTAAGACCAGTAATTTGCTCGACAATTTTGGTCTCAAGGCTTGAGCCCTCTTTATTGCGCATCTGGACCAACTGCTCGAGTGACTGCATGATGCAATCCCTGATTGGTTCCCAGACTTCCTTTGTGTCCGGCGTCGTTTCCACCGAAAATGCTGGCCTGAAGTTGGCGAGCGCTTCCAGCCCGACATCACTAGAAAGCCCATGCTTCTCAGCAAGACGCCTCAGTGTCTTCACAAAATCGGCCACAAGACCCTCATCGACAGAAACCCTTGTCGTGCCTGTCAAGGTTGCCGGCGCCGAGATGAATATATCAACCTTCCCGCGCCTTATACGTCCCGAAACAAGGTCTCGAATCTTCTGCTCATACTTCATAAACCCCGGGGGTGTTCTCACCGAGACATCAAGAAAGCGGTAATTGACTGACCGAATCTCTGCTCTTATATCCACGTCCCCAATCGTGGAACTCCCCTGCCCGTAACCAGTCATGCTTTTCATCGTCACGATGGCACCCCGGTGGCCTTATGTAGCTGTGCATCTCCGAGCGAAGCGCGCACTAGCCCGCCTTGCTTCTCAAAAGCGTTGGCTTGCGGTTCTGGGATATGACGCCTCGCGTTATGACGCACTCAGTCACGCGTTTGCTGGATGGCAATTCATACATCACATCTAACATAATCGACTCAAGGATCGCGCGAAGTCCTCGTGCCCCCATGTTGCGCTTCATTGCCTCTCTGGCTATCTCACGCAACGCGCTGTCGGTGAAGCGGAGGCTGACGCCGTCCATCTGAAACAGCCGCTGATATTGCCTAACAAGAGAGTTCTTGGGCTCATCCAGTATCCGAACAAGGGCATCCTCCTCTAGCTCATGCAAGACAGCTATGACCGGCATCCGACCGACAAGCTCAGGAATGAGACCATACTTAACCAAATCCCGAGACTCAACCTGCGACAACAGTTCGTAAGGGCTCGTCTCTTGGTTCGCATGCACACTACCGCCAAACCCCATCCGTTTCTTTCTCACACGTCTTGCAACAATCTTCTCTAGGTCGTTGAACGCGCCGCCAAAGATGAACAGAATGTCGCGTGTATTGACGTTCAACGTCTCTTGATGCGGATGCTTCCGTCCGCCCTGAGGCGGGACTCCGGCCAGAGTGCCCTCAACGATCTTCAGAAGCGCCTGTTGCACCCCCTCACCCGAAACATCCCGCGTGATCGACACGTTCTCTGATTTCCTCGCGATCTTATCTACCTCATCAATATATATGATGCCACGCTCCGCCGCCTTAATGTTGAAATCCGCATTTTGGATGAGCTTTAGGAGTAAGCTCTCAACATCGTCGCCCACGTAACCCGCCTCGGTAAGCGTAGTCGCGTCGGCGATGGCGAACGGAACCTTCAGGATTCTGGCCAGCGTCTCAGCTAGCAACGTCTTTCCTACCCCAGTTGGCCCAATCAGCAGGATGTTGCTTTTGGTCAGGTCCACGTCAGACGTGCTAGCGTTGGAGTTAATCCGCTTGTAGTGGTTATAGACCGCCACGGACAGTATCTTCTTAGGCTTCTCTTGGCCGATGACGTATTCGTCGATCTGATGCTTCATCTCGGTGGGTTTGGGCAGAGTCCGAAGCCCGGGAAGCGTCCCGTTCAGAGACTCCTCTCGCCTTAGAATCTCGCTGCAAGTCCTGACGCACTCGTCGCAGATATAGACGGATTGCCCGCCTACCAGGCTTTTGACCTGGCCTCTACTTCTGCCACAAAAAGAGCAGACGGCCTGCTTGTCGATCAACTTGTGCGGTCTCCTTGACGTCATAATAACTACTCTCCAAATGTATTTGTGTGCCCGTGCAGAGTCAACGCGAAACTTGCAGAATCTGCCAACACAATGAGGGATGGCTGCTCCATGCCAGCCACGAATAGCCGATCTCCCAATGAGGATTCACGCAAAGGCCGCCAAGGGCTTCAGTCGAACCTTCGTCCCTCTCACCCGCACATCGTACTCTTGCCCTCGCGACAGGACCTCCAGCGTGCCGATGCGCTCATTCAGGCGATCAAGCTCCCCTTTGTCCACGAAGAAGTTGGTCTTTGCGCTCGTGTCATGGTGAAAGTGCATCGGGACAGAGATGCTCGACCTCAGGAAGCTAGCGAGCTTCTGACCGCTCCTAGCATCCCCAAATGGCCAAACTGGAAAGAAAACAACGTCCGCCTCTATCGCCTCGATCGGCTCAAGCAGCACCGAATCGCCCATGAAGAACACAATTATGTCATCCTTCTTGAATGTGAAAACGAAGCAGACTCCCTCTGATGCTGCGAAGACCTCACAGGCGATATCTCCGAGGTCGAGCATCTCGCCCGCCTCAACCGGTCTGCTGCGCAAGTGCTCCAGCCGCTCGTCCGCTTTCAGTGAGTTGATCACCTGCTCTGGGCCATAGACGATTGTCCCACAGTCGGCAACGGCCTCGATAGTGTCCGGGTGAAAGTGGTCCCAGTGCTCGTGCGATACGAAAATCGCTCTTGCGGGCGCCTCAAGCGGCGGTATCTCGCTCACGAGGCGCTTGTCGTCTGCCGGATCACAGAGATACAGGCCTCGGTCAGTTCGAAACCCAACTGAGGAGTGTCCAAACCAAGTTACTCGAACCATGCCCTAACCCGCACAGCAAAAAGGGCAGGCACCCTCTTGAGCGCCCGCCCTCTGCTAAAAGTCATTACCTGAATGTCTTGCGCTCTACAGTTGGTCTTGGATTTCCTGGGGGACGTTGTATTTCTTCAGGAACTCCGCCCTGTCTGCCTTCATTTGCTTGACCCAGGCGTTATACTCATCGAGGCGCCCATTCTTCTCGTAGAAGAGCTTCGGGTTTAGTATTTCCGCCGGAACCTTCTCGAGTAGCCTTGCGTTCTCAGGGGCATCCACATCGACAATCTCGTATCCGAAGTCCGGGTCTGTCTTCCATTTGATGTCACCCCGGACCATCGCCTCGAGCATTGCCGATGAGTGCCTGATCATGACCTTGAAGGCCTTGCCAGCCTGACGGTCTCTCTCATCGCCACCGACATATCCAGTATTCATCAACCAAGTTGTAAGCCCGGGCAACTTCTTGACCAGCTCTCCGAAGCGGCTCGGCATCAGCCCAAAGGCAAGTGGAAAGAACGGCTGTGTGAACGGAGAACGTGTCTTGCCCCTTTCCTTACCTGCCGCCGATGTCTTGGATGTCTCGCCCAGCATGAAGTAGGCAGCGGCACGAAGCGGCGAGGTGAAGCGAACGATCCCCGGCATTGCGGCATCCTTCCCCTCGTCCCTGTTCAATATTCCTAGGGAGCGAAGAGGCGGGAGGTCAGTCATATCTGCCGCATTTTCGATAGCGTGCATCGGGATTATCGACCGTCCGTTTTGTGTCCAAACAACGAAGTCCCAGCCGTCCTCGGGGATGCCGTTCTCATCAACCACGTCATCATACTTGATCTCGCCGCGAATGTACTTACCGACGTTCTCCTCCGAGGCGCCCGTCTCGATTAATGTGTTCTTGAGCCGCCTGACGTCCTCTGGCGCAAGAGCGAACTTCGAGAAGTCGAGCGTTCCGTCCTCGTTGAAGTAAACGTTCTCGAGCCAGGCAGACGGATCGACCGTCCCGTGATAGATGGTCGGTTCTGCCTTTTCATTAAGGTCCCACGTCTTGGCGAAACAGCCGTTCTCCGTTATCGAGACCTCGCCCTCCGGCCAGATGGCAATCATGTCGTCCTGAATTGGCCTGGTCAGCTCGCCCTGCTTGCTGAACGTTGTCGTCGTCTTACCAGTCCCTGAAAGGCCCAGAATGCCCATCGCGATGCGCTCGTTACCAACCGTGATCTCCTTGCCGCCGGCGTGCATCACCATACCGCCCTGAAGATAGACGTAGTGGTTCAGCATCCTCAGCATCCCTTTTTTGCTCTCCCCGAAATAGTCAGACCCGATCACATACGAGGTCCAGTTCTCGAGGTCCACTATCATCACGATGTTCCCGCCCATTCCGGGAGCGTCGCAGCCCGGAGTCATCACGACCCTGAAATAAGGCCGATGCGGCTTCCTCATCTGTTCCTCGCTCTCCACTCCAGAACGTGGAAACGAAAGAATCTGCTGCATCGCAGCCAAATTGGCCGCCTCAAGCGTGAAAAGCCACTGGACGGGGATGGCGTGCTTCCCAAGGCCCTGATAGCCATCGACCTGAAGCAAGTGCCCGCTCCTCTCGATAAACTGCCTCTGGTGCTCGATAAACTTCTCGGTCCTCTCGCGGCTCATCACCTGCCCGGAATACTTGGCCGCATCGCTCTCAGTCGCAATAATGTAGGTCTTCGCCTGTTGACGAGCCTTCAGCCGGGTGATCTTGTCGAGGCTGCCATACGCCGTCTTGACGATTGCAGGCGTGTGCTTCATCGCGAGGTCCCGGAGTGTCTCTTGACTCTGGTTGATGTGATACTTCACGTTGTAGCTGGGTGGTTCCAGCCCCATCTTCATCATCCCACACCTCTTCAGTTTTTGTTTCTTATCGCTAGGGCTCTGGACACTTGCCAAAGCGCCGCCGCATATCTAGACGTCGGATTCACAAAAAGCAACAGCTGTGATCACATTATTCCTCGAAAAATGTGGCAGCCCTAATAACTGGCCATGTCTGAACATCAGTTGCGTGCCCTCGACAAGTCAGTATTCTCATCGGACTGCCAGTCCCATTTGTACCTCATTGCTGGACACTCCGGACAGACCAAGGTTCCCACGAGAACTTGCTTAGCTCATTCACAGGAGTTCTCGTGTTTTCGTGTGCTGGTTGACGGGGTGTGTTGCTATATGGTGGGCTTCAGGGCATGGAAGAAGTGGGATTGAGTTCTGGTCGCTATTGCTTGAGTCCCCTGAAGGGGGGCCATGTGAGTAGCCCCGTGTGAAACGCGGGGTATCTAGCCAACGACACTGCTCCTAGCTCCCCTCGCCCAACCCCAGCCCGCGAGCATCAAAGCGCCAACATCGACCGATTACGAAAACTCCTCGCTCATTCAAGGTTGACTTACACAGGCGTAGCGGTGATATTCTTCGGCAGCTAGCCAGCCCACAGGGGCAGGATAGCTTTACTTTGTTGACTCGTTCGGTGGCCAAATCGGGAAAGAAAGAGGTCTGCTATGGGCAATCGCCCAGTTATTATATCGCCATATTCGGACATCTCGTCGATGGGGCCGAGAATCTTGTCGAGCTGCCTCAATGAGGCTGGGTTCAAGACAAGGAAAGTCTTCCTGTCGGTTGACAAGGAACTGGGCGATATCCCTCCAGGGCTTTCGCTGTATCCCGACCATTTGTTAAAGCAGATCGCTGAAATCTGCGAGGATTCGCTCTTCGTTGGGATTTCGGTCATGACCAATTACTTTGATCGTGTGGCTCAGTTGTCGGCGTTCTTGCGTGATCAGGTTGGAGTAACAGTGGTGTTGGGCGGAATCCATGCGACGCTAATGCCAAGGGAGTGCGCTGATATTGCGGACTTCGTCTGCGTTGGCGAATGTGAGGGGACGATCGTTGACTTAGCCAGGGCGTTAGCCGGTGGCGATGATCCCTCAAAGCTGCCTAACGTTTGCTGCAAAAAGGCAGGCCAATTCGTCCAAAACCCGTTAAGGGCGCTGATCGAGAATCTTGACGAGATCCCTTTTCCTGATTACTCCCTCGATGATGACTACACTGTCTTGAATGGCAATCTGGTTCAGGTTGACCTCGAAGTCCTGGAGACAATGATGTCAAGCGCTCCGGGGCGAGAAATAAGCCAAAGAAGACCTTACTACCTCACTATGATGACAAGAGGCTGCCGGTACAACTGCACCTACTGCTGCAATCGCTCGGTTCGTCAGATCTATAAGGGGCAGCGGTTCTTGAGACGAAGGTCTATCGAGAATTTCATTGCGGAGCTAGTCTGGGTCAAAAAGGAGCTACCATTCGTGCAGATGTTTGTGCTAGCAGACGACTCCTTTTTTGACACTGACGAGGCCCAGATTGAAAGTTTTTGCCGATGCTACAAGAAAGATGTAGCTCTGCCATTCTTATCTCTCGGCACTCCATTCGGAATAACCCCCGGAAAACTTGAGCTAATGGTGGATGCGGGCATGGTTGCCGTTCAGGTCGGGATTCAGACGGGCAGCGAACGGATTAGGAAGCTCTACAAGAGACCGTTTACGGAAAGGGAGGTTCTTCGGCTGACCGACTCACTTGCCCAATACGCCGGGAGGATACAAGCTCGTTACGACATTATTTTGGACAATCCTCTGGAAACTGATGAGGATGTGATTGACACGATACGTCTCTTCCTGAGAATTAAGAAACCGTATCACATACAGTTCTTCAGTCTAACGCTCTTCCCTGGGACCGAGTTGGCCAATTTGGCCCTTACTAAAGGGGTCATATCCGATTGGACGGCGCAGGTATATCGCAAGCAGCAGTTTCACAAGCGGCGCACCTATCTCAACTTTGTCATTAGCCTCTTTAACCTGCCTGTTCCGAAGTTCTTTATGCGTTTTCTGATAAGCAGACCAGCCCTTTACATGTTCAACAGGCCATACTTCGGTCGGCTCATCAGGCTGATTTTGAAGGACTAAGTGTATGGAGCCTGTGAAATCGACAAGATGACATTGAGACGCCAATGCGCTCGATAGGTGGTCTCGTCAAAAGCGTGGCGTTTCGTACCGGAACTGAGGCGTTCAAGAAGCTCGTCAATCTAGGCTTTGTGGTATTCGTGGCCAGGAAGCTGGGCGCGGAGGGCCTCGGCCGTTACAGTTTTCTACTTGTCCTGACCAGTATTCTGGGCATCATTGCTGATTGCGGGTTCTCGACGCTGATGCTGAGGGAGATCGCGACGAGGCGGAACGAGGCGCGGCGGCTGCTCGGCGCGTCCATCATTATGAAGTCGTTCCTGTCGGGCGTTACGTTCGGGCTAGTATGGGTTGTCATTCGGTTGCTACATTCGTCTGCAAGCGCGGGGGCAGGGTCTGGTGTTGGATACACCGAGGCGTATCTCTTTGCGGCTTATAGCGTTCTCTTGTCGTTCATGGAGATGTTCAACGCCTTTTTCGTCGTTGATCAAAGGCTTGACCTTGACGCGGTGACGAACGTGATTCAGCGCGGGGGGGCTGTCCTCCTGGGGATAGCTCTCGTTCTGGTGGGAATGAACGTAGAGGGGATTGGCCTGGCCTTCGCTG
>Ga0307380_10009338_pt1 | contig 12460 bp, 14 predicted proteins | sample UN3MG_FD_202239 | JGI IMG/M metagenome (GOLD analysis project Ga0307380, IMG submission 202239) | Soil microbial communities from Risofladan, Vaasa, Finland - UN-3 | ecosystem: Environmental > Terrestrial > Soil > Coastal area > Acid sulfate soil | place: Finland: Risofladan, Vaasa | collected... | reverse complement strand
AACCACATCTTCAACTATAACACTCCAATCTTCATTCTGTTCATCTGCCACTTTTAAGATATGCACACGGCAATCAATTTCTCCAAAGCATAATATGATGTTAGAGCCACTAGGTATACCACGTATAACACTATTAAGTTTTTCTCGCCCTTGTGATCTAGTGCCATAACTACAAAGATTATAGGCAGTGACAGGACCAAGTTTGTAGGGTTGGAAGTTAGGCAGTTTGGCAGATGAGCTTTCAGGCCAATTAGGTTGTTTAAGATCGGTTCCAGCGAATATGGATATATGACTATCACCAATACAATAAAAGTTTTCACTTAGTGTCTTCATAGTTTACCTACATGTAGAAATGAACATTCTCTCTACTAGTCCATTGATAACTATAACCCCAACTAACTAATAGGTCAATAATTGTTTGGGGTTCATATCCAAATTGATGTGTATTTTTTGAGTAACACTCACAGAAGATATCAGGTCGCAGTCTCTTAATTGTGTTTTCTCCACCTTGTAGAATATTAAGCTCTGCACCCTCAGTATCTATCTTGATTACATCAATTTGTTTAATGTCCTTACTCTCAACATATGTGTCAAGTCTTAGTGCAGACACTGGCGTGTTAATCCAATGTGCATACCTATGTGGTTCTCCCATAGTTGCTAGTCCCGCTAGTGTAGGTACCATTGGAACTTTCAAAGTTACTGTAGCATCTTCATTATGTAGTGCAACTTCATTAATCAAAACTCTATCAAGAACTTGATTAAGTCCACAGTTTTCTCGGAAAGCTGGCATAATATATGGTGATGGCTCAAAAGCATGTACTACAAGAGTATCATGTAAAGTGGTAAGTAATGAGAACATACCCACATTAGCACCAACATCAAAAAGTATTGGATTTGTAATATCTTTAAGCAACGTATGAATATACATCAAATCTTCTTGACCATTAGGAGTTAATGGTGGATCATCCCGTTGGAACTTAAATTTACTCCACCATCCACCTTTCACTTGAGTAGATAAAATATTAACTTCAATTTCATGGTTTGGTGTAAGGTATACTTTCATCAGTAACTCCAAAGAATTTTTTGATTAACTCTAATTTCTGAACTTTGGTTGAACCAAGTTGAAGATAAACAAAATCATTAAAGATTTTATTAGCTTTTCTAATTGCACCAAAACATGTAAACCCATGATTGGATAAGAATTCATGAGCATCTTCAAACATGGGAGCATCTTGGTAAACAGATTTAAGATATAGTTCAACTTGTATTCCAACTAAATCCTTTAAATAATCTCCCATACTTTTTACTACATTTAGATCATTTCCTTGAGTGTCAACTTTCAGAAAATCAAATGAGTTTGATTGTTTACTAATAATTGTATCTAATCTGACACAGTTCACGGTTGTTATTTTTTGCAGCTTAAACCTTGAGTAATCACCTGGACCCATTATCGATTCCGGGTTATCTTTAATTCTAAATATTGAATTACAAGCTTGCTTCTCGTACTGATAAAAATTTGTTTTTCCTTCGATATCCGAGATTGCAAATGGAAGTATCTCAAGTAACCCACCACATTTTGACTCAACCATAGGATTAAATCTTGGATCTATTAATAACAGTTTGGCTATAGCATAATGATGGATTATCCATACTTCAGATAATCCACCATACGCGCCAACGTCAATCAAATTAATGTACACACTCATATTTTAACCTCACTTAAAGCACAATTGGCCAATCCCCAAGATTCACGATTCCAATTGATGGCAATAGTACTAGTTAGTAATTTAGTTCGATCATCAATTAGTTTAGATGAACTCTGTAATTTTCCAAATAATCGAATATCAGTATCTCGATTATATTTTCTGAGATATCTACTATAGTGATATTGGTGAAAGATCTTGATTGGATCCTCTAGAATAACCTGGTCAAAATTCTGATTCATGTTATCCAAAATCTCACCATCAATCTTCAACCCATCGCACCTTATCTCAGGAAACCCTCGAACATTATTGAACACGTTATAGTGGGCTAGGATAAAATCTCCAGCGGCTTTTTTATGAACTATACCTTTAGAAACTTTATTACCACGAAGCTTACTCTCATCTTCATAGAATGATATTATTTGTTCATAACCCATCATTGCTGATATTGTTCTATCCATATCATATCGATAAATTCTATAGAACGACTGGTCTGACAATTGTTGTTTACTTACAAATTCAATAAGTTTGCTACTTGGTATAATATCAGCATTTGTTGTCAATACAAACTTTCCACTAGCACGTCTGACTCCAACATTTTGAGCAATGCCCAAAAAGAAATCCATATTGTCAGCACCAGGGGCATCAAATCTTGTATGCTCAACTTGATCATGGATTTCTTTGGGTACTGTGATAATTCTTATTGTCAAATGAGCACTAAGATTAACTAATGTGTCGGCCAGTGGTTTACAGTTCAGTGGATTCCATTCCACGATAACTATCTCAAACTTAAATCCATATAGGTCTGCAAAATAACCATACATGTGTATAGCATTTTGCATTCGGCGTACAAAACCAGCACAGTGATCATCATTACGTCCAGTCATTACAACACTAAAGTAACTCATTATAATCGACTCCCAGTCATTACAAATCGAACTCTTCTAGAGTTTGGTTTGCAAGGGACATTATCATAATTACCACTCTGCCAAAACTTATCAAATTCCACTAGTGTGTTAGTTTCCTCTTCAATGAAAGTTGCAGTTTTGATTACACCCCATTTTTCAATTTCTTTCATAACTTGTTTAAGTGGAAACTTAGTTGAAAAGTATGTATGACCTCTCGAATCTTTACGGATATCTGAAAGGTGCAGCTCTGGACCACCAGTCATCCATTTGAACATGGTAATATGGAAGTTCCGGGCACAAGTGATAATGTTTCTGATTGCTCCTTGTACGGGTGACGTATGCTCGATTACATCACAAACTCTAACCAGGTCATAGTCAAACATGTGTAAAGAGTAATCCTCAATTTTCTTTTCAATGATTCCAATTACAGGATAGTGCTTCCTGCAATAATAGATAAAAGATGATGAGATCTCAACTACATCATATTTGATGTGTGGTCGAATCTTTTTAATAGTTGGATACTCAACCAGTTGACCAGGTCCAACCTCAATAACAGATTTGATATCTGGATTCATAGCTATGAAGTTAATATATAACTGATGGAATAACGCCTCCCGATTAGCTTCAATGAATGGAATATTCTTTTCGGGATAGTGGTCCCATTTTTCTCTGTGTAACTCCATTATATACCTTTCTATCTTAGGATAATTTTTGAGCTACCATAAACCCAGCTCGAGAACCAGTTTTCATACAAACGTTCCACTGATCAGATTTCCGTATCTCATTCCATACTTGAAAATTCTTAGAACTCTTGGGGTAGTGGATATCATGTAATGCTATAAATCCACCAGGAATCAAAAGATCTTTCACAATATTCCATTCTGCTAAACCACAGTATTCACCGGAGTCACCAAAGTAAAAGTCTAACTGTTTACCAAGACATGCCTTCCGAATAAGATCACATGGTTCTGAGATCTGGTCTCTTCCGAATGCTACTGCTTCATCTGGAACATTGCGATATCTAGATGGCACAAATCGTGGATTATTATGCAGGATCATATCTGCTTGAGTGATCGACCATCCGAACATATAATTTACATTGGCAATCTTTGGTTGAGACCAGGTTTTAATTATATCAATAGAAGTCATTGATGCATCGACTTCTTCTGCTGCTTCTGATAGAACGTTAGTTGATCCCCCAATTCCAACTTCCAAAATAAACTTAGCTAACTTGGCATACTCTTTTAATGTGAGTAACTCAAACTCTAATAATGTTGACATTATTTGCTCCCTACAAAATTAAGATAATTACTATACAAAGCTATATCGAATTTATTAATCTGAGATAACAGTTGACGATTCGTATTACCGAACCACTCCTCCTCATTAAATCTCGGAGATGTCGTGGCTCTGTATGGAGCATCATCTGGAACTGGTATATCATACTGTTCACAAAACCTTAATTGATCAGCATCACCATTAGCTTGCAATCCAACAAAATCAAAGGTATGTTTTAAATTTTGCAGTGCTCGGTTTAACATTAGTCGTAAGTCATATTCAGAAGTGAGTATGTGTCTACCAGACCATGCGTACACTTGTGGAAATCCAAAATCTTGATCAGATACGTTATGGGAAAACCATCTCTGAGTATTTCTGATATTCTCTATACCAGACAATTGTTTACACATAATATTACAATTAGTCTCAGTCCTAAAACACCACTGCAAAAAAACAGTGATGTCCATTTTACTAAGTGTTTTGTAATCAGTGGATAATTTTTTATCAATAACTACTTCAAGTAATCTATGAAAAAGTGGATTTTTCTTAGCCAACGCATGATAAAACATTGACTTCCATCGATCAATTGGATCTCTGATAAAAGTGGCGTATATAAACTGTTGACACATACCCCAATCATTATGAATACCATATGGTATATGACCCGTAATAAAGTTTGGTGTTGTATTAGTTTGTGGTCTTCTTCGCCATATAGTCCAATCAGGACATTGTTTGACAATCTCATGTATGGAGGTTCCACACGTTTTCTGGATATGGACATAAACAATTGTACGATGTTTTGACTTACTACTCATAGTTATCCTATATCTTATAATCATCTACTGGTTCGGGATGTTCAGAAATACCCATTATCTGTTTGAGAACATTTAGACTACTTTCAATATCAAGACGGTCGTGGTCCACAGTCGGGTAATCAACTGGCTCTTCATAAAAATGACCCTCTCTAGCTGGTAAGGTACGTTTGACATATACAAAAGTTATAGAGGGATAGTTTGTATCAATCCATATTCTAGTAGCTGATACTGGAGCAATAACTGCAATGATAACATTTGTTTGTTTGCTAAGTTCATTAGCCAATCTTGCAACTTTACAATTATGCTGATTTCGATCTGCAAGAGAAAACCCCGCACCCAATGATATGCTTTTTCTCATATCATCTCCATCTAGAACTATACATGGATATTCTTTTTGCAGAGCTTTTGCTAATGTAGTTTTACCTGCACCAGATTGACCAGTCAACCATATTATCTTATTACTCATTGTAGTTCTCCAAAATTGTAGGGTCATATACATCTAAATAAATTGATTCGGTAATAAGCTGAAATCCAACACCAAACTTTTTAATGTTACATAAGCATTTATATATCTCATTATCTTTTTGAATCGATTCTTCCCAACCATAATCATCAGTATGACCATCACCATAGCAATGTTGGTTCTTGTGGTTTGTCCCCTCATAATCTTTAGGTTTAAATCGAGTATATCCGTCAAACCCAACTACATGAATAGATGAAGCACTTAGTAAATGAGCAATCATTATTGCTAGACAGCCAGCAATTCGATAAAACCCATATATCCTACCACCAATACAATTGATTGGGGCATCTGGGTGAGCTCTACGCTCATAATCAACTTGAACATACTCTCCTGTGTAGTGCTGCAAAATCAACTCTTCGGGTAAACCAATACCACACAACACAGTTGATGATGGATGAATACAACTACCGAGATCGTGATATCTTTGTTTATTAGTCCATAGATGATAATGTGGTATAATGAAATGAGTCATTTTATTGATGCCAATAATGACTGGGTTAACATCTTGGATATACCTTTTAATTCGTATCAGATCCTCACGTAGTGTTGAGCCTGATCCAACAACTAAGAATGGCTGATTTCTATGATGAAATGTTTCAAGATAATTACTGAATGGGATCACTATTTGTGTCCTCACAAATCAAAACTTTTATAGTAGCCATTCCCTTTATAAAAAGACAGGCTGCAACTCTATGATGACCATCAAATATCTCGTAGATACCATCGCCGACATCAAACACAAGAGGTGGATATTTCAGACCATCAACTTGAATTTGTTGGGCAAGATTAAGAAAGTTTCTAGTTGTCTCTAGAGCAGTACTGTCAGGTTTGCCATATAATTGATGCATCTTATAGTAAGAAGTTTGAGTTAAGTCATAATCAGTTGGTGCAGTTTTACCTAGAAATTCTTTTAGCAACTTAACATGTGGAGACGATGCTAGGTCAAATATTGTTTCCTCTGGTCCATCATGTAACGACTCATAAAGATGAGCTCTATGTGGGTTAGATTGGACTCGTAATGAATCTAATCTAACTTCACGAAGTTCAACTACATTAAGTGTATGAGCACCAAGTGAATTATTTATAGTTAGTCCGTGTGGTCGTTCTTTACTAACTGGTACTTCAGCTAATGACTCATAGGAAAGACTTCCAATAGAGGGTTTAGAAAAAATACAGAATAGTTCACCATTGTCCGCTTTAACATAGTTTGTCTCAATATCTTTCAGCAGTAGGTTGAGTTCACCAAATCCTGCAATGATATCTTGTTCTGATTGCAAAATTGTATGACCTTGTTTTGGAACTGAGAATAATGGATGGTTGAAAAATAATAATCCATTTGGTCGTAGAATTCTAGCTAACTCTTGTTGACCACGTCGAAAATGTCCAACTGATAAAGCATGATCTAAAACTTCACAAGCAAATATAATATCAAAACTTTTATCTGGAAATGGCATTTGTGCAAAATCACCTTTTACACATTTAACACCATCTGGAACATGACCCATCTTCTCATATTCATCTGCCAAGTAGTCAAAGAGAATTCGTGTAGAACCACCTTTGTACTTATGAAGAAGTCCACCATAAGCACCACCACCAACATCTACCACACGGTTAATGGGTCTGGTACCAAATCTCAGTTCAACAAGCTTATCTACATTAAACTTTTGATATAGTCGATCAGTATCGGCTAGATGAAACTCCATGTTATGTGCATTCCAAAATTCTAATTCAAATTCTGGACACCACCTACTGGTTATGTTACCACGATCTGTCTGCCACGTACTCAATGTCTTGTGATATAAATCGTATAATGGCTTACATGAACTCTCTGGTCGTTTGGGTGTGAATATACCAGTCTTTAACACATCTTGCCATGAACCTTTATAATGTATGAGATGGGTATTCACACTTGGAATCATACCTCTGGACTCATTGAAGAATGCCATTGGAAAACCTTGTAGTATCACACTAAGTCTGGCCATTGGTGCTTGGAAATTAACTTGATTTCTAGTACCAAGTATATGACCAAGTGAAACTTGATCACCACCACCCCACTGGTTATAACCATCCTGCTTACCCAGCGTATTACGCTGAGTCTCTATTGTTAGTTCACTCCATCGATCTAGAAAATCAACAGCTCGATCTGAATTCTTAATCAACATTACTCCACCATTGATAGGCCACTGTAGATTCTCATCACCGGATACTTTATAACAATATCCAATATCAAATTCTTTAATGAAAAACTTGCCCATCGGTTTTATAAGTAGTGTATCAGCATCCATAAAGACGACATTTTCTAGTTCTGGATGATCTCTTAAAATCTCTGCCCAGACAATCGATTTCATTGCAGTCTTATATTCTGCATCACCAGACTCACAATCTAATTTCTTAGATTCTTTGAGAATGATATTTGGTATCAGACATTTAATATCGTCAATTAATTCCTGATCAATATTGGCGTAATAGAAAATGATCTTAGCTCGGTCTTGGTATACCGTTTTAATACTTTGTAGTGCCACATTTACTTGCTCAATAAAATTACTATTATATGCGGCAATTGCAAATGTAATTTTATCGTTCTCAGCTTTGACCGCATCCAACTCATTTTTTCGTGCAGCAATCACTGACTCACATACAGACTTAATTGCTACGCCAGCTCTGTTCGCATTGAAATACTCTTCTGCTACCTGCCTAGCCGATCTCTCAGTGCATACTGAAGCAGCTTGGATATTCGACCAACAATCATTCATAGCTTTAGCAAACTGATCTAGGTCACGTGGATCAGCTGTAAATGGGGTGTAAGGATTTCCAGTACCTCCAACGATTGGACACCCACATGCAAGCGCTTCACGAACTACACGAGTAGCCATGTTATGTGGTGTGATCAAGAAATCAGCTGCACGATACTTATCCATCATGTCAGGTGCAAGCGCATACATATCACCAGCTATCGAAGTCTTAGTCAAATAATTAACTAGTATATTTGCAGGGCTACTACGCTCTGGGGGTAATCCAAAGATATGTAATTTAGCATCTGGTGCGTATAGTTCTTTGAACCTAAGAGCTGCAAATACTAAATTAAATGGGGTTACGTCTTCTCTCCATATATCTGCAATAACAATATTGGGCGATCCAGTTTTGCTTCCAAAATCATGTTTTCTACCTGATGGTGTATACTGATCAAGTTTAACCATCGCTGGTACAAAAGCAATTTCCTTGCCCGGTAAGAGATACTTAAAATGAAACTGAAATTCTTTCCAGAATGTAACTACAGCGTGGTATCTTGGGTCATTATTGAGTTGATGTATAAAATGAAAAACTTTTACTTTACCATATTGATCAAGCAAAAATGAATTCTCGGGGCGTCCATGAAGACATATGATCATTGGAATACCAGAGTTTTCAAGATCATCCGGTATGATAGAATGGCGAATTAAGACATCGGCTTTCCATGCCCATGCTTCATCGACTGTCGTGATTGGACCATCAGTTCGACCTGGGTACCCTCTATTGCCATTACATTTCAGACATGTCTCAGAATCAATAAACTGAGCATCAATACCTAATGCTCGTTCTGCTAGTATAAGATCACGAACAGTTCCATATTGACCAGAACGACCGGGTGCAAAAACTGCGAAGTGTGCTATTTTTAGTGGTTCTTCCTGCTTCATTTTTTTGCCTCTCCAAGCTAAAAATAAAATGAGGTGGAACCGAAGTCCCACCCCAACTGAATTATTGTCGACTACGATCTAGATGATCGCAGATACTCGACGCCATTGCTCTTCATTCATATAGGCACCATAACGGCCCCATCCAGCTACAGTCTCGGCAAACGCCAAGATATCTGTTTCTGCCAGCAATGTCAAGTTCATTCTGTTGCCAATCTTGTTCTTGCGTCCAGGGACCGTCAAATAACCAAGGGGAACAGCACGACCAGTATCACCAGTGAACAAAGTGCCACCAATCCCACCCTGACCATTCCAGTCAATGTAGGAGGTGTAGTATGGAGTGATGTTGTAGGTCATACCCACACCACTTACATACTGTGTTTGTGACGGATTCAATGCAGCTTCTACTCTTGTTTTGTGTACCAATGGCACAAGCATAACAAGAGGTGTACCGGCAGTCACGCCAAAACCGGAGTCACGAAGAGTTCCAATCAAATTCGCTGCAGACGCATTGATTGTTAGTCTGTCGTGTTCCAGAAGAGTGGTTACTGCTGCTGTCTCATCATATGGAGTATTAAAGACTGCACTACTGGTCAATGACTGAATCATGTCATAGAAGGCTTCTGCCTTTTGTTCAAACCACCTACGTCTGAACTCAAGAGCATTGTCTTCGATGGTCCACCATTCACCATCATCAAACCAGGTTTTTAGCCACTGAAGCGCACCACCATAAAGATTCATGGAGATGGTAACCTCAGCGCCACTTATTGAAAAGACTCTCGCCTTCTCACCATCACGAACTCGACGGAACGAGAGGCCACTTTGGCTATCTCGAATAGTGAAGCTCGATGTTTGGACATTAGTAAGATCAATTGTTGCGAACGCTGCCTCATAAGCAGTATCGATCTCTGCAACATCTACGTGAAAACGATCAACCACATCCAGCACTGCCGCTGGAAAATTTGCTGAGCCGGTAAATTCTCGAATACCCGCTTCGACTAGTTGATCTTGAACCTGTTGAGACACACCGTAGTAATGTTGGAGAGCACCCATAAATGCTTGGCGACCGCGTTTGGTAACAAGATTAATCTTGCTATAGTCATTAAAAATTCTATTCTTCATATATGACTACACCTTTCTTACGCAGTTCGACAGAGAGCATCACTAGCTGAGTTCATGATTCTTCCAATGCCATCAAATGCTATGATTGCCTCAGATGCAACTGCTTGCTCGGCACGGGTAGTGGTCTGAAGTAACGTTCCGGTGTACCGGATATCAGAGTTCACTCCCGCGATGAGTGCTACAAACGCATCGGAAACAGAATCATAGATTAATGGCTCACCAGCTGGTAAGGCACTTCCACCTACGATATTATAATTTAATTTCGGAATGTCAAAGCCTGCAATATATACGCCACTTGTAACCGCTTCGTACGGTACAACAAGCATATCGCTCAGAATGTTGATTGTTCCAGGCACTGCGGCATGAACATCCGAAACCTCAATTACTTTGGTGTCACCAACAGGACAACGCAGACCGATCAAATCAGATCCAGTAGTAGTGACAATATCACCAATACCGCGGCCATTTGCATTTGCCATGTTAAACTCCTTAAAAAGTAATTAATGATTCAGAAAACGAATGACTGTCGTCAATTTAGATCAACTGTCGTCAATCTTTATATGATAATTCTAATAAGTTAGATAAGCCTTGACAGCTATTAAGTTCAGTTAATAGTTTTTTTAGTTGGTATCAAGGGATTGTTACCTGGCTCTTTCATATCAAGATTATTGATATTACTTGGGTCCGTAGTAAAATCATCAACCTTTTTACCGTCTTTATCAACTTTCTCTTTGTTGAAAACGATACCGTTGGCTGAGATAAATTCCAACTCTTCCGTGATAGCTTCATTAACTTTTTCTTGTCTCTCAGACTCAGTCATGCCATTGTCAAAGTGAACACCACGACCACTCTTCATGCGATCACGAATATACTGAACTGTTGCAGCATCCTTGTCTGTCAGAACTGGGCATTTCTCTACTAACGAGACAACATCGGATTTATCCTTGAAGGCCTGCAACTCTTCTGAACTCTTCTTCAAGATCACGATTTCTTTTTCCAGTGTGCCACGAGCTTTAGTCTCAGCAGTATGCACCAGATCAACCACATCGCGGTTAGCCGCCAAATCTTGACGTGAATACAATTCACTGACTGGAATACCTTGGGCAGCAATTGCTGCTTTAATATCAATCAGTGACAACTTGTCGGGTGTTGGGCCTTTATCCGCAGGACCATCTTCACGAATGAATGCCACTTTTTCGATCACTGTGTATTTTGCTTTGGGTTTGAACATACCTAACACTTTTCTTAACCACATTTTTACTCTCCTTGACTTAGTTCTTGTATAGTTGCCAATATACCTGCACTCTTAAATCCAGGTTTTGAAACTGCTGAACTTTCAAGTGCAAGATTAACGATATTTTGAATCTTCTTTACAAACCAATTACCTCCACCAGTATCACGAGCTAACAGCACATTGCCCTCAATTGAACAAATGTCTAACTGACCAGATTTAATCTTTTGAATCATTTCCTCATTTGTAATATGAGCCACTGCTATGGCATGTAAAGAGTTTTTGATTGTCTTAGTAAACGCATGGACAATTCTGCCATACTTCGGTTTATTATCTTGGTGCAGATCATTATGGCCATGAATCACACCTGCAACATCCTCTTTAATCTTTTTCGCCAATTCTTTGATTGCAGCAAACGACCAAATTTTTCTTTCTCTTTGATGATCCATAGCACCATCTGACACACCTTCACCACCAATGTCATATACCGCAAAGAATGGATGTGGGTCAGTTGACTTAATTTGATTAAGAATTTCTATGGGTAAACAGTCGTATGCACTTAACTCAGTGATATGAGCATGAATCTGAACATCCATAGAAGCTTCAATGATGTCTTTAATCTGTTGATGATAAGCTCCTTGTCTACGTTGAAGTTGCTGCAATAGAATATCTGCTGCACGAACAGCGGTCAAAACATCGCCAGTTTGCTCTTCAACTCGAGTATACTCTCGAATGTATGCCTCTTGTATATAGGTTGGCTCATTACTAACAGCTCTGGGCACATGGATTGTAAATTGGATCATAGTCCTATTCCAAATTAATACTCAACTCATTATTCTTTAACTTTGTGGGTGTCGTATGCCGGGGTGAGGTATCACTGTTATAGTTTTTGGATTCACCTGTGTAAGTTCTGCATTAACAATCGGTTTGCTCGATGCTTCAGGATGACCGTGCCCTGCATAAAGAGGAGTGTCAAAAGTATTACCCCTGCCCATTTGTGTTTTATCTTCAGCCATTTCATTTATCCTTTAATTAATTAACTATTCATATACCACTGTCATTTTAGGTGATCCAGTTGTTACTATTGTAAGGCCATCGTTGAATGGTATTCCAAACTCCATTGTCCCTGTGGTCTTACTTGCATCTAATACTGCCAACACAATCCCTCCGGCAGATAAGCCATCATAGACTGTCATTGCAGACACTGCA
>Ga0307380_10009337_pt1 | contig 12460 bp, 10 predicted proteins | sample UN3MG_FD_202239 | JGI IMG/M metagenome (GOLD analysis project Ga0307380, IMG submission 202239) | Soil microbial communities from Risofladan, Vaasa, Finland - UN-3 | ecosystem: Environmental > Terrestrial > Soil > Coastal area > Acid sulfate soil | place: Finland: Risofladan, Vaasa | collected... | reverse complement strand
GATATCCGCTTCATCGCGTGGACGTTTGGTGGAATCGTGGATCTGGGGTCCGGAACTCACACAGTCAAGGTGCGCATTTCGGACCGCAATGGAGCGGACAAGGAAGGGCACGGCGGTATTGATGCCATCGCTTTGACGAACTTCCCCTGGTCCCCAGCCGGAGTTGTGAAGCCTGATCCGAACCCGCCGGCGCCGGGGCCGGACGACTGGTTCATGCTGATGGCGGGACCCGACCCGTATTCTCCCGACTCGATCATTGATATGAGTGATTTGATCGAGAAGTCCGCTGGCGCGTACGGTTTCGTCAAGTGCAAGGGCAAAGACTTCGTCTTCGAGGATGGTACGCCCGTCAAGTTCTGGGGCGTCGATGCGAGCATGACCGAGACCATTGATGCGCAGCAGCGGCAGGCGCGGTTCTATGCCAAGCACGGCGTCAACATGGTGCGCCAGCACCCGCTTCAGAGCGTGATCGGCCTGCTGCAGGGGGACGGTGGCCGCCCGTCCTTCGATCCGGTCAAATTAGACAGGTGGGACAAATGGTTCTCGATCCTTAAAGCCAACGGGATATACATGACCTGGTCGTTGTTCTACCCGCACGTTATCACGCCGGATGATGGCTACCCGCCGGAGCTTTACAATGAGCTGACCGACAGAGGCGCCGGAAAAAGCACTTCAGGCGTTGTCAACATGATGACGGAGCTGCAGGATGCACAGTGGCTGTGGGAGCGAATGGTTCTGGACCACGTCAATCCCTACACCGGCCTGGCCTACAAGGACGACCCGGCCCTGGCGATTGTCGAGGTGCACAACGAGGACTGTATTTTCTGGCATTCGCCGCTGAACGATCTGGCCGAATACAACAATGGCAAGCTTGACCGCCATGCGGCCATTCTCGGCCGAATGTGGATGAGCTGGGTGAAGGACCGCTACGGCACCGATGAGAGTCTGAAGTCTGCGTGGGGGGCTGGTATGAGGCCGGACGATTCGGTCGATAATCCCACAATGAAAATGTATGGTGCCTGGGAGATGGAAGCCGACGGCCCACGTTGGAACAAGGGCAGCGAAAAACAGCGAATGGGGGATTTCATTCGTTTCCTGGCCGAACTGCAACGCAGCTTCTACGAGCGCCGAGAACAGCGGCTGCGCGACTTGGGTTACAGGGCCGTAACAGTGACCACGGCCTGGAAAGCGGGCGGCCCGGCGGCCTCCGCCGCGAACCTCTGGTGCGATGATACGATGGATGCCATTGACCGGCACAATTACTCCGGCGGCGGCGCCGGCGGTCACTCGATCACCGCCGGGGCGGTGAATAACGACACGCACCTGAGCAATCCCGGTCGGGGCATCCTTTCGAGCGGCTTCTGGCAGGTGGAGGACAAGCCGTACATCATGACCGAGTGGACGCAGAAGCCGCCAAACCAGTGGAAGGCCGAGATTGCGCCTCTGTTCGCGTTCTACGGCATGGGATTGCAAGGCTGGGATGCGTCCTATCACTTCGCCGCGTCGCGCGCGTACATGGGCGACGGCTGGCCCGGCATGAATTCTTATGTGACCTGCACGCCGCACTACATTGGCCAGTTCCCCGCATTAGCTTTCGCCATTTACAACGGGCACTTCGACGAGGGTGACATTGTCTCGGCGCGACGGCTGTCCATCGATGGGATTTTCGCCGGTATCGACAGGCTGGGGCAGCAGGGCGGTTTGGCCGGCTACGACGAAAATGATCTGCTGGCCCAGGGCAATACTCCGGTAGAGGCGTTGGCCGTAGGGCGTGTTACTCTCAAGGTCGAGGACGGCCAGAAGCCCTCGTACCTGGGCGATCTGTCCGCGTTCTGGAACAACCGGTCGCAGACCGTTCGCAGCAATACCGGGCAGCTTACATGGGACTACGGCAACAAGGTGGTCATCGTGCATTCCGAGAAGACGCAGGGGGTCATTGGTTTTGCCGGCGGCCAGACCTTCAATTTGCCCGGTGTGGGCGTTCAGATTGGGCAGACACCGTTTGTCAGCCTGCTGTTCACGCCGCTGGACGACCGGCCTTTGATTGATTCGCAGCATATTCTTATTACCGCCATGGCACGGGACAAACAGCAGGGTGCGGTGTACAACGATGACGGGACGCAACTGATTGAAACCGGCGGGCCGCCGCTGCTTCTCGAACCGGTACAGGCGACCCTCAACTTCAAGGGTGCTCCGGTGACTTCGGTGAAGGTCGTCGACGTCTATGGTGTGCCAACGGCTCGCGACGTTGAACGCCAGGGCAATACGTTTGCAATCGACGGGTGTTATGCGACGTACTACTACCAGGTCAAACGCTCTGGCCAATGACGTGCGGCCGGCGGTGGGCTATTTAGCCTCTTCTTTGGCAGCCTCCTGGGCTTGCTCCTTGCGGATCGATAGCCAGCTCAGCAGTATCCCAACTTCAAACAGGGCGTAAAGCGGTATCGCAAGTGCTATCTGCGAGACAACGTCCGGCGGAGTGGCTACAGCGGCGATAAAGAATATGACCACGATGACATATTTCCTTGATTTCTTGAAGGTCTCGATGGGGATCAGTCCCGTCCTGTTGAGAACGAATATGGCGATGGGGGTCTGGAAGGCGAGCCCGAAGACGAGCATAAGCATCGTTACGAAGGAGATGTACTTGTCGAAGGTCCAGTAGGCCGAGACACCTATCAAGTCGCCGAATTTGAGAAAGAACTTCAGACAGAGCGGCGCGATTATGAAGAGAAAGAACAGCGCACCGGTCACAAACAGCGCCGTGGAGAACGGCACCGCCGTGCGGACGTACTTTCTCTCGTGCTCGTACAGACCCGCCGCTACGAACATCCACAGTTGGTAGAAAACCCAGGGCGAGGAGATAATCAGGCCTGAGATCAGTGTTATTTTCATAAATGCGATGAAGGGGTCGGCCGGCGCCGTCGCTATGAGTCGCTGCTCGAAAATGGAAGAGTCCGCATCGGCGGCAACTGCAGTGTAATTGGGATCGTCCGCCAGTTTTGTCATTGTCTCAGTGTAGATTTTATGTACGAACGTCACGGCTCTCGGGTCAATAGCCGGCGCGTTCGGGTCGGCACCAAGGGCGTTGAGCAAGTTTGCGCTGAAGGCATTCAGAACATAGGCTGAAGCGTCTGTTGCTTTGTTGTCCTTCACCCTAGCTTCCACCTTGGACCGAGAATATTTCTCAGTGACCAAAGAGTAGGGACGTTTGATGAACCGGATAATTTGATGCCCGAAGAACAGGCAGATGACAGTTCCTGTGACAAGACCGATGATGGCCAGGATCAGCCGGGCGCGCAGCTCCTCCAGGTGGTCGCCCAGGCTCATGGTGGTATCAAGAGGGTCGGGTAACTTCTCTTTCTTGTTCTTCTCTGGGTTTTTGCCCATTTTACAGACAAGGCAAGCTGGTGGTGCTCTCGGACTCAGACGGGTTAGCTCATCTTGTCTTCGGGCTCGTCCAGACCGGCGGCGCTCCTTGTCTCTTTCGCCACTTCGTTGCCGATTCCTTTGACGTCGTTCACGAACTCGTCCTTGGTCTCTTTGGCCTCGTTAATTCCCTTCTTGAACTCGGTCAGACTCCTGCCCACGCTGCGGGCGATATCGGGCAGCCGCCGGCCGAATATCAGCAGAGCGACGACAAGGACAACGAGCAACTCCCAGTGGCTGATTCCCCCGAAAGCTAACGTGTATTGCGTACATCCAATCATCTCAATCTCCTTATTATTACTGAACTTTTGCAAAATTGAAGTCAGGCATATATTATTTTCAGAAAATCGGTTTCACGATTTTCTTCAAAATAATCGGGTGCCGCATGAGAACATATCGTCAAGTCAACCTTACGCATCGTGTTTTAGAAAAAAGAAATCGAAAGAGAATATTCTTTCTTTCCAAAAGTATGCCTAACTCCAATTCTGCAAAACTCTTGTTGTTACACGGTCACACTACTATCATAGTGTACCCTTAGCTACTTTGTCAACGATGTAAATCGCCGGATAAACATCGACGAAATCACTATCAACACAGTCTAATCTACCCGAGTCTTCAGGTCAAGAGAACGTTTGTGGAAATTTTCATCGGTGAATTTGACTTCGGCGCACGAATAGTCTCATAACACCAGAACTTCGTTCGGATTTCAAGCTCTTTTCGAGCCTCTTGGACCGACCGTTCGTCGCAGAAAAGCGAGGAAAAACGGGGGATTTAGCCCAGGGATTGTCCAGGGGCGGAATCGCTGCTGACGGCTCAGGAAAAATGTGGCCGCACTGTGTGTCATAAGCACAAATCAATAAAGAGGTTACGACTGAACTAAGGCGATTTTCCTTGCTTTTGGCCCCTTTTTCCGCTATCATAGTGGCATGGTGATAGAACAGAAACATGATAGTGCGGCCCTTTGAGAAACCTGATGGCGAAGTTTTATTACGAAACCTGGCTTCCATTTGTCTTCAACAAAAGACGCATCCTGCTTCTGGCCATCGCCAGCTACATCGCTTTGTGCTGAAAACCAAGCTTGATTTCGAGCAAATTCCAGCCGCCCGCCTTTGGGCGGTTTTTTTTATGCGCCCTTGCCATTTGAGCATTTGACAGCCTCTGTGCGCCTGGCTAAGCTTGCGCCGGTTTGCGAAGGACAGTTGAAGACGCTTGGATGATTGTCGTAACTGGTGGAGCCGGATGCCTTTCACGCCATACCATTTTGGACCCAGCGGATTCGTTGGGCTGGTCTTTAGAAAGTGGATAGACGCTCCTGTTTTCATCCTCGCTAACGTGATTGTGGACACTGAGGTCCTGGTGTTGGGGATTACCGGTCTGGGGGCGCCATACCATCGGTATTGCCATACGCTATTGCTCGGCACCGTGGTAGGGGCGCTCTGGGGCGCGGCGGCGTATCCACTGCGGCCCGCATTCAGCGCCGTGATGCAAGCGCTGCACGTGCCCTATAGCCCCGGCCGCCTGAAAATGGTCATCTCCGGCATTCTGGGTGTGTGGCTGCACGTCTTGATCGATGGGGCCTATCATCCTGATGTTAAGGTGTTCTGGCCAAGCCAGACCGCGTTACTTTGGCTAACAGTGATGAGCCGCATCAGTAGGGAGCAAATCAAGATGATATGCCTGCTGTTCTTCATCGCGGCCATCGTTCCGTACACTATTGCCGTAGCCTCGTACAGAAAGCGGAACAAGAGCAAGCCGAGTCTCCGGTGAAATCAGGGCCTTGCCAGCTCTCGCATAGGTTCTTGCGGGTTTGCGGCCCAACTCTTATAATCTTGCCCTTTGGAAGCAGTCAATTGGGCAGACATGGTTTATGGCAAAGACAATCGCAGAACAAATTGAGGCGTTGAGACGCGGAACGGTGGAAATCTTTACGGAGGCCGAACTGGCTCAGAAACTAACCGAGGCGGCCAAAGCAGGCAGGCCCCTGCGAGTCAAGCTTGGCCTGGATCCGACCAGCCCCGACATCCATCTGGGCCATACCGTCGTGCTGCGCAAGATGCGCCAGTTCCAGGACCTCGGCCACAAGGCGGTCCTTATCATCGGGGACTACACCGCCCGCATCGGCGACCCGACGGGGCAGAATGCCACCAGGCCAATCCTGTCCGGCGAGCAGATCGAGAAGAACGCAGAGACCTATTTCGAACAAGCGGGGAAGATTCTCAATACGTCGCCCGAAAAGCTCGAAGTTCGATATAACAGCGAATGGCTTGAGAAGCTCACCCTCATGGAGCTGATTCAAATCGCTGCGAAAAAGACGGTTGCCCAGATGCTCCAGCGCGACACGTTCAAGAACCGCTTGCAGGCCGGCGTGGATGTCTATACGCATGAATTCCTTTACCCGCTGATGCAGGGCTACGATTCGGTGATGATCAAGAGTGACGTTGAATTGGGCGGGACGGACCAGACCTTCAACAACTTAGTCGGAAGGGACATCCAAAAGGGATACAGCCAGCCGCCGCAGATCGTGATCACGATGCCGATACTCGTCGGCCTCGACGGCACCGAAAAGATGAGCAAGTCGAAGGGCAATTACATCGGCGTTACCGATGAGTCCAACGGTATGTTCGGCAAGGTAATGAGTATCTCTGACGAGATGATGGAGAACTACTTCACGCTCCTGACGGATCTTTGCGCCGAGAGAATAAGCGAACTCGTCAATTCTGAAAGAACGCATCCCAAGGAAGCCAAAGTCTTACTGGGCAAGATGATTGTGAGCCAGTTCTATGGCCAGGTCGCTGCTGATTCCGCCGCCGCTCAATTCGATAAGGTCTTCGCGCAGGGGCAACTGCCCGACGAGATGCCCGAATTCACTTTGCCCGCCGAGGCCATCTCGGTCAAGCAACTGCTGCTGGCCTGCAAGCTTGTCGAAACCGGCGGCGAGGCCAAGCGGATGTGCGCTCAATCCGCCGTCTCCATCGACGGCAACAGAGTGACAGACCCCAACGCCGAAATCACTCCCTCCGCCGGGTTGACAATCCAGGTCGGCAAGCGCAAATTCGCACGGGTGATCGTTGGTTAGGCGGTGCCTCTGGCACCGCTTTGCCGGTCCTATCCGGGAATCCAGATCTTCTTTGCGTGGATGATTTCGGCGCTCGGCCGCAGCATCAGCGGCGTGGATGATTTGGTGTAGAATATCAGCCCTTTGTACGCCGTGAGGTAGTGATATTTGGTCGAGAGGAACTTGCTTTCGGAGCACACCACAAGAGGATTGTCCACTTTGGCGAGTATCGTCATAAAGTCGTTCGGCTCGGCGCTGACAATCGCGCCGGATGCCTTTATCGCCTGAGCGATAGCTGCCGCCGCCGCGGCTGCGGCTCCACCTGCTGCTGCTCCGTTGGTCATGACCGGTCTCCTATGTTTCTTGGCGGCCCCCCCGTTATCTATACGCTCCGGCATTGCACTTTATTCAAGAGAATCTTAAATTCATTGCGCCTTGTGTCAAGAGCCGGGCGACCAGTGCTGTGGCGGGTTTGCAATTTGCCCTGACAAAATTCGTGCAACTATGCTGATCTGCTGGTATAATTTGACCCCATGAAGCTGCCAACATTACAGAATACTGAGAAATACGCGGGGCTGTATATCTTCGATTTCGGGGACCACGCGGGGGTGGGCTTCACCGCCGAGGAGGTCGCCGAGCTTCTGGAGAGCGAGAAGTACAAGGACGGCAAAGTCTATAAGATTCACAGGGCCTATCCCGATGGCCAGCTCGAGCTAAAGGGCGTGCCCGCGGCGACGTTTTCGCTTGAGGCTGGGATGTTCTTCTACTCGAACGACCTCGATGCCGGCCGGCGCGACTTCAAGGCGCTGGTCAATCTCGCCGTCAGGTCCTCGCCGCCTTGCCGAGCCAAGGTGCACATGGCTAGGTTCAACGACGGCAAATTCGCGGTCGCTCTGATCTATCCCGCCGAGTACGACGCCGAGGTCAGCGCGTGGCTGCTGGCGGGCGGGTACAAGACCGCCGGGGTTGCCGAAGGCGGCGTCGGCGCAGTGCAGCAATACTATGATCGTCAGCCCGAGATTCTGGACAGGCACCAGTTGTTCGGCCAATCCGAATTGATAAGCAGAACCGGCTCCGAGCTGCTTGCCTCGCTGAAGCTGGCGGTGCAGAGGTAGTGCCGGGCGGCTCGTCCGAGAGATGGTCAGTCGCGAGTGCCAGATATGCGTTTCTCCACCAGGATAAGCTCTGTTCTCGGATTCATGGCCGGGGCGATACTCTCGCTGTTCGGCAAGTCGCCCGCCGGCCCTGCTGCGGATGACTTGAAGCGGGCCGACTTTCCAACCAGTACGCAGCGGCTGGGGATTCGCTTCACTGAGAGAATCCGCGACGCCTTCAGGGGCAAGTGGCTCAGGGTGACAGGCAGGAGCGATATCCGGGACGGCGCCCGAACGGAACAATCCGAGCAGTCCGGCCGTATCGAGTAGAAGGGGAAGGTCTGCGTCTGTCGTAGGACGCGGCGGGGAAGTCGAAGCGGTGGGAGTTGTGCGATGGCTCAGGCAAAAACAAATGCGCTGCCGGGTGCGGAGCCTGAATTGACTGAAAACGCCCTGAAGGTTCTGCAAAGCCGGTACCTGATCAAAGACCAGCACGGCAGATCTATCGAAACGCCTGGCCAGCTTTTCAGCAGGGTGGCGTCGGTGGTCGCCGGGGCCGAAGCCGCATACGGAGCCGACGCCCGCCAGGTCCAGCAGTGGCACAAGACGTACTACGACCTGATGGCTTCGCTGAGATTCCTGCCCAATTCACCTGCCCTGATGAACGCGGGGCGCCGCGGCATGCTCAGCGCCTGCTTCGTCCTGCCGGTCGAGGACAGCATCGAAGGAATCTTCGAGTCCATCAAACACACAGCCCTCATCCAGCAGGCGGGCGGCGGAACGGGTTTTTCCTTCGACCGGCTCAGGCCGACCGGCGACCGCGTCGCCTCCAGCGGCGGTACCACCTCGGGGCCGATCAGCTTCTGGCGCGTCTTCTGCGAGACGACCAAGGCCATCCAGCAGGGCGCCTTCCGGCGCGGGGCTAACATGGGCATGATGAGCGTCGAGCACCCGGACATCCTGAAATTCCTGCACGCCAAGCAGAATCTCGCGGACTTTACCAATTTCAATATCTCCGTCAAAATCACAGACGCTTGGATGAAGCAAGTGCTCAAAGGCGGCAAGACGCTGCACGCCGTCACGAATCCTCGAACGGGACAAAAGTACCTGCTGCCCCGGCGGATTAACGTCGCGGGTTACACGATAGGCGACCTGCTCGAATGGATGGACGGCAAGCGAAGGCCGCCGGAACGGGCGGGGGGCTTCTACAGCGTCGGTGACATCTGGAAGCTGGTCGTCAAATGTGCGCACAGAACCGGGGAGCCGGGCCTGGCCTTCATCGACCGGATCAATCGCGACAATCCGACTCCCGCGCTGGGCGAGATAGAAGCGACGAACCCCTGTGGCGAACAGCCTCTGCTGCCCTACGAGGCGTGCACGCTGGGCAGTATCAACCTCGCCAAATTCGTCCGCGTTACTGAGAAGGAGGCACAGATGGACTGGGCCGCCCTGGCTGAAACGGTCAGGCTTGCCGTGCGGTTCCTCGATGACATCCTCGACGCCTGCAATTACCCGGTCGAAGCCACCATGCGCCTGGCGCACGCCAACCGAAAGATCGGCTTAGGCGTGATGGGTTTTGCCGATTGCCTCTTCGCTCTGGGCATACCTTACGACTCGCAGCGGGGCGTCGAGTTCGGTGCGGCTGTGATGAAATTTGTTAACGAGCATGCCCGCCGGGCCGGCAGCGAGCTTGCCGAGCAGCGCGGGCCCTTTCCCAACTACAGCGGCAGCACCTGGAGCAAGAAGAAAAAGCCGATGCGCAACGCCGCACTGACCTGCGTTGCCCCGACCGGTACGATCAGTATCATCGCCGACTGCTCCAGCGGCATCGAGCCGATCTATTCGCTGGTGTTCGTCCGCCAGATTCTTGAGGGGACGACCATGCTTCAGATAGACCCCGTCTTCCGGCGGGTGGCCGAGAAAGGGGGCTTCTATAGCGCCAAGCTCCAGCGGCAAATCGCCGAGACCGGCAGCATCCAGAAGCTCAAGGGTATTCCCGCGTCCGTCAGGCGGGTGTTCAAGGGCGCTTACGATATCGAGCCGCACTGGCATATCCGGATGCAGGCTGCGTTCCAGAAGCATTGCGACGCGGCGGTCAGCAAGACCATCAACTTCCGCGAGAAAACGACCGTCGCCGCCGTGGACCGGGCCTACCGCCTGGCCTACCACCTCGGCTGCAAAGGCGTCACCATCTACCGCCGCGGCAGCCGCGCCCAGGAACCCATGAGCCTGTGGAATTGGTGATTGGTAATTGGTGAATAGTAATCGCGCATCGCTGCTTGTTCAGCCGTTACCAATCACCATTCACCGGGAGGGTGACGGCCCCTTCGACCTGAGCCCAGGCCGAACGACACGTAGGGTCCGATGTATCGCACCATTGCGATCATTCTCTCTCTATGTTCATGACAGCACCATGCCGAATTAAAGAGGCCCGCTGAGTTCTTTCACGTCACTCTTTTTCAGCGTTTTCGCGGACTACACGCCCCCTGTTCATAGCGGCTGAATAACGAGAGCTCCACCGACTGGGTAGGTGTGCCGTGGATACTATGGTTGGAGCTAATCGGGTCAACTCGGAGGCCGAAAACTCGGTCGAATCTCATTCTTGCGAGGAGTTCGGATGGACGCGCGACGGTCATGCCCTCGATTACTCCTGGCTGAGTCGTTTTCTTACGCGTCTTGCTTAGTATCTCCTTGTCACAAGTTAGAAACCATGCCGCTCGCATCGCTACAGCCTCCGCCAAATGAAGCGTATCGGGCGGGTGTTTAAGTTTGAGTCGGGCAAGTCTCCTTTGTGCTCTGTCCACTACCTCCGGATCTGATGATCCATGTTTCTCGATCCCGATATCGTGCCACGCGTCGCGCAACGAACGGTATGTGGCGAGTTGGTCTTCCGATGGACGGCCGCGCCAAAGTTCATCGAGAAGATGCGTGGGCGCCGCGATATCCCAACGGTGGTCGAGATCCTGCATTTCAGCAAAAACAGCGAGTTCAACGATCTCGCTTAGCGCGTGTAGTTCTATCTGGAGGTTGCGATTTGGCGGTTGGGGGGCACCATCGAGGCCGTAAACGAAATCGGCGTAGTCCGCACAGTACTGAACTATGTTCGCATCAAGGTAAATCAGCATTTCATGCCTTTGTCGAAGAAGCCGCACGGAGTGGAATATAGCGGACCGTAGCAGAATGTCAAACGTGATTTTCGGACTTTTTCGGACTTTTGCGACGGTTGTGGAGGGCCATCGTTGAATATTCTTGTGGGCAGCGGTGTCGTTTTGTGGAGAGGAAGGAGAAGACAGAATACGGGATACAGAAGGCGGGATTCGCGGAAAATTTGAGGTCTTTGTCGAAAAAGTTGTAACGTTTGGGGCTGGTTTTCGTCTTTATGGTACAGATGGATGATCGGTATTGTTCTTGACTTGGTGCTGGGACATTTGGTATAGATAAAGCTATCGAGAGCTGCTGGATAGGCCCCGTCGAGGGCGTGGTTCGTGTGGCGTGCATCGAGATTCCTGCACGCGAGTGCTTGTTTGGCTGTAAAACGAAGGAGATAGGGCCAACCCGTGCGAATTATGCCTGCTCGCATGGGGTCGAGGACGGAGGCCCACACCTTTTCGTTTGTCATAAATTAGTTCTTGTAGCTGGAGGACATTATGTGCAGAAGACCGACCCGCGTGTTTCTTCTTGTTGCGCTGATTGTTTTAGGAATAAGCCTGCCTGGCTCGGTGCAGGCGCAGCCGAAGTACGTCATCTTCCTCATCGGCGATGGGATGGGCTTCGAGCAGGTCAAGGCGGCGGGAATGTACGCCCACGGCCAGCCGGGCGTGCTGTCGTTCGAGAGCTTTGACTTTCGCGGGGAGCTGACCAACGCTCCGGCGGGCGGGGGCATAACGGATTCCGCGGCGGCTGGAACGGCGCTCGCTACAGGCGTCAAGGTCGGCAACGGCGTCATCAGCATGGCCATCCCCGGCGATGGCAGCGAGCTTGAGACCCTGCTCGAATACTTCAAGGCCCAGGGCAAGAGCACGGGGCTGGTATCGACCAAGTACATAACCGACGCGACGCCCGCCGCGTTCGGGGCGCATGAGCCCAGCCGCACAAATACCGCGCAGATCGCCGCCGACTACCGGATGCAGACCCGGCCGAACGTGATATTGGGTGGCGGAGGCAACGGCATGAACGTCCAGCAGTTCGAGGACGCCGGCTACACAGTCGTGACCGACAGGGACACGATGCAGGCGCTGGATACCGAGAATATCGATATGGTTTGCGGCCAATTCGGCAACGGCCCGCTGCCGTTTGAGCCGGATATGGGGTCGATGCCGCACCTGACGGAGATGGCCGAGACGGCGCTGCAGATACTGGACAACGACCCAGACGGATTCTTCGTGATGATTGAGGGGGGGCAAATCGACACCGCCGGACACAGCAACCTGACCGCCAACATGGTGTTCGAGACGGTCGAGTTCGACAACGCGGTTCAGGCGGCTATCGCCTGGGCGCAGGGACGCACCGACACGCTGATCATCGTCACCGCCGACCATGAAACGGGCGGGTTGACGGTGCGGGCCAACAACGGCGCCGGCGCGCTGCCCACGGTCAGTTGGAGCACAGGGGGCCACTCGGAGGCCAATATCCCGGTGTATGCCTGGGGTGTCAATGCCGGGATGATTGGCGGGGTCATGGACAACACGGAACTGTTCAGCGTTGTCACCGCCAGCTCGGCGGCATGGAATCCCGATCCCGCCGACGGCGCGGTATTCCGCGAAACGGAGGCGCAGCTTTCCTGGTCGCCGGGCACGGGTGCAGTCACGCACAGTGTCTATTTCGGCGAGAGTTTCGAGGATGTGAACGACGGCGCGGGCCAGACGTTCCTGGGCAACCAGGCCGA
>Ga0307380_10009336_pt1 | contig 12461 bp, 14 predicted proteins | sample UN3MG_FD_202239 | JGI IMG/M metagenome (GOLD analysis project Ga0307380, IMG submission 202239) | Soil microbial communities from Risofladan, Vaasa, Finland - UN-3 | ecosystem: Environmental > Terrestrial > Soil > Coastal area > Acid sulfate soil | place: Finland: Risofladan, Vaasa | collected... | reverse complement strand
GAAGATGGTGGCGGTAGTAGAGGTGCAGTCCAGCACAACGACACTTGATATCTCTGGCCCAGCGGCCAGAGCCACTTGGGGCAACATCAGCATCAATACCAAAAGTCCGGCTATAACGGGAGCCTGTATCCGCTTTATGTGCACTCTCAACTCTCGTAGCAGTTAAGTTGTCCCAAAAAAAAAGTGTGTTTACCCAAACCTATAGAATAGGGTGAACTGTACGCACACTTATAGGAAAACTAAACTCTTCCCCCCTTTCTTCTTAAAAGAGGCTGTTTAATTTTATTTCCTCTCAATTTTTGGCATCTCTGTAGTTGCTTGATTTATCGAGCCCAGTTGCTCTGCAAAATCTTCCCCCATTGAACACAGAAAAATAAATTGGGCAACTGCATTTTTGCACAACCTCATTTAAAATATAATATCCTCACTTCAATAACTTTGTCAACCCTTTGGGGGTTGTAGAAATGCTCTTAAAAAATCTGCTGAGGGGCTTGACAACCCGCCCACTGTAGAATATACTAAATCATCAGGGTTTTTGCCCTGAAGTGTTGTCTTATCGTAGGCTATCGAGCCAATAAGTAAATGGGCTAAGAGCCCGAAAGGAGGTGTCTATCGGGGTAGCTCAGATGAAGCATGAAAATCATGTGTCATCCCGAGCCCGGGAACTCGAGATGGCAAGTCAATCTCAAAATAGTCGAAGTATAAGGAGGTTTAGGTGAAAAAGTTAATCAGTATAGGTGTTGCTCTCGCCCTGTTGACTATGGTGGTTGTACCTGTTGGCGTAGCAGCCCAGGACATAGAAGATCCTGGGACTTTCTCTAAGACCCCATTCGGAATCCTTGGCAGTGGTATACAGCTGGTCGGAGGCATTATTAATGATTTGGCGGACATGATTGACGAGTTTGGACTTCCGATAGCAGCAGTGGATTTAGCTAGTGTCGTGAACACAGTCGGTGGGTGGACCGGCACTGACCTAGCGTGGATGACCGATATGACGGCGTGGAGTATGGTTCTCGTCGGGGACGTAGCGAAAACATCCGCGCCCGTGTTGGAAGTGTTGGGAATAGATGCGGAAACTTTGCCTGTGGCAGACATAGCGGATATTTTCTATGTAGTGGGCGCCAGGCTCTGGGATCCTTGGGGTGAGTACGCGGGAGCAGCCGTACTACCCGATGTGATTGTTGACGCCTTCCCGCCAGGGCTCTGAGGCTAACAATAGCATGACATTTCTGCTCAGTTGCCGATAAGAGGGAAATCTCGATGAGGTTGCCAGGTTGATTTCCCGGCGCTGGCAATAACGTAGAGATTATTCAGACCGGCAGCTAGGGGAGTGAATGGAGGCTTATAAAGAAGGGGGCAGCGTGAAGCTGCCCCCTTCAACATCCTGAACAAATCCTTCTGAAATGCAAAGTGTTTTCCCGTCCTATCGTCGTCCCCGCCCAGATTGATTCGTCGCCCCGATGAATCGGGGCTCCTCGCAAAGACAGGAGCGGATGTCATTGCGAGTCCGTCTCGTCCCCGATTCAATCGGGGATCCCTGGGATGGGGCGCGGCAACCCCAGCGGTTAAATTCCAAATCCAAAAATCCAAACTCCAGTTGCCGATTCAATCCCGACGCATCCAGGAAACGCATGTAGGGCGGGGATTTATTCCCCGCCAAAAAACCAGCATATAAAATGTCGCCCTACGAATTATCCCTCTGCTGCCTCCTGAATTTCTCCTCCTTTTGCATTTTGCTCTGTCATTTTGTCCCTCTGATTAAATCAGAGGTTGAATCGGGATTGCCCTCTGATTTTTGAATTTTGGCTGGGAATTGGTGCCTGGGGTTTCTTCAAATCAAAAATTAGTGGTCTGCCCTTCAGTGCCCCCTTAAAATAAGGGGGGATAAGGGGGGGTATTTCCACGGGCATCGTGTTATGCCTACCTGCTCAGCATCGATTGCGTTCATCCTGAGACAGTGTCGCTTCGATTTTTTGACCGGACCGTTGTCAAGGTATCTATTCACAACTCCCCTACCACCTCTTAATCTTAAGAGGGGAAGAGGCGGGGCTTGCCCCGCTCCCAAGGCTTTTGTAGTTGCCTGATTTATCAGGCTCATGAGCGATGCTCTAGCCTCGCCCTGCGGGTCTAAAGACCCGCAGCTACATTCGTGTGTAGTTTTTCCTGTATAATAAGCAAAATTGATGAGAAAACCGACCAAGCGTGAAGCCTTAATAGGTGGCATATCTCTAGCGGTTACCATGGTTTTATGTATTCTCATCATTCAGCATCGAGAATACCTCTATGAAATGGCACAGTGGGGCTATGTCGGCTGCTTTTTCATCAACATACTCACCAGCGGGACCTTGGTTATGCCCGGCTTCGGCGCGGTTTTTACATTCACACTGGGTGGAGTATTGAATCCTGCCATAGTTGGCGCCATAGCTGGAATTGGTGAAGCTATAGGTGCTGTTGGTGCTTACTTCACTGGATACGGTGGCCGGGGATTATTTCGAGATAGTAACAACAGCCTTTACCTCCGTTTCAGCAATATTATTGACCGCCACGGCTCTAAAGCCGTTTTCTTCCTGGCAGCTATCATTACTCCCGTTTATTACCCCTTCGCTGTATTTCTGGGCATGCTTCGCTTTGGTTGGGTAAGGTTTTTCCTCGCTACCTGGGCAGGGAGGACGGTCAAAAATATGGTACTGGCCTACTTGGGATACTTCGGTTTGCGCTCTATACTGCAATGGCTGGGCTTGAATTTGTAACTTGAGTTTCTCAAGCTGTTTTGTTATATTCTTGAACCAGACGGGGCTGTAGCTCAATTGGGAGAGCGTCTGACTGGCAGTCAGAAGGTAGTGGGTTCGAATCCCATCAGCTCCACCAACAAAAAGGGAGTAATTCTATCTTTCTACACCCTCACCTTGAACCTCTCCCTTGAAGGGAGAGGAATTTCGAATCTTAAATCTCAAGCCATGAAGAGAAACTCTGAATACTAATATCTAAATCCTAAATGCCAACCTCATCGAGCATCCTCGAAAAGTCAGGACAAATTCAAAGCACGAACGATTAAATGAACAAAACATTCAGGATTCGGGGCGGAGCGCTTTTAGGATTCGGAATTTAGCCGCTGGGATTGCCACGCCGCCGGACCCCGACTTGTCTGGGGCTTACCAGGACACTCTCTCCCCGGCGAGAGGGGTTTTATACGAGATTATGCGGTTAGCCATTATTTCTTTGGTGCTCTCTAGTAGAGATATTGCTTAGACGATAACGGTGGTTAATTCCATCACCCTAGCTCTGGCTCAATCAGGCCGTAGTCGCCACTCTTGCGACGGTATAGTAGATTGAGCCTCTCAGTATCGGCGTCCAGGAAAAGAAAGAAATCATGCCCGAGGAGCTCCATCTGGTTGATAGCTTCATCTACGGGCATGGGCTTGACTAAGAAGTGCTTACTCTTCACTACTCTTTTGGAAGACTCGATTTCCTCCGCCTCAATTGCCGCTCCTTGTCGAGCAAAAGAAGTTCCTCTACCTTTGTCATATAATTTGCCTTTGTATCGCTCGATTCGCTTAGATAGCACATCCACTACTTTGTCAATGGCTGTGCGAATATCCTCAGACTTTTCCTGGGCTCTGATTAAGCCTCCTTTGCTATCAAGGGTAACCTGGACAGTGAATCGCTGCTCAGGGAGCTTCGCCCCCTCTTGGGAAATCTCCACCTTGCCTTCATTGATGATAGGTAAGTAGCGACCTAGTTTGCCAATCCTCTTCTCAATATATGTCTGTACTGCTTCAGAGACCTCCACGTTATTCTTAGCGATAATCTGTAGGTTCATTGCTCCTCCTTCAGTTATAAATCTCTCTCGCCAAGGTTAAGCCCCAAACGGACGTAGCACCCTTGTTCTTGAGAGCTACAGCACAAGACTCCAGCGTGGCTCCGGAAGTGCATACATCATCGACAAGGATAATCTGTCTGCCGCTTACCCTTTCATCACGGCACACAAAAGCGTCGACTACGTTCCTTCGACGCTCTTCCACATCTACTGCTCTCACCTGAGGTTGTGCCTGCTTAACCCGAATGAGGCAATTATCAATCACTGGCAAATCAATGCGCTCACCTAACTCTCTAGCCAGAAGGTTAGACTGGTTATAACCTCTCTCTCTTAATCGTCGGGGATGAAGAGGCACGCAAATCAGGACTTCGCCAGGCAAGGGATTTGACCTGAGATAATCAGCTAGTAATTCAGCCAGACAGGGAGAGATTGCCTTCAAATTTCGATACTTCAGTTGATGAATAGCTTTCCGTATTATCTCGTCAAACCTAAATAGAGAGCGGATGCCGTCAATCTCAGTTTGTCTTTGCCAGCAATCTGGGCATACGATACCACTAGCCTGAGGTCTGCCACAGTTGGGACACACCGGCGGCGATAGTCTCGGTAGTTTTCCAAGGCATTCAGGGCAAAAAAACCCTCCTAATCGCCCACAGCCAACGCATCGCCGTGGAAAGAAGGAATCAACCACCAGCTCAACTAATTTACCTGAGCGAAGCAAATCTTCTGCTAAGGAGTGTATTCTCGGCGTGGTGCACGGGTATGAAGTGCTCCGTCAAGAATAGGCTCATCAAGGTATACTTCACCATTCCTGATTTTTATATTGTAACCACAATCAGGATTGGTACACACCCAGGCCTTGTAGTGAATCGGCGCCCCTTGACTACCAAAGTCTGATAGAGGCACCAAATCCCCCTTCTTGCATTTTTGGCACTTAGGTAACGAACCGTTTTCCAAGTTCCACCTCCACTATGAAATTTATTTAACTATATGAGAACAGGCAAGTATATACCATAAAAAATTTGTTTGCAAGTCTGCTTCAATAATAAGCCCCAAATTTTTTAGATTTCCTTTAGATTTTCCTGATGGCCCAGCCCAACCACCGACAGGCAGGTATAAACAGCTCCAGCAGGCGTCAGCTGGCTTCTCATTAAGCTGACAGCCTCGACTTCGATATGATATTTATCTTCAAAGATGGTAGAGTCCACGAGTTCGCCAAAGCTCCTTCTTTCCAGTGGTGATGCTCCTGGCCTGAGGCGAGCCAGGGTCAAATGCGGCACAAAGGAGCGTTCCACCTTAGCAAATCCCAGGACGGCGAGCGCGGAGTCAATGTTTTGCTGTAACCTGGATAGCTTTTCCACCTCCCCACCGATGCCGACCCAAAAGACCCGAGCCTGCCTTAGGCTGGGGAAGGCCCCCAGGCATGAAATCTCCAAATGGAATGGAGAAATCCCCTGTGCAGCTTCTGCTATAGCTTCAGTTATCTCTGCTACCCGCTTAGAAGGAATATTGCCCAGAAACTTCAAAGTCAGGTGAATTCCCCCCGGGGCCACCCACTTGACGAACTTATGTTCATCTCTCTCCAATTCTTTTCTGAGCCTGGCTAATCCCTCCCTAACCTCCTCAGGCAATTGGATAGCAATAAAGGAACGAATTTCTTCAGGATTAGGTGACACTTCTGCTCCCTTCATCCCGCCATAGTAATTGCTGGGCATTGGCCCCCAGGATTCTAGCTTTATCTTCTTCAGAAAGCTGTGCGGATTGGATTTGGTCAAGCACTCTGCTCTGGTGCATAAGAGGATAATCACTGCCGAAAAGGATTTTATCACTGCCGATGATGTGACTCATCTGCTCAAAAATCTCGGGCTTATAAAGGAAAGCGGTGGCCGCGGTATCAAAGGAGACATTGGTGAGAGCCTTGGCTACTTCGGGCATCAGGGCATAAAAAGGCAACCCACCGCCCCAGTGAGCACAAACAAGCTTTAAGTTCAGGAAAGCCGTGATAAAGGAGTAGAGAATGTCAGGGGTGATGCCACCCTTGCCGGAGTACTCATGCCCCACTGGCTCAGAAGAGTGGGTCAGAAAAATCAAGTCGTGCTTTAGTGCGGCATCAACCAGAGGCTTCATTGTTGTCTTATCAGCGAGGTCGAAGCCCTGTACATCAGACCTTAATTCGCCAATTCCCTTGGCCCCGGCTTCAGCACATCGCTCCAACTCGGCTATGGCAGCATCTCCTGCCCCGGGTTGAATCGCACAAAAGCCGACAAGCCTTGTCGGATAGCGTGATACTGAGTCTAGAATGTAATCGTTCGTTTTTACACAGAGTTCATGGCTCACCCAGCCAGCGTTAAGAACGACGGACAAACCAATGCCGGCTTCATCCATGCTGGCAAGCAATTCCTCCGCCGTAGCTATCCTGGCTTTTGGGTGAGAATAAAGCAAGGAAAAACAGGGGTCGCGTTTGATATATTCATCACGCCTTTCCTTCAGCCAGGGGGGAAATATATGGGTATGAAAATCTATAATCACTTAAGCCATTATACCCAAACGACTAAAAATACTAAATACTAATATTCCTAAAAATTAGAGGTTAAGTTAGAGCTGAGCGTGATCGTTAGTTGATGGGTCATATCTCAACCGTCCCACCTTCGGTGGGCAGGATGACTTTTATTCCGCTGTCACTCAGGTTATCCACGTAGAATTCGGGCTTCTCGGAGTGCACCGGTATGAGCATCTCTGGTTGAATATCACGAGCCACTCTCAGTAGGTCAGGACCACAGGCATGCCCTGAAGCATGTAACCCCTTCTCTTCCTCAGGTATTTCCCATTCACCGTTCCTTTCTACAGGGAGGCCAAATGCTCGTAATTGGAAGCGCTCGAGCCAATGGTGCAGGCGCCAGAAGTCCATCTCCTGTTCTTCGTTGTGAGGTTCACTAGAGCTAAAGACATAAAGGCTGCCTGCCCGAGGCTGTATGCTGGGCAGCTCGTTCAAGTCCCAGAAGCTGAAGCAGAGGATGAAATCACCCTGATTAGAACGAACATCCTTAGCCAGAACAATCTTGCTGGAGTAGTCCTGGTAGATATTTCGCAACCATGAATCAGGACTCTTACTAGCAGTTGTTTCCTGATATATGACAATGGTATCCTCCCGGGCAATATCAGGTATCTCTGGCTCGAGAAGGCGCATGGTTTTTAAAAGGTAAGCGTCCCTGGGCAAAATAGTCAACTTCCTTTTTGTGTCTCTGGCAATCTGCAAAAAGGTAAGCAAGCGATTTACATCCCTGGGAGGGAAATCGGCAATGACCAGCCCCTGGGCATCGGTAATAGCTTTGAAGCCATTTTCATATACTTCCTGCTCGGAAACATTCGCCTCTTTGTCGACATTAGTGCCTTCCAGGATTAATGCCCTAGGATGTAGCTGAGCTGCCTCCTTTATCATTGACTCGGTAAGTTTACCGTGCCTACCATGAAGTCGCAGGTCGCCGCTGTAAATCACCCAGCCAGAGCTTGTCTCAATACCCCAGGAACAGGCACCGGGAATGGAGTGGTCTACGGGGAAGCAACGCAGATTAAAGCTACATTTACCGATATCCTCCAGCAGTTGTGAGGCAAGTTTTTTCCGTCGGGTAGTTTTTCCCCAAAATTTTTCGGCCTCCTCATTCAGCTCTAACTTATCAGCAACGCAGAAGCGACGTTGACGGTCGCCGCTACTGCTGGCGACATAGGCCCCCTGCCTCCATCCTTGCAAACATTCCTCCGTCCTGGGAGTGAAATAGCACACTTGCTGGTCGAAGGCTGATTTGCCTGAGTCCTGTACTGCCTTAGCGATAAATGCCGTGGTCGCAGTGGCGTATACCGGGATGTCCTCTCTCAGGAAAGATATGTGGCCGGAGTGGTCTAGGTGGGCATGGGTTAACAGAACTCCATCTATATCTCCAAGTTTACGATAATGCTTCGCTCGGCGAAACCTATGCCACAGGTTTTCTGTCTCCAGGTCAGTGCGGTAAATACCCTCAAGCTGGGGAAGCAGCCCCATTACTACCAGGTCGAGGAGTCCTGCTCCGGGTCGAGGCTTCAAATATTCCTCGTAGAAGATTCGATACTTACTATAGGGATAGCCAAAGTCCAGGAAAAGTTTCCCTTTATCATCTTCAAGGAGGATTTTATTGCCGCCGATTTCCCTGACGCCTCCGTAGAACGTAAGCTTTACCATCTCGATACCAAAAAGGGGGTCAACTCTATTTTTTCACACTTGTCTTTCTTCAGGAAAGACAAGAGCCATCACTTATACCCCAGTTTTTTCAATTTGAAATATTTTAGCAGTGGCAGGAGCCAGATATGCAAGATTAACAGAATTATGAAAGGAATTTCTAGACTTATATGGATTTTTTGTGCCAGACTCTTAGTTAATAGTCCGAATGTTAGAGGTTCAACAATCCTGTACTCAGTAATACCAAATCCAGTGATGAGATAGATTATTACCAGAACTGTCAATAGCCAATGTATTGTAACTTTCATCAATCGTTGGTTAACCATGTTTTTCAGTCTCCAAAGAAGCCCTCATCCAGATCCGCGCTGTTCGAGTATCCTCGACTTTCCCAATAACCTCTGTAATTGGCATCGTCTGACAATTCGATCTCTGTTATCCATTTAATCCATTTGTACCCCCATTTACTTTCTGCTACTAGTTGGAAAGGGAACCCTCTTTCAGGCGGAAGAATAACATCATTCATCTTATATGCCATCAGTATGTCATTGTCCATTATGTAGTCGATAGGTAGAGAAGTCGTGTATCCATCGTAGGCATGGAATATGAGCACTTCCGCATTTGCCAGGGGTTCCGCTTCTGCCAGCAAGTCTCTGACCAGCACACCTTCCCAGAGAATGGTCACACTCCATCCTTCCACGCAGTCCAGTGTTACGACTTTCTTATAGTGCTGATATCTGTTCAAAACTTCATCATAAGTATAGCTCGTGGAGTTCGTTACCAGGCCGGTAATCCTTAGCGTATAACTTTCTACATCTATTTCCTGCGGACCTTTTATGGAATTTTCCCTAAAAGCATTTATTGATGAAAGGTCTACGCCTTCATATTCTCTAACTTCAGCAGGTGCTAGCTCCTCCGTTTTGTCACAAGCCATATCTACCCCACAGATAAGTGTAGCTACTAGAATCAGGAAAAGAACGAGAAACAAAATACTCCTGCTGGTCATCGCTTTTCTCATGGCCATATCTCCCTAACTTAAGGTATCTCTTCCTGATCATCTGATTTGTAGTTCAGAATACGTTTCAGAAGCCCTAGGAGACGTTTATGCTACGATCAGGCGAGGTCGAAGCGGTCAAGGTTCATTACCTTATTCCACACCGCTACAAAGTCGTGCACGAACTTCTCCGGAGAGTCCTCACATGCGTAGACTTCCGCCAAGGCCCGGAGTTGGGAGTTCGAACCGAAGATAAGGTCAACACGGGTGCCGCTCCACTTGAGTTCGCCCGTTGCGCGATCACGACCCTCGAACACGCCTTTGTCTTCCGAGGTTGCATTCCAGGTCGTGCCTATGTCGAGCAGGTTCACGAAGAAGTCGTTCGTCAGTGTCCCGGGGCGCTTGGTGAAGACGCCATGTTGGGTCTGGCCAAAGTTAGTATTCAGGACTCGCAGGCCACCAACGAGAACCGTCATCTCAGGAGCCGTCAACGCCAGAAGTTGCGCCCGGTCGACCAGCAGTTCCTCGGCAGATACAGCGTATTTGGTTTTGAGGTAGTTACGGAACCCATCCGCTACCGGCTCGAGCACGGCGAAAGAGGCCCCATCGGTTTGCTCCTGCGAGGCGTCCATGCGTCCCGGCACGAAGGGAACGGGCACATCGTGACCGGCGCTCTTTGCAGCCTGCTCGACGGCTGCGCAACCGGCCAGGACGATCAGGTCGGCAAGTGATACCTTCTTGCCGCCCGACTGCACACTATTGAACGCGCTCTGGATGTCCTTCAATGTCTTGAGTACCTTCGCCAGCTGGACAGGCTGGTTGACTTCCCAATCCTTCTGCGGCACCAGACGAATGCGGGCACCGTTGGCACCGCCGCGCTTATCGGAGCCACGGAAGGTGGACGCCGACGCCCAGGCGGTCGAAACCAGCTCCGACACTGACAGGCCAGAAGCCATGATTTTGCCCTTGAGGGAGGTGATGTCTTGTGCATCAATCAGTTTGTGATTGACGGCAGGGATGGGGTCTTGCCAGATCAGTTCCTCTGCCGGGACCTCTGGGCCGAGATAGCGTGCGCGCGGGCCCATATCGCGGTGCGTCAGCTTGAACCACGCCCGGGCGAAGACATCTGCTAGCTGATCCGGATTCTCGTAGAAGCGCCTTGAAATCTTCTCGTAAACCGGGTCGAACCGCAGGGCAAGGTCCGTAGTCAGCATAGATGGTGCGTGACGCTTGGACGGGTCGTGGGCATCTGGAATCGTACCGGCGCCAGCGTCGCCCTTCGGCTTCCACTGGTGCGCACCGGCCGGGCTCTTTGTCAGTTCCCATTCATAGCCGAACAGGATCCTGAAGAAGTTGTTACTCCACTTAGTTGGTGTATTGGTTCAGGTGACTTCCAGACCGCTGGTGATCGTGTCACCGCCTTTGCCAGTGCCAAAGCTACTCTTCCAGCCCAGGCCCTGCTCCTCGATGGGGGCCGCTTCGGGCTCAGGCCCAACATGTTTCGCATTACCGGCACCGTGAGTTTTGCCGAAAGCGTGGCCGCCTGCGATGAGTGCAACCGTCTCTTCGTCGTTCATCGCCATGCGAGCAAAGACCTCGCGGATATCCTTGGCTGCGGCGATAGGATCCGGGTTGCTGTTCGGCCCTTCAGGATTGACGTAAATAAGACCCATCTGCACGGCAGCGAGTGGATTTTCGAGTTCTCGGTCACCGGAGTAGCGCTTGTCGCCAAGCCACTCGCTCTCGGAGCCCCAATAGATTTCCTTTTCCGGTTCCCAGATGTCCTCACGCCCTCCGGCGAAACCAAAGGTCTTGAAACCCATCGATTCCAAGGCGACGTTACCGGTGAGTATCATCAGGTCGGCCCAAGAAATCTTCCGGCCGTATTTCTGCTTGATCGGCCAGAGCAGTCGACGCGCCTTGTCGAGGTTGACATTGTCGGGCCAGCTGTTGAGGGGAGCAAAGCGCTGGCTGCCTCTGCCTCCACCACCGCGGCCGTCGCCCATGCGGTAGGTGCCGGCGCTGTGCCACGCCATACGGATGAACAAAGGTCCGTAGTGGCCGAAGTCCGCCGGCCACCAGTCCTGCGACTTCGTCATCAGTTCACGTAGGTCCTTCTTAACGGCCTTCAGGTCTAGACTCTTGAACTCTTTAGCGTAGTTGAAACCTTTGCCCATCGGATTGGACTTGGAGGAATGCTGGTGCAGAATATCGAGGTTCAACTGGTTCGGCCACCAGTCCGCGTTCGTCGTGCCGCCGCCGGTAGTGTGTTTGTTAGCTCCGCCCACTACCGAGCGTTTGCCATCTTCATTCATAATGTTTCTTCCTTTTCTTGGACTTTGTTTATTATTTGAATAACACAGCTTTCATTCCTATCTGTTTTGTATACGCATCACCCCATCTAGTGTTTTTCTTTATTTTCTTCAACGGGGTGGCAGCATCCACACTCACAAGGCCCACCACCAGTGGCACAGGGCTCACAACAGTATTTAACGCCCTCTTTCTCATAGCCTTCCCCTACAATGGTGCAACCGCAAACCGGACATAATTGCTCTGTCATCTTTCCCTCCTTTCTCATCTTTGTCTTCTTAATCTGCGCCAGAAACTACTTTAATTTAACACTTAATTTTCACAAATTAACAATATTGTTGTATGTGACTTTTGTATCAATAATTGACTATTTTGCTTTAACGTTAACCTTCAAGCTCTCTATTTTACTTATGCCTTTTAATGAAGAGACCAAACCGGTAATTGTGTTGGTGATAACTTCCCTGGGGAAAGGGGTAAGGGGAATTTCATTCCCATTGACGACGAGCTTGACATCACCCCCCTCCAGATAAAGTTCCAGGTTCCGTATGTTTTCAGCTCCTCTCAAAGAAGAGACGGCGCCAACCACAATTCGAGCTAGAAACCCCTCGGCGAAGGGGTTGAGTTCGACAGACACGTTGTTGATCTCAAGCTCTGCCTTAAGGTTCTTTTCCATTTTATACCTCCTGGGCTGTAACTCGGCACGATATCAAGCTAAGGCTGATTATTCTGACATGCTCTTGAGCAGGTCACGTTCCCCTGGCAACGCCTTCAGCTAACCGGGCAGTGTTGGTATGCACCCGGGTGCCCTGACCATCAAGACAGGTACACGGCTAATCCTGAGAACTTTGTCAGCAACACTGCCATGAGCCCAGCGACTGGGTCCTGAGCGACCATGGCTGGACATGACAATGATGTTGGCATCATTCCGTTCTGCGTATGCGGCAATCGCTTCAGCAGGAGGCCAGAAGAGCACTTCTGTGCGTACCTTGATTCCTTTAGCTTCCAGTCTTTTGGCTACCCTGTCAAGATACCTCTGGGCCTGTATATCTTTCTTTCCTACATCTTTATTGCCAAAGCTTACAGTTATGCTTGGAACTGCACTGTGAATACCAGGATCATAGCCAGGGTAAGGATCA
>Ga0307380_10009335_pt1 | contig 12461 bp, 11 predicted proteins | sample UN3MG_FD_202239 | JGI IMG/M metagenome (GOLD analysis project Ga0307380, IMG submission 202239) | Soil microbial communities from Risofladan, Vaasa, Finland - UN-3 | ecosystem: Environmental > Terrestrial > Soil > Coastal area > Acid sulfate soil | place: Finland: Risofladan, Vaasa | collected... | reverse complement strand
CAGGTTGTACATTGATCTTTTTTTCTGCTACAATTCATTTTCCTCGGAACTTCAAAACATGGACATTTCATGATCAACAAAGAAATTGCTTTCCGCTTCCGCGCCTTTACCGCTTTTTGGCTGACCTTTTCATTTTTGCTAAGTGTCCTGTCGGGCCTCATTTTATTCCTGCGCCCCGAAGGCAGTCTGGCAGCTTGGACCGGCTGGTCGGCGCTGGGGCTGAACAAGAAGCAGTGGGAGGGGGTGCACACGGTTTTCGTTTTTGTTTTGGTTATCAGTGCCTCAATCCATTTGCTCTACAATTGGCGCACCTTGACCGCCTATTGCCGGCTGAAAAAAAAGCAATTCGGAATGGTTTTCAAAGGCATGGCTGTGTTCCGCGAGTTCTTCGCCGCGGCGCTGCTGACCGTGCTGATCCTGATTGGCACCATCAGCGAGTGGCTGCCCTGCCAATGGATTATCGGTTGGCGCGGAATATTCAAGAGCGGATCCGCTGTGGTGACTCTCGCCCCGCCCGTTGCCGACGCCGGCAAACTTTCGCTGGCCAGCCTCTGCGCCTTGTCCGGGATTTCCGAGCAACGGGTTTTGCGCAATGCCGGGGCCAATGGCTTGCAACTCCGTGCTTTGAGCGAGACCCTAAGCGAAATCGCCAAAAAAAACGGAATGTCACCTGAAAAGATATATGGATTGCTTTTTATGAAATAATTCCTGCGGCCGGGATCTATTCATTTCTTTTTCAAGACCGAAAAAATTTCAAAATGATCGGTCTGGGGAAAATTGTCGAGCAGTCGCAATTCCTGCAGTTGGAAGCCATGGGCGGAGAACAGCCGCAGGTCGCGGGCCCAGGTGGCCGAATCACAGGAAAAATAAATAACGGCTTCCGCGCTGTTTGCGGCCATGGCGGCTATGACCCTGGTTGACAAACCGCCGCGCGGCGGATCCACTACGTATAGCCCGGCCGGCGGCAGGTCGGCCTGCAACACGTCGGCCTGGACGACGCGGACGTTACCGGCCCGGTTCAGTTCCAGGTTGGCGCGCAGAACCGCCAGGTTTTGCGGGTCGTTTTCAAGGGCCAGAACGCTTTGGCAGTGGCTGGCCAGCGGTAGAGTGAAGAAGCCGCAGCCGCAGAAGAGATCGGCAGCCGTGTCCGCATTCATGCTGTCCAGGGTTTTTTCAATCAGATCCAGCATGGACTGCAGCTGAAAAAGGTTGGCTTGGATAAAATTATCAGGGGAGATCTGATAGGCGTAAGCGCCAACTTCGAAGCGGACCGAACGCTCGCGACTGAGCCAGGCGCTCGACCCGCCTGGAGTTGCCAGCCGGGAGGCGAGTTCCCGGCCGTTGCTGATGACCCGTAGCCGGGCGTTGGCATAGTTGCTGAGAGCTTGGCCTTGGGCGAGAAAATGGGCTTCCACAACCTCCGGTACCAGCAGGCACTGCTGGATGGGAATTACCTGATGCGACTCTTTTTTAAAAAATCCGCCCATGCCGTCGCGGACCTGGAATTCGCTCTTGCTGCGATAACGCCAGGGCCGGGAAGACAAAATGTTCAGTGGGGCGGGAAAAACCAAGCCGGCGATTTTCTTCAAGTTGGCCAGCAGTATTTCGCTTTTGCTGCGCAGTTGCTCATCATAGCTCATGTGCTGCAGGTTGCAGCCGCCGCATTCATGATAGTGGGGGCAGGGCGGTTCGACCCGTCGAGGCGAAGCTTCGATCACCTGCAGCAGTTTTCCCTGCCACACCGATTGCCGCCGGTTTAAGGCGGCATATTCCACAGTTTCTCCGGCGATGACGCCGGGGATGAATATGGTTTTGCCTGATTCGTGAATGATACCGGCGCCGCCCTTGGCCATGGCATGCACTTTCCCGATCATTGGTTTTTGAATCTGTCCTTAAAAAAAACGGGACGCGTTTGTTGGCGCGTCCCGCGACCGTGTTTGCCTTATTCGATGGCGATGGCGATCTTTTCGCTCATGAATTTCTTGATATCCAGGATGGTGATGGTCATGATCTGGCCGGCTTCGTCAAATTCGACTTTATAATCCCTATCCTTTTTGAAATAGCTTGGATAAATAGTGACGTCCTTGATCTTGCCGATCTGGAAATCGGCCGCGGCGGCGGTGATCTTGGGATCACCACGCAGGTCCAACGAGCGGTCGAACATGGCGATGTCGATTTTCTGCAGCTTGGTGGAGCGCAGGAAACCACCCTTGATGATGCCTTTTTTCGTCAGGTTTTTGCGCAGATCCATGGCAAAATAGATGGAATTGAGGGCGGCCTGCATTTCCTGGTTCTGATCGTTGAGATTGCTCATTTTACCCAGCATGTTCTGTTTTTCCTGGTTGAGCAGGTCCAACTGGGAGATCAGCTCGCTGCGCCGGAGTTCCATTTCGGTGATGTCACTTTGCAATTTTTCCTTTTCGGCGATGGCTTTGTCCTTGGCGTCGACCAGCTCCTTTTTCACTTTTCTCTGGATCTGGTTGGGGGAGATGGGGGCGCTGCCCTGGGTGATAAAAGTGCCATATTCGTCTTCGGCATAGAAGTTCCAGATCTTGAAGCCGGGAACGATCGGCTCGAACAGCAGGGTCCTTTCTACCAGCTCCATGGCCCGGGCCTTGTCCACGCCTTTTTCATTGAGCAGGAAATTCATGGCGATCTGGTAATGGTTCTCTCCCTTTTCCACCATGTGCGGCTTTGGCAGCAGCGCTTCCAGCTCCTGTACCCTGGCGTTCAGGTTATGGATATCATTGTTCTTGTCCAGGATATCCTGGAGAAGCGATTTGATTGAGACGTCTTTCTCATTTTTTATCTTTTCTTCCAGGACCTTTTTTTGCTCGGGAGAGAGGTTCATGATGTTGACTTCGGGGAGTTCTTCGCCGGTCTTTGTTTTGTAATCGCTTAAAATATCGAAAACTTCGTTCTGCTTTTCCTGGATGCTCGACTCCAGTTGCTGGATCTGCTGAACGGTTTCTTCCATCTGCTTCATTTTTGGTGAGAGCTGGGGGCCTGCCGGTCCTTTGAAGATGAAATAGGCCAGTACGACGATCACCAGGGCCAGGGCGCCGATGACGTAATAGAATTTCTTGGAATTTTTTTCCGGCTCCTTTTCCTTGGCTGGAACCTTCGCTTGCTCTTGGGCCATGTTTTCCTCCTTGGGTGAATCTCTCGATTCTCATTATGTAGATCATATTTTATCACAAGCATCCTGATGAAACAATCCGGAGAGCTCTTGCATAATCGCATCCGCCATCATATAATCCTGATTTTAAAGGAGATCTCCATGACACGCGAGCAAGCATTGGAACTGCTGCAGCAGCATCTGAAAAACCGCAACCTGGTCAAACACTGCCTGGCCGTTGAGGCCTGCATGAAGGATTTTGCCGTCCATTTCGGCCAGGAACAGGAGCCGTGGGCGCTGGCCGGGTTGCTGCACGACCTGGACTACGAATACACGGTTCAAAATCCGGCTGAACATACCGAAAAAACGGCTGAGATGCTGACCGCCCATGCCCTGCCGGAGGAAATCATTCATGCCATCAAGTCCCACAATATGCGCGTCGAACCCAGCTCCAAAATGGATATCTCCCTGCTGACCATCGATCCGGCCAGCGGCTTCATTATTGCCTGCGCCCTTATGCATCCGGAAAAGAAACTGCAAAGCCTGGACCTGCCGTTCCTGAAAAAACGCTTCAAGGAGAAATCCTTTGCCAAGGGGGCCTCGCGCGAGCAGATGCAAGGCTGCATCAAATTGGCAATGACCCTGGACGAATTTCTGCAGCTGTGCCTGGGCGCCATGCAAAAAATTTCCGCTGAACTCGGATTGTGATGGACCGGCTGCTGACGCGCGACCTGACCAAGATCTACAATCGTGTTTCCGTGGTTGACGGCATCAACCTGGAATTCAAGTCCGGGAAGATCACTGCCCTGCTGGGTCGCAACGGGGCGGGCAAGACCACTACTTTCCTGATGATGGCCGGCATCGTCAAGCCCGACAGCGGCAGCGTTGAACTCAATGGTGAGAACGTCAACGGCATCCCGTCTTACGAGCGCTCGCGCAAAGGGCTGATCTACCTTCCCCAGCAGCATTCGGTTTTCATGAAAGCCACGGTTTTCAACAACCTGTTCATGGTGCTGGAGATGCACAGCCCCACTGACGAGGCCCGGCAGAAAGCCTTGGACTTGCTGGCTGATTTCGGCCTGCTGGCGGTCAAGGACTCCCTGGCCCACCAATTGTCGGGCGGGGAGAAAAGGCGCCTGGAGATTGCCCGCTCCATGATCATGGCGCCGCGCTTCCTGTTTATGGACGAACCGTTCACCGGCATCGATCCCATCACCATCATGGATATCCAGACCATCATTTTAAAGCTCAAGGCCAGGGGCATCGGCATCATCATCACCGACCACAATGTCAAGGACACTTTTTACATCACCGACCTGGCCTACATCATCCACAAGGGAAATATCCTGAGTTCCGGCACTCCGGCCCAGGTAGTGCAGGAGGAAAAGACCCGCCAGGTGTTCCTGGGCAAAGATTTCGAGTGGAACGGCTGAGCCCTCCCTCTTACCTTGAACTTTCCGCTGCCGAATGGCGCTTGAAGCGCGAGTTTTTTGCGGATCGTTTCAGTCCCTGCCGCCTCTGTCCGCGCCAATGCGGCGCCGATCGTCAAAACAACCATCCCGGCGTCTGCCGGGCGGGCCGGAAAGTCAAGATCGCCTCGCACAACCTCCATTTCGGCGAAGAGCCGCCGATTTCCGGCTACCGGGGCTCGGGCACGGTGTTTTTTTCCGGCTGCACATTGAGTTGCCTGTTCTGCCAGAATTACCCGATCTCACAGCTCTTTCACGGTGAGTTTTATCAGGTTGAACAGCTGGCCGGAATTTTTTTATCGCTGCAAAACCGGGGCAGCCACAATATCAACCTGGTGTCGCCGACACCCTACCTTCATCACATCATAAGCGCCCTGGAGATCGCCCGCGCCAAGGGACTAGATATCCCGCTGGTCTACAACACCAGCGGCTACGATAGGGCTGAGGTGATCGCCCAGTTGGAAGGTGTCGTGGATATCTACCTTCCCGACCTGAAGTACGGGCCTTCCGAAAGCTCGAGGCTACTAGCGCTGAAGCTGTCGGCTGCCGGAGATTATTTCGAGCATGCCGCGGCTGCGGTCGCCGAAATGTTCCGGCAGACGGGGCCGCTGCAGACGGATGAAAATAATGTGGCGGTGCGCGGCACCGTGATCCGCCACCTGATCATCCCCGGCAGCGTGGAGAACTCCCTGGAAGTGTTGCGGACCATTGCGGCCAGCGATTTCAAAGATGCCTGGCTCAGCCTGATGAGCCAGTATTTCCCGGCCCACCGCGCCCTGGGGCGGCCGCCCTTTGACCGCCGTTTGCGCCCCGACGAGTACCGCGAGGTCAGGGACGAAGCGTTGAGGCTCGGCCTGGAGGACGGCTGGTTCCAGGAGATGGAGTAGAGTGATCCGCTGTTATCGGGGATTGATCGGCCGCCGGGACTGATCGCCAGGGATTGTCTTCTCGGCGCGTTTTTCATATAATATCCATGGAAACATTGGATTTTTCCAGAAACAGTGCTTTTATAAGGAGTTTTACATGGTTGAAGCAATGAAAAAATCTCTGCGCGATTCCGCGGCTGCCCGCTGGTCCGCCCTGGGCGTCGTGTCCATCATCATGTTCTGTGGCTATTACTTTGACAAGGCCACCTCGGCCTTCAAGACCGCCCTTGTCGCTACCGGGTGGACCAGTGTGGATTTTGGTTTCTTCAAGAGCGCTTACGGTTGGCTCAATGTGTTCGCTTTCATGCTCATTATCGGCGGCATCATCCTCGACAAGAAGGGCGTGCGCTTTACCGGCATCCTGGCTTCCCTGGTGATGGTCTTTGGTGTCGCCATATGCTGGTTCGCACTCGTCTCGGGTTTCCCCATCAAGACCCAGGTGTGGGGCGCCGCCATTGGATTTTCCTTCTTCGGCATGGGGGTTGAAGTTGCCGGGATCACGGTGTCGAAGGTCATCGTCAAATGGTTCAAGGGCAAGGAATTGGCCACGGCCATGGGGCTGCAGCTTGCCGGAGCGCGCATGGGCACTGCCGTCGGCCTGGCTGCGGCCATGCCGATCGCCCTGAAATATGGCGTGGCAGCGGTAGCTTTCCTGGGTCTCGTTCTGCTGGTCATGGGCACCATCGCCTTTATCCTCTACTGCGGGATGGACAAAAAGCTGGATGCTTCCGAACCCCAGGTGGCGGTTGCCAAGGAAGATGCCTTCAAGCTCAAGGATATCCTGGAAATCCTGAAGAACAAGGGCTTCTGGCTCATCGCGCTTCTTTGCCTCATTTTTTATTCAGGCGTGTTCCCCTTTCTGGACTATGCCACGGACCTTATGGTGCAGAAGTACCATGTGAGCGAGAGCTTGGCGGGGCTCATCCCGGCCCTGCTGCCCTTCGGCAATATCCTGCTGACGCCTGTTTTTGGCACCATCTATGACCGCAAGGGGAAAGGGGCATCCATCATGATCCTCGGCGCTTTCCTGCTGGTCTTTGTGCACATCATTTTCGCGATTCCTGCGTTTTCTCACTGGCTGGTGGCCGTGGGAGCCATGCTGCTCCTGGGAGTGGCCTTCTCCCTGGTGCCTTCCGCCATGTGGCCTTCCGTGCCCAAGCTGATCCCGGAAAAGCAACTGGGCACGGCCTACTCGATGATCTTCTTCATTCAGAACATCGGCCTGATGGGCGTGCCCTACCTCATCGGCTGGGTGTTGGACCGCTTTTGCAGGCTGCCCAGCGTGGACGGCAAGGTCGCCTATAACTACACTCTACCCATGATCATTTTTCTCTGCTTCGGCGTCATCGCCGTCTATGTGGCTTTCCTGCTCAAGGCCGATGACCGGAAAAAGGGCTACGGCCTGGAAATGCCCAACATCAAGCGTTCTTAGATCGCGCGAGCTCGGGAATGCTACTCGCCGCCAAATTCCTGCTGCTGGTCGTCCTGCTCATCCTGCTGCTGCGCTGGAAGGTCGACCTCTCCCTGGCCGTTTTCATCATCACCCTGCTCACCGTGGCCCTGTTCGGGATCAAGCTGCCGAAGGCCGCCGGGAGTGCCTGGGCCGGGGTGAGTGATCCCCAGACCCTGGAGTTGTTCCTGATCATCGTCCTGGTGCAATATATCGGCGCCGTGCAGAAGAGCCGGCGCATGTACGACCGACTGATCGAATCGCTCAATACCATGATCCGCGACAAGCGCCTGGTGGCCATGGTCTCGCCGGCCATCATCGGCTTCCTGCCCATGCCCGGGGGGGCGCTGCTCTCGGCGCCGCTGGTCGAGGTCTCCACCACTAAGATGAAGCTGAAACCGGCCTTCAACGCTTTCCTCAATTTCTGGTTCCGCCACGACTGGGAGCTGATCTGGCCGCTTTATGCCGGCCTGCTGCTTTTCCAGACCATGTCGCGCATCCCCATGCGCCGGATCATCCTCTTCCAGCTTCCTTTTTCGATCCTGCATATCGCCGCCGGCCTCGGCGTCTCCTTCTGGTATTTTCGCCGCCACGGCATCCCCAGGGAACGCCCGGGCGCGCCCAACGGCATCCACGCCACGGTGCGCGACTTCATTGCCGGCACCTGGCCGATACTGGCCGTTATCCTGCTTTTCTTCGTGAAAATACCCCCCCTGCTGCCGCTGCCGCTGCACTGGGCGCTGCTGCTGGTCACCGTGTTCTTGAGCGTATGGAAAAAAGTCGGGCCGCGGGAGATCGCCGCCATCCTGTTCGCCAAGGCCACGATCCGCAGCCTGCTGGTCATCGCCTCGGTCATCGTCTTTCAGCGCATCATCCAGATCTCGTCGGCCTTCGACACCATCAAGACCATGGACATCTCCCTGGGACTGGCCGTGCTTTTCATTTTTTTGGTTTCCTTCACCGTGGCCTTCCTTACCGGCGTGAACACGGCCTACATCGCCATCGCTTTCCCGGTGCTCCTGCCCCTTATCCAGCATCTGCCCAATTATTTTTATCTTTCTTTGTACATTTACGTCATCGGCTTCGCCGGCATCCTGGTTTCGCCGCTCCATCTCTGCCTGGTGCTGACCAACGAGTATTTCGGCGCTTCCCTGCTCGACGTCTATCGCTATATGGCAATCCCGATATTGCTGATGATCGGTATCGCCACCGGGCTGGTGCTGGTATTGTAAACACCCCGCGCGTATCCGTAGTGACAGGTCGATTTAGATTCAGTGGTGAAAATTCGATTGAACATCCGAAGTGACAGGTCGCGACCTGTCACTACGGACGTTGCAGATTAATCGGGGACAATCCCTGTCACTACCGACGATTGAATTCTTCCCTTCAGTCCATAGTGACAGATTGCGATCGTTGATTTTCGATGATAGGATTTTTATCCGGGTTGGTAGTGACAGGTCGCGACCTGTCACTACAGAAATTGACAGACAGCCCTACATTTTTTCCCCGATATTGCATATAATGCCTTTTCCAGGAGGATGAATGGGAAAGAGGCGAGCAGCGCTGGCATTGATAATGGCGTTGATATTACTGTGCAGCTGGGCTTGCAGCAAGAGCGACTCAACCCCGCCCGTCGAAAAAGTCGAGAACATTCAGAACTTCAACGCGACAAACTCAGAAAACAGCTCAAGCGTATCAGGAACCCACCAATATTCTTCTAACGGAGCATCAGGCGTCCTCGGAACTCCTGTGAGTGCAGGTTTCACCACTAAGAACACACCGGTGAATTGCGATAAAAAGTGACTGGCAATGGAATATTTGCAAGGACATATCAGGGCGAAAGTATCTACGGAACTCAGACAAGGAGTGATGTGATGAGTGGTAATGGAAGGGTTGATGCAGGAGCCTGGCCTGGATCATACATTCCAAAGAAAGGAGTGGTTCAGGTAGTCACAGATCCTGCGGTAAGTGGGATGGCCAACGACTCGAATCAGATTGATGGTGTTACCTGTGCAGGATTACTAGTGCCGAACCCTAGCTTTAGCACTGGTGTTTATAGCATGCTTGATGGTGAGAGAAATGATTTACTGCAAGGACCACCGAATGTGGATGGAAACTTGATGAAGCTTAGCACTTTGATTCATGGAGCCAATATGCATGCTGAGGGAAGAAGAAGTTATAGGCTGGTGTTGGAGAATGGTGTTCCAAAAGAATATCAGACTGGATTTAGCGGAAGCACATCCCAAAGCGTGACAGTGTATTCAACATTGCAAAGTGCGCCAGGAACAGCATCTCTGTTTGGCTCTGATGATGGCGTGCCTGACAATGAGAAGATGGTTGTGGGAAGAAGGTATGGTGAGACTCCAAGGATGGATGACCGATTAAAAATGCAACACGAAAAGAATCGATAATGAAAGGATCGGTAGAGGTAGGATCGGTAAGGATAGAATCGGTAGTGACAGGTCGCGACCTGTCACTACAGATGATGATGTAGGGTAAATGATTCATCAACGCAAATACATGCGCCTGCATGGCTGGGATTATTCCTCTCCCGGTTGGTATTTTGTGACGATCTGCGTGAAAAACAAGGAGTGCTTCCTTGCTGACTTTGTGGGCAGCAAAATAGTATTGAACGAATATGGGAAAATAGTCGAGTCTCGCATGAAATGGCTGCAAAACCAATATCCTTATGTTGATTTGGATGCTTTTGTCGTCATGCCGAATCATGTGCATGGATTGGTTAAAATCATTGCAGATTCCGTAGTGACAGGTCGCGACCTGTCACTACCGATACGGGGGAAAAGAAAACCTTTGTCAGATATAATCGGTGTCTTCAAGACTACTTCATCCAAGGCCATCCATCTGGCGGGTTTCCCCAATTTCTTTTGGCAGCGGTCTTTTTATGAAAAAATAGTCCGCTCGGAACAGGAAGCAAACGCAGTCCGCCAATACATCATGGAAAATCCATCAAATTGGAATCATGATGACGAGAATCCCGACAATGTTTTCTGAATGAATCCGTAGTGACAGGTCGCGACCAGTCACTATTGACACTACCGACAATCAATCAGGCAATTATGAAAAAAAATCATTTTCCGACATCATTGATTCCTTCAAGAACACCTCTTCCAAGGATATCCATTTGGCTGGCTTCCCAATGAATTGGAATCATGATGACGAGAATCCCGACAATGTTTTCTGAATGAATCCGTAGTGACAGGTCGCGACCTGTCACTATTGACGATGATTATGCAATAACCCCGTGATCCTTCAGAACCTTGAAGAACCTCTGCACGCCCAGGCCGTCGACCAGCTTTTTGCCGGCGGCGGCCATGGCTTCACGGCGCTCGAGGTCCAGCGGGGCGATCGCATCCCTGAAAGAGTCCAGGGTCAGGGCTTCCAGTTTGCCGAATGCAAGGCCGGCCTGGTGTTCGGCCCAGGAGGCAGCCAGGGCTTCCTGGGCGGGATCCTGGCAGAAATAGATGGCCGGGGTTCCCGCGGCGGCGGCTTCCAGGATTTCCTCCCCGGCCGGGACCAGGGCCAGGTCGGCCTCGAAATAGGCGCGGGCCGGGCTTTCGCTCCTACCGCAAAAATGGCTGCCGGGATAAATTTTCATCAGGTTGCGCTTGTCGGCTTTTTTCAGGTTCAATCCCGGCGCGATCTTCATCTTGAAGCGCAGGCGGTGCAGGGTGTCGACGAGTCGGCGCAGGTCGCGGTAGGCCAGCAGGTCGCCCAGGCTGATAAAAATATTTTTTATGTTTTTGCGGTATTTTCTTCTGGCTTTTTGGAAATGGCGGAACTTGTGATGCAACAGGGCGTATGCCGGGCCGGAAAGAACGATCTGTCCGTCCTCAGTCCGGGTTTCCGTTTCAATCAGCGGCTGCACAAGGATGTCGACCGGCTGGCGAATGGCGCCGGCGGCGCTGATGATCTGGATGGTCTTCACCCCGGTTCTCCTCGCTTTCTCCATGAGGGAGTTTTCGGCAACGAAAAAATGGGGCAGGTTGAAGACGACGGCCTTGACCCCATCAAGGTCCATGGCGTCAGGGTCCTTGCCCAGCGTGAAGGGAATGCTTTGCGATGCCAGGAATTTAGCCGTTTTCTTTTCTTCGCGGCTGCAGATGCGCACCGGGTTGTTTTTTTTCAGCAGGGCGGCCAGCCAGGCGCAGCGACGCAGGGGCCGCAGGCCGGTTTGCGGTGCGAGGTCGGCGCGAAAGACGATCATTTAGCCCAGGACTTCTCTGATCTTCTCCATGGCGGAATCGATGTCGGCCTTGCCGATGACCAGTGGCGGTGCGAAGCGGATGATCCAGTCGTGGGTCTCCTTGCAGAGCAAGCCCTTTTCTTTCAAAGCGGTGGTGTACTGGCGGGCCTTGCCGGCCGCTTCGTGCAGGACCACGCCGATCAGCAGCCCTTTGCCGCGCACCAGTTTAATTTTTGTCGTTTTTTTCTGAAGATCTTTCAATTGGCTCATGAAATAATCGCCCATCTCGGTGGCGCGCTCGGCCAGTTTTTCATCCATCAGCACGTCGATCGAGGCCGTGGCCACGGCGCAGCCCAGGGGGTTGCCGCCGAAGGTGGATCCGTGGGTGCCGGGCTTGAAGATCCCCAGCACATCCTGGTTGGCGGCCACGGCGCTGACCGGGAATACCCCGCCGCCCAAGGCCTTGCCCATGATGATGATATCGGGATCTACATCTTCGTACTGGTAGGCGAACAACTTGCCGGTGCGGCAAAAGCCGGTCTGGATCTCATCCACGGCCAGCAGGATGTTGTGCCTCTTGGCGATCGCCCCCAGCCCTGCCAGGAAGCCCTGGTCGGGGACGACTACGCCGGCTTCACCCTGGATCGGTTCGACCATGATGCCGACGGTGTTTTTATTGACCGCCATCTCCACTGCTTTCAGGTCGTTGTACGGCACGATCTTGAAGCCCGGGGTATAGGGACCGTAATAATCGTGGCCTTCGGGGTCGGTGGAAAATGAGACGATGGTGGTGGTGCGGCCGTGAAAGTTGTCGGCAAAAACGATGATCTCGGCTTGGTCGGTTGCCACCTTCTTGACCAGGTAACCCCACTTGCGCATGGTCTTGATGGCCGTCTCCACGGCCTCGGCTCCGGTGTTCATAGGCAGGATCATCTCTTTTCCGGTTAATTCAGCCAGTTTCCTGGCGAAAAGGGGCCAGCGGTCGTTGAAAAAGGCCCGCGAGGTCAGGGTCAGGATGTCTGCCTGGTCTTTCAGGGCCTTGATGATGGCGGGGTGGCGGTGGCCCTGGTTGACGGCCGAATAGGCCGACAGCATGTCGATATAGCGCTTGCCTTCCGGGTCTTCCACCCAGATGCCTTCGGCTTTGGCGATGACCACTTCCAGGGGGTGATAGTTGTGGGCGCCGTAATGGTGCTCGATATCCATTAATTCCTGAGAACTGTATTTTTGCATAAAATCACCTCGTTTTAATTTGAATTTTATTGTAGCAGTTTAAATTATTTCGTCAAGAGGT
>Ga0307380_10009334_pt1 | contig 12462 bp, 11 predicted proteins | sample UN3MG_FD_202239 | JGI IMG/M metagenome (GOLD analysis project Ga0307380, IMG submission 202239) | Soil microbial communities from Risofladan, Vaasa, Finland - UN-3 | ecosystem: Environmental > Terrestrial > Soil > Coastal area > Acid sulfate soil | place: Finland: Risofladan, Vaasa | collected... | reverse complement strand
CCTTTCTCTCCCCAGTATCTGGAAACCCGCATGAAATTCAGCCCATATGTGAGAGATTCATGGGTCATCGGAGACCAGCGGGAATATGTCACCGCAGTCATCTGTATCGATTACGCCGTGGCGGGCAAATGGGCGGATGAAAAAAAGATCAATTATACGAGCTATCAGGAACTATCCCAGATTCCCGACGTCTACAACCTGGTGGAAGCGCAGATACGTCAGGCCAACAATGATCTCCCGGAAGCCGCCAGAGTCAAAAAGTTCATCAACCTTTACAAGGAATTCGATGCAGATGATGATGAACTTACACGAACGCGCAAACTTCGGCGGGCTTTTGTGGAGAAAAGGTATCAGGAAATTGTGGACGCCCTCTATTCTGACGATGATAACGTGCATATCGATACCACAGTCAGGTATGAAGACGGGAGACAGGCACACATTAACATCGATCTTCACATTAGAAAGATAGAACCTTTGGACCATAACCCATAACATCGATGGAAAGGTAGAACAGAAAATGGAACTTTTTTTGATGACCGTTACCACGGGCATTATGGTTGGCGGCATCTATGCTCTGGTCGCCCTTGGATGGGTGTTGATATATAAATGTTCCGGTGTGCTGAATCTGGCCATGGGCGAACTGACGCTCATCGGGGCTTATGTTTCCTTAAGCTTTTATTCAATGGGCATTCCCTTTTTACTGTCACTTTTACTTTCCCTGATTGTAGGACTGGTTCTGGGGATACTGACCGAAAGGATTTTTCTGGACAAGCTCATCGGCCAACCCGTTCTAACGGTGATTATGGTAACCGTAGGTCTTTCATTTTTCTTTAAAGGAACGGTGGAATTTATATGGGGTACGGATACCCGTGTATTCGACCCACCGGTATTTTCAATGGAGCCGATTCACATAGGACCCGTCATTGTTGGTCAAGCGTATCTTTGGAGTTTTGTGGCCGCCATCATTCTTTTAATCATTTTTGTCTGCTTTTTTAAATATACCCGGTGGGGCCTTGCCATGCAGGCCACAGCCGACGATGAGATGGCCGCGCTCTCCCTTGGCGTGAGTGCCAGATTCGTCTATGCGGCAGCCTGGGCAATCGCTTTCATGGCGGCCGGTGTCGGCGGGACCCTTTTGGGTAACATCAACGGGCTCAACATATCCGTGGGGTACCTTGGTCTGTTGGTTCTCCCTGCGGTGGTGCTGGGGGGGCTAAATTCCGTACCCGGCGCTATTGTGGGTGGAATTACCATCGGCGTATTACAGAACCTCTGTGGGGCATATCTGGATAGATATTTCCCCGGCGGTGTAAAAGAGGTCGCCCCTTTTGCATTCATGGCGGTCTTCCTGCTCTTCAAACCCCATGGGTTATGGGGATGGGAGCGGATTGAACGCGTCTAACCGCGTTGCGAGTTTTGTGTCACGCGTTACGGGTTAAAAGGACTGTAACACAACCCGTAACCCGCAACTCGTAACCCAAAAACGGAGTTTTTTTATGTCAACAACCTGGCTTCCATGCGGTGTCTACCACCAAAATTATGTTCAGGATCATGCCTGGTGGCAGACGAAATTTATCAAAGCCAAAATGATACTGCTCTTAATCATCCTGTTTGTCATCATTCCTCTGGTGGCCGATTCTTATGTGCTCAGCATCCTAAATTTGGTTGGATATACCATCCTCGGTGCTATCGGCGTACAGCTTTTGATCGGCTTCTGCGGTCAGATAACCCTGGGTCATGCAGCATTTATCGCGGTGGGCGCATATACCAGCACCCTGCTTATCCTTGAGTTTCCCTGGCCGAAAATATTGATGGACTGGGGTCTTGCCTATCCTATCAGCATCCTCATTGCGGCAATTGTATCCGGCGCATGGAGTGTACTCTTTGGACTCCCTTGCGCCAGGGTCAAAGGATTTTATCTGATATTAACCACCATGGCCGCTCAGTTCATCACCGTAGATTTTATTATTACGGGATATGTGAGCCAGATCGGCGGACGGGGACAGGCCTTTTCTTTGCCTCCGGGGACCATCAAGGTCGGACCGTGGATTATCGACAGTGACCTTAAGGTCTATTTCATGATGCTTGTTTTGGTGATTGTTTGTGTCATCGGCGTGCTCAATCTGATTAGGTCCAGGGTGGGCCGGGCCTGGATTGCCATAAGGGACAATGACATTTCTGCGGAGGTCATGGGAATAAATGTTATCAAGTATAAACTTCTGGCCTTTTACGTGGCAGGGTTTATTGGGGGCGTTGCGGGGGCATTCTGGATCAGCAACCTTGCTGCCATAAGCCCCGAGCACTTTCCCTGGTTTTGGTCTCTGTGGCTGGTGGGTGTGATCCTCATCGGCGGGGTCGGTTCCATACACGGAACCATATTCGGGGCGGTGTTCATGGTCGTCGTCATGGAGATGTTGCAGCTGGCCGTCATACCGCTGGCCGATATCTATCCCAAGCTTTTGGTTGACTTCCTGTTTATCAAGGAGGCCGTTTTTGGTTTGGCCATCTGTGTGTTTATGATATTTGAACCCAACGGTTTGGCCTATCGGTGGTGGCAAATGAAAAACTATTTCAACCTGTGGCCGTTTTCATATTAAAATCGAGAAGGTACGTTGGGTGTTCGAGCACCTTACATTCAACTGTTTAACGATATGGACACCTTATTTGAGCGATTTTATATGAGCATGTCACCATTTGAAACGCTCGAATTGGATGAAAGAAAAAAAGGAGGTGGTAAAAAGGTAGACAGCGAATTGGTAAGGAACCCGGTGGAAATTTTACTCTCTTAAAAGGGGGAAAGAAATTATGTTTGGTAAAAATATGTGTTCAAAGATTTTCGTAGTCATATTTACTGTGGCTTTGGTTGTTGGATTTTCATCAATGGCCGGAGCTGCAAAAATTAATGTGGGCGCGCTCAATGACATGACCGGAGCGACCTCGGATGTGGGCAAAGATTATGCCCTGGGCATTGCGGAAGCAATCCATTATGTCAATGATAATGGCGGGGTCAACGGCAAGCAGATCAAGCTGTATCAGTTTGACTACGGCTATCGTGTCCCCGAGGCGCTGACCAAATACAAACTCTTCAAAAGGCTCGAATGCGTTGCCATTCTGGGCTGGGGGACCGGTGATACCGAGGCACTGTCGCCGACCATAACCAAGGATAAAATACCGTATGTGTCCGCATCCTATTCAGCGCATCTGACGGATCCTAAAAAGACCCCTTACAATCTTTTTTTTGCAACCGATTATTCAACCAACGCCAGGGCGGCAATCACAGCCTGGTTTGATAAAAAATGGCCCAAGCACAAAGATTTCGGAAAAAGAAAACCGCGGTTTCTCTGTTCTTACATGTTTGCTTCTCCTTATTGCAGTGCGCCGATCAAGGCCATAAAGGATCAGGCTGAGATTCTCGGTTTTGAAATCGGACCGGATCAGTCTGTTTCATTGTTTGCCATCGATACCAAAAGTCAGGTTCTGGCCATGAAAGATTTCAACCCGGATCTCGTCTGGCACGGGAACACCACCATGTCTGTGGCAGCCACGGTTCGTGATGCCTATGCTTTAAGTCTTGGAGCGGATCACATTGTCAATAACTGGGGGTTTGACGAGAATCTGCCCAGATTGGCAGGCAAGGCTTCCGAAGGGGTTATGGGCGTTGCAGTTTGTGCATTCTTCGGCGAAGATGTGCCGATGATGGACAAGGTGGTCGAGTATGCCAAAAAATACAATCCGGGCGTTCCTCTGGAAAAACGTCTCAATCATACGGTACAGGGATGGGGTGACGTACTCATCTTATGGGAAGCATTAAAACGTGCGGATAAAGCCGGAGGTTTAAGCGGTGAGAACATTCTGAAAAACGGTTTTGAAACCATGAAAAATTTTGACATCGGTCTGGGTGCAGCACCGGTTAACTTTACGGCAACAGATCATCGTGTCGCCGGAATTGTGCCGATTTATGAAATCAAAGACGGCAAATTCCAAATCGTTGAAAAAGTCGATTTGAAAAGTCGCTGGCCGAAGAAATGGGCCGACGAGTGGCTCGGATGGTAAGGAGGTCTTAAGGCTTTGTCGAACAAAGAGATAATATTACAGATCAACAATATTGAGGTCAAGTATCACGAGGTCATTCTGGTTATAAAGGGGGTCTCCATTGAAATTCCCAAAGGTGCCATTGTGGCCCTTCTGGGCGCCAATGGAGCCGGTAAGAGTACGACCCTAAAGGCCATTTCCGGACTCTTGCGACATGAGGACGGCGAGGTCACCGATGGGTCGATTGAATTCATGGGACAGCGGATCGATAAAACAGCCGCTGAAAAGATCGCCAAGATGGGCATCGTCCAGGTCATCGAGGGACGACGGGTATTCGAGCACCTCACCGTGGAGCAGAACCTGAAAGTGGGCGCTCATATGAGAAAATACGGTCGATCCATTCGGGACGGACTCGACATGGTGTACCATTATTTCCCGCGTCTTAAGGAAAAACGTAACGAGACCGCCGGGTTTATCAGCGGCGGAGAGCAGCAGATGACGGTGGTCGGGAGGGCCCTGATGACCAGTCCCAAACTGATCCTCCTGGATGAGCCCTCCATGGGCCTGGCCCCGCTTCTCATCCATGAAATTTTCAATATTATACAAAAACTCAACCAAGAAGAGGACATATCGATTCTTCTGGTGGAACAGAATGCCAAACTTGCCCTTAATGTTGCTCCTTATGCCTATGTGATGGAGAACGGCCGCATAGTCATGGACGACACCGCCGAAAAACTCCGAGAGAATCCAGATATCAAAGATTTCTATCTGGGACTGACCGATGTTGGGGGCCGTAAAAGTTTTCGGGATGTAAAACACTACAAGCGAAGAAAACGATGGCTTACCTAACCCTTTATATAAAATAGGGGAGGAATAAAATGCATAAAAGATCATTTATACTTACATGTTTGAGTGTTGTCGTCATCGCTGCCATGCTGTCGGGTTGCGCAGGAACGATGGTAACGCCCACGCAGCAGAATTTTAAGGCGCCGGTGGTTACCCTCGATTCGATGGAAGTTGCCCATGCTTTTGGATACTGGTATTTTTCAAATAAAGTTGAACCCACCAAGGGGAAACCGGACAACGTTGGCGCACCCCTTGACCTTGCGTTTATCTTTAACATTGAAAATCCCAATGAATATGCTGTAAAAATGGAGAACTTGAAGTTCACCGTAGCTTTTGAAGAGTTCGATCTTAATACGGTGGCTTCCACAGACACCATGTGGATCCCTGCCGGCAAGACCAACCAAGTCCGGGTGCATGCTCACTTTGATGTGAGACAGTCTTTGTTGAGTCTTCTGGTCACCGGCGGCTTTCAGTTGCAAGCCAAAGGAACCAACGCTTGGGATCAGCTTGAAAAATGGTGGACCGGAATTCCGGAATACGCTGTTCCCGTTCATGTAAAAGCCGGTGCTGCAGTTTTCGAAGCAGGCGGTATGACCCAGGTGATCACTTTCAAGGCGACATTTCCCTAATCATGTAACAGGTTGCGTATTCCAGCCACATACCGGTTGGCGTGCGTAACCTGTTTTAGTTCAATAGCGAAAATATCCGAGGTCTTTGATGGGTCTATACGATTTTACTTTTTATGATCTTATCGATAGAAACGCCGTATGTTTTGCTGACAGCGCTGCATGGTTCGAGGTCGACGACCACCGGACCATGACCTTCGTTCAGTATAAAGAGATGGTGGATCGCATGGCCTGCGGCCTGCAAAGATCCAATATTAAAAAAGGCGATCGCATCGGAGTTCTGGGGAAAAACAGTCGTGAGTATTTTATCCTTTATGGGGCCGCTGCTGCCTTGGGAGCAATCGTTTTGCCGGTTAACTGGCGACTATCAGCCGACGAGATCCATTTTAACCTGAATGATTGTGAGCCCGAAGCGCTGTTTGTCGATGCAACGTTCCAGACACTGACCCAGGACTTGAAAGACCGTCTTCCGACCATAAAAAAATACTATAATCTCCAACCCAAAAGCGGAGACTTTATCGCGGTTGATTCTTTAATGAATAATCCGGGCGACTTTGAAGCGGTAGATGTTTCCGACGATGACGGTCTGGTTCTGATTCATACCGCCGCTGTGGAAGGAAATCCCAGGGGTGCCTTGCTGAGCCATGGCAATCTCATGTGTGCCGGTCTCCATTTGAACCATTGCTTTAATCTGACACCCGAAGACGTTCATTTAAATCTTCTGCCCATGTTCCATGTCGGCGGTCTTTTCATGGCCTTGAACAGCTTTCAAGCAGGTGCTCTGAACGTAAACATGAGAAAATTTGAAGCTGAAAAGGCGGTTGAACTCATCGAAGAAAAAAAAGTTTCCATCTTTTTCGATTTTTCGCCGATACTCGCTTCCATCCTCGAGCAGCACGAAAAAACCGGTAAAGATATCAAAAGCCTCAGAGCGGTTATGGGGCTGGATGTTCCGGAGACCATCGAGAAATATCAACACCTTACCGGCGGCACGTTTTATACCATTTACGGACAAACGGAGACCACCGGTTTGGCCACCATGGGGCGTTACAACGACAGACCGGGATCGGCCGGGAAAACGATACCCCTTGGAAATGTGAGACTTGTCGATGATTATGATCGTCCGGTTCCAAACGGACAGGTGGGTGAAATCACCATGAAGGGGCCTTTGGTCTTTAAAGGATACTGGAATCTTCCGGAAGATACCGCCCATACATTCCGAGAAGGGTGGCACCACACCGGAGATTTGGGCCGCTTTGATGCGGATGGTTTTCTCTGGTATTCAGGCCGTAAGGCGGAGAAGGAGCTTATAAAGCCGGGCGGAGAAAACGTCTATCCTGCAGAAGTCGAAAAAGTGATTCTACAGCATCCGGCCGTTGAAGGAGTGGTTGTCTTCGGGGTTCCCGATCCCAAATGGAAAGAGGGGATCAAGGCCGTCTGCCTGTTAAAAGCTGATGAAAGATTGGAGCCTCAAGATCTTATACGGTTTGTCGGCGGGCGTATCGCCAGTTTTAAAAAGCCCCAATACGTGGAGTTTGTCGCCGATATGCCGACCCGCGAAGACGGTTCGCCGGACCGGGAAAAAATAAAAGCGTTGTATGGCGGCACGCAGTAAATTTAATATTTATTGTTTTTTTATGAAGTTCAATTCCTTTCGATCGAGAATCTTCAAAAAATGTCCACTGACTCCATGAACCCAACGTCATGTTCAGACAACACCCGAATATCTGCATAAATTTTCGATGTATGGTTATTTTATTTCGCGCAGTTAGGGCATTTCCGAGTTAAAAGGATCCATATCCAATGAACAAAAAATGTTTAAATGAGAAACCTGCCTGCAAAAAATCTGTTGAAGGTATCGTAACTGCACGCAAATGTGATGCCTGCGGGCATCATGAAATAGGGATTACCGCCCAAAATGGAAGGTACATTCCACTCGAGCCGGGGATGAAGATCAGGATAATGGAGGAAAAGAGTGATTAGAAAAATCATTTCCGGCGGTCAAATCGGTGCAGACCAGGCTGCATTGGATGTTGCCATTAAACTGGGATTTCCCCATGGCGGGTGGATTCAGAAAGGCCGTAAAACCCAAAGCGGGATAGTGCCTGCAAAATATCAACTGAAAGAATTGCCCACCGCCGGCTATAAACAACGGATTGAACAGAATATTATCGATTCTGACGGGACGGTGATAATCTCCCATGGAGAACCGACCGGCGGTGCTGAATACAGCCGGAAGATGGCAGATAAACATCGCCGTCCGTGTCTGCACGTGGATTTAAAAGAAAGCTCAACGTTTGTCATCGCATCCAAGATAAACACTTGGGTCTTGGAAAACAACATCGAAGTTCTGAACGTGACGGGTTCAAGGGCCAGCGAAGATTCCACCATTTACAAAGACACCATGGACATTGTCGAAGGTTCAATATTACTGGGGTTGGTCAAAACTAAACCCGGTGAACCTTTGAGTGATGACGATCCATCGGATTATTATGACAAAGGCCTTATCCCTCCCAGAACCGTTGAGGAAGCTGTCGTAAAATTAATATCAGAAATGCACTTGCAAGATAGCGTGCAATTGGCAAATTTAAAAAGAGAGGAATTGGCCCAACTCGATGTGTCTTTAGGTCGATATATAAAAGACCAGTTGTTGCGAAACGGGGTTAATAGACTGTTGTTTGAATCTTGCATGACGGTTTCGGGCAACGACACGCTCAATGAGACCGATGCGTCCTGGGTGATTTTAGAAAAACTCTGGGAGAAATTAAAAGAAACCCATCGGTTGAGAATTTTAAAGTGAACGCACAATCCTCCCCGAATTCAGCCTTGCCGGCATTGTGGCGATCCTTTGTTTTGAGGCCTGACGAGATCACCCTGTCAACGGTTGATGCAGCGGTTTTTTAAAGGAAAAACAATCATGTCTTCACATAAACTTCGCGTGGATATGTTCGATCTGGTGTCTTCGATTGCCAGGATTGTCGATATGATGAGCCCGGCCGTGGGAAGTCATCATATGCAGGTCGCCTATTTGGCGTATCGATTGAGTGAAGAATTAAATTTGTCGGATGACGAAAGGTTCGAGCTGTTTATCGCCGGTGCGTTGCATGATATCGGCGCGTTCTCCCTGCAGGATCGACTCGATCTGCTGGAATTTGAGGATACAAAACCCGGGGAGCATTCCTTTGCCGGGAGCCTTATCCTTGAAACGTTTAAACCGTTTTCGCCGATTGCCCAACTGATAAAATTCCATCATGTACCCTGGGAAAATGGACGCGGAGCGACGCAAGCGGGTGAATCCGTCCCCATTGGAAGCCATATCATCCATCTGGCGGATCGTGTGGCGGTCAAAATATCGAGGAAGGCCCCGGTCCTGAGTCAAGTTCACGGAATTTGTGATGCAATTTCAGCGCGAAGCGGCGAAATATTCGTTCCTGAACATGTTGATGCACTATTGAAAATTGCCAAACGAGAGTATATCTGGCTGGATGTCGTATCTGATTCCATCGAGGTGATTTTAAGGCGAACTGTTTTGCATCAGAGAAGGGAACTTGCCATCGAAGAACTGGTGGATTTTTCTCGATTGATATGCCGGCTGATCGATTTCAAAAGCGAATTTACGGCGTCACATTCCAGTGGCGTCTCGGTCATAGCGGTTCAACTGGCCAAATTGGCGGGTTTTTCAAGGTATGAACGCAGGCTTATCGAAATCGCCGCGTATCTTCACGACCTCGGTAAGCTTGCCATCCCTTCTGAAATTCTCGAGAAACGGGATACGCTTACCGAGCATGAACGGTTCATCATGCGTTCCCATGTTTATTATACATTTCAAGCACTTGAACCGTTCGATATGCTCAGTGTCGTAAGTTCCTGGGGGTCTTTACATCAAGAGCGGCTCAATGGTACGGGTTATCCTTTCGGGCTTATGGCGGACGATCTGCCCCTCGGCTCCAGAATCATGGCCGTGGCCGATGTTTTTACGGCCTTGACGGAAGATCGACCCTATCGGAAAGGGATGACCCCGGAAAGCACCACAGCGGTTTTACAAGCGATGGTGGATGCGGACGAATTGGATAAAAACCTGGTGGATTTGGTTTTTAAACATTATGAAGCGATGAACGAAATGCGCGATACGGCCCAAAAGGAAGCAACACGCGAGTATCATGCGTTTCAGACCGTTCTCCTTCGCTGTGGAAAATAAATCCGTAAGACTTAAGGTAAAAACCATGAATCTGTTCAGCGGCATCGCATACAATTACAGGGGGCTCAAACTTGGGGTGAAAACGCCGGGGCTGCTGGTTCTGGGACTGGTCCGGATCCTGATAATCGTGGTGATTACCCTTGTCACGGCAACCCTTATCCTCGAGTACCATCAAGAAATTCTGAATTTAATATGGGGCCGACCGGACAGCGCATGGATTGTCTGGCTGTGGCGTCTTGTTTCATGGCTCGTGGCGTTGCTGCTCGTGGGGCTTTCGGCAGTGCTTTCCTTTCTCATCTCCCAATTTTTGTTCAGCGTGATCATCATGGATGCCATGTCCAGAATCACCGAACAGCGGTTAACCGGCGGGCAAAAAGAGTCCCGACACGTGCCATGGTTTAAGTATTTTTTCTTCCTGCTCAGACAGGAAATCCCCAGGGCTGTTATTCCGGTGATGATTTTGCTGCTGTTCATGATTCTTGGCTGGCTCACACCGCTGTCTCCTGTGCTGACCGTCATTTCATCCCTTGCGGCGGGAATTTTCCTGGCCTGGGACAATACGGATCTGGTTCCGGCAAGAAGACTCGAACCCTTTGGGAGCCGGATTAAATTTTTGCTCAGAAACTTTAACTTTCACCTCGGTTTCGGGCTGTGGTTTCTGATTCCGGGACTGAATATCATTTTTTTATCGTTTGCCCCGGTGGGGGCCACACTTTTTTATATCGAGCGCATTGACGGCAAAATTGAACCCTAATTGATCGTAAACAAACTGGGGCGGAAATCTCACGTTGCGGGGCTTCAGGGAGCTTCAATCCCCGAAGGGTGCGCAAAGCGCAATTCGACCGGGTGCGCTGTTGCAATTAAACCCGCCTTAAAGCTGCAACCCCAAATTGTAGGTTTCGTATTCGGTCGGTTCATCAATCAACGCTGCAAACGCTGCCTCGTTTTCGGCTCTGAGATCACTATTTTTCCATTGGTTCCAATGCGCTATTCTCTGCCACATGGATATCACCATCACATGGTTTGGACGATCGCAGCCGCTCAATGTTTCCGATGAAATGTAACCCTCCTGATCCATGGCATTGTACCGGGCCTTGATAAGGAGCTTAGAGACCTCATTCAACTTCCCGTCTTTTATTTTTCTCTTGATGAAAATTTTGACTGCCATAATGACCTCCTTTCGTTAGGTCGGTAAACACTTTAAAATTATAAAGTAAACCATATGAAATCAAAGCAAAACCTAATGAAATCTTAAGAGATCGAAAAGTGGAAAATGTTTTCAGTTTCTGATCGAGAATAGTCAGGTATCAAATCTAAACGAACATGATTGGCAGTTGAGAAAACCGAGTAAGAATATCCGGCGGAGGAGAATATCGATGCAACCTGAAACGGGATGAATTAGAGAACCGTAAGATCTCCTTAAGGGTATTAATTTTTATAATATAAAAAAAATGATTATGTCAAATTTTAAATATATTAAAAATTCTTATTTTTACTGGAATATGATATGGTTGAAGGGTCTATTTCAAACAATAAAATTCAGCGACAATAAAGGTCCAACCCATGATCATCCAAAGTGCGGCCGGACTCTTTGTTTTTTCAGGCATTGCCTGGTTGATCAGCGAAAACCGTACAAAGGTCAACGTTAAACGGGCAATCGCCGGCATTGGAATCCAACTGGCCATTGGAATCATTTTATTGAAATTACCGGTTTTCAGAAGTTTTTTTATATCTTTGAACCGCCTTGTCCTGTCACTTGAAGAATCGACGAAAGCCGGAACATCCATGGTATTCGGTTATCTTGGGGGCGGGAGTTTGCCGTTTGCTGAAAATTTTCCGGGTTCCAGTTTTATTTTAGCCTTCCAGGCCCTCCCGCTGATTCTTGTAATAAGTGCCCTTTCATCACTTTTATTTTACTGGAAAATCTTGCCCCTGGTGGTGAGGGCCTTTTCTTGGGCGTTGCGGAAAACCATGGGGTTGGGAGGGGCAGAAGGGCTCGGTGTTTCAGCCAACATATTTGTGGGGATGGTGGAATCCCCGCTCTTTATACGTCCGTATTTGAAGGCGATGACCCGAAGCGAAATATTTACCCTGATGACCACCGGTATGGCTACAATCGCCGGCACCGTCATGGTTCTGTATGCCAGTATTTTGAGCAAGACCATTCCCGATATTATGGGACACATTCTGACAGCTTCCATTATCAGTATTCCTGCCGCCATAACGATTTCAAAAATCATGATACCTGAAACCGGTGAACTTACATCCGGAGAATTAACACCTGCCGAACCGGCACTTAGCGCAATGGATGCTGTTACCAAAGGAACCATTCAAGGCGTTCAGCTTTTAATCAATATCATTGCAATGCTCATTGTTCTCGTCGCCCTGGTTCACTTTGTAAATTTAATGCTCGGTCTTTTTCCTGATTTCGGCGGCCGTCCGGTGAGTCTGCAGCGGGTTCTAGGGCTGGTCATGGCGCCGGTGGTCTGGTTTATGGGTATTCCCTGGGCAGAGGCGTTCACCGCCGGCGCGCTGATGGGAACCAAGACCATTCTGAACGAGTTTTTGGCGTATCTGGACCTGAGCCGGCTGGCGCCGGGAGCGCTGAACCCTAAAAGCATGTTGATTATGACGTATGCCATGTGCGGATTCGCCAACCCCGGCAGTCTGGGGATCATGATCGGAGGAATGGGTACAATGGCTCCGGAAAAACAGGATGAGATCGTTTCCTTGGGATTCCGCTCTATTATTGCGGGAACT
>Ga0307380_10009332_pt1 | contig 12463 bp, 13 predicted proteins | sample UN3MG_FD_202239 | JGI IMG/M metagenome (GOLD analysis project Ga0307380, IMG submission 202239) | Soil microbial communities from Risofladan, Vaasa, Finland - UN-3 | ecosystem: Environmental > Terrestrial > Soil > Coastal area > Acid sulfate soil | place: Finland: Risofladan, Vaasa | collected... | reverse complement strand
CGTCATAGCCAAACTCGATGAGCCAACCAGGGCCGAAGTAGCGGCAGCTGAAGCTATTTTCAAGAAACCCATACAGGAACAATATGAGCGGGAATCCAACCCATACTACGCCACGGCGCGCCTCTGGGATGATGGCATCCTCGATCCGGTTCAAACAAGAGTTGCCCTAGCCCTGGCCTTCTCGGCAACGCTCAATGCCCCCTTTGCCCACGATCAATTTGGCACATTCCGGATGTGAGCCTCGCCATTGCCCACACAGGTAGCCTGTGATAAGATCTACAAAACTTTCAAAATATTTTGAACGAAGTGAAGGTAACCCTATTTAAGGGTATCCCTCTGAGGTAAACGATCGTTTATGGCCTATAGAAACTTGCGAGAATTTGTTCAGAAGCTTGAGGCGGAAGGTGAGTTACAAGTAATTAGTTCACCGGCAAGCCGCGATTTAGAAATTACCGAGATTACTGATCGGGTCAGCAAGGGTCCGCCAACCGGCAACAAAGCGCTGTTGTTCGAGAATGTAGAAGGTTTCGAAATGCCACTTCTCATCAATGCCTATGGTAATCCTCGTCGTATGGCCCTGGCCCTTGGGGTTGATAACCTCGAAGAACTCCGGCATAACCTGAGTCGTTTACTTGATATGAAATTGCCAGAGGGACTTGGGGCCAGCTTGGGCCGGGCCTCGGAGATGATGTCTGCTTTGAGAGCGGTGGGTCTCAAGCCAAGCCGGGCTCGAAGCGGTGAGTGTCAGGAGATTGTCCACCTGGAGAATGCCTCATTTGATATGCTTCCGGTGCTTAAGTGCTGGCCTGAAGATGGCGGACGGTACATCACCCTAATGCAGGTTATCACCCGCGACCCCGAAACCAACCAAAGAAATGTTGGCATGTACCGGGTTCAGATATATGACGATAAAACGGCCGCGATGCACTGGCAACGGCACAAAGGCGGCGCTGAGCATGAACGAAGATCTCAGAAAATGGCAGGGGCGACTATCCCGGCGGCTATCGTGCTTGGCGGCGACCCGGCTCAGATGTGGTGTGCCAGCGCACCCCTACCACCTGGCATCGATGAGTACTTATTGGCCGGCTGGCTGCGAGGCAAGCCGGTTACTTTTGTCAAATGCGTAAGCCAGCCACTTGAGGTCCCGGCCGACGCCGAGATTGTGATTGAAGGATATGTTGATCCCAATGATCAACGTCTCGAAGGACCATTTGGTGATCACACTGGATTCTATACGCCGGCCGACTATTTCCCAACCTTTCACCTGACTGCTATCACCCACCGTACCAATCCAATCTATCCAACAACCGTTGTTGGCAAACCGCCCATGGAAGATTATTGGATGGGCAAAGCAACTGAACGGCTCTTTTTACCGCTCATGCAGCTTTTTTTGGGTGAAATAGTTGATGTCAACATGCCCGCTGAAGGTGTATTCCACAATCTGATTGTCGTTAGTATCAAGAAACGATTTCCAGGCCATCCATTCAAGGTCTGTTATGGTCTTTGGGGGCTCGGGCTCATGATGCTTACCAAGGCTATCGTCATCGTTGATGAGCAGGTTGATGTGCAGGATCTGTCGGCCGTGGCCTGGCAAGTTCTGGGCAATGTTGACTGGCGTCGTGACGTCACCATCGTGGACGGTCCAAGTGACCAGTTAGACCATTCGTCATTTCGTGATTCGTTCGGTGGCAAAATTGGCATTGATGCCACTGCCAAGGGACCAGCCGATGGCCATGACAGGGGTTGGCCAGAAGAGCTACATATGTCGGAGGAAATAATAGCCCTGGTCGATCAAAAATGGGATAGCTATGGTTTATAGTTTCTTGCAGGTATCACGAAATCGATTCTTAATAAGCACCAGAACATAGAAAAGTTTCTTATGCAAAAACCAGGAAACGAAATCACCATCCGGCCGTTACAACCGGACGATGTTCGGGCCATATATGATCTCCTCAAACCTTCATTTGTGATCGGTGACATACCCTATGATCCGGGCATAGAACTTTCCATGTTCTCCGACTGGTTAGCCAGGCGTAATCCGGAAATCCACCGCTTCGTCGCCGTAGCAGACGGGGAAATCACCGGCCTGCTACGGCTGACGCATAAGAGTAGCCACAGGCTGAATCACAGCGGTTCCATAGTCATAGCTGCCCGCGCTAGGAGTCATTATGAAGAGACCAGGCAAGCACTATTGGCGGCTGCCCTCGATCTGGCCGATAACTGGCTAAACCTATATCGCCTTGAAGTGGAAGTGTTGAACGATTCTAAGATAGATATTGATTACTTCCAATCGATTGGTTTTGAGGTGGAAGGAACAAGGTTGATAGGTGCCTTCCGACAAGGGAAATGGCTCGACCACATTTGCATGGCCAGGCTGCGCTTCAATCCCCAGTGGTCAGATAGTTCGCAAATGACCGCCTCTGTCGAAGCGGACGTTAAACCGGTCAATCCACGGCGGCAGATAGAAGATATTGAGATCCGGCCGGCGAGAATCGGTGATGCGATTGCTTTTTATGATATGTTGTGTGACCCGGCCATTTGTAGGACAACGTTGCAGTTACCGAGTCAGGAGATACGGCAAACCGAAGAAAGGCTTATGGAATCACATTCCTGGCTACACCGCTTCACGGCCGTCGCCGACGGCGAGATTGTTGGCAGCATTATACTCGCGGAAGTTCAAAGCCGAGGTCACCAGCATATTGCCAGAATCGGCATGAAGGTCCATTCAGCTTATTGGAGATTAGGAATCGGCTCCCTGTTAATGATATCAGTAACCGATCTGGCAGATAATTGGCTAAATACCACCAGAATTGAACTGGATGTGAATACCGATAATCCGGCTGGGATCCACCTATACCAGAAATTCGGCTCTGTTATTGAAGGCACAAAGCGTCTTCATGGCTATGGAGACGGCCGGTGGGCCGATAGCCACTTCATGGATCGGATTCAAAAGGAATAAACACAGTTATGTCTTTGCACAGACAGCCTATCTCACTACTGGAGGATAAAGTAACAAGATGATGTATATTAAGAATTTAGTAATTGACCGGTTCGGCAGATTGCCCGTTCTGTTGGTAATTTTAATCGTTGGCAGCCTGCTGCTAATGGGTTGTGGCCAAAAAGATGAACCGGCAACAATACGTCTGGCGCTATTACCGATATTAGATGCTTTGCCGATGTACGTTGCCGAAGAACAAGGTTATTTTGCCGACGAAAACCTCACCGTAGAATTCATTCCGGTAACATCGGCAGCCGAGCGTGACCAGCTCATCCAGGCCGGTCGCGCTGATGGCATGATCAATGAGATCCTCTCTACGCTGTTTTATAATGTTGGCGAGCCCCAGATAACTATTGTCGGTTATGCACGAGTAGCTACACCAGAATACCCTCAGTTCCGCATCCTGGCCTCAGCCGATAGTGGGATCAACTCGCTTGAGGACTTGGTTGGACAACCTATCGGTATTTCTGAAGGAACAATCATAGAGTACTCAACAGATCGACTACTAGAGGCAGAAGGCCTTGACGCCGATGACATCAGCACGATTGCCGTACCACGAATACCTGATCGCCTTGCCTTGCTTAACTCTGGCGAATTGGCGGCTGCAAACCTCCCAGATCCACTGGCTTCATTAGCCATGCAAAATGGAGCGAAGGTTATTGTTGATGATTCAAGCCATCCAGAATATGGCCATAGCGTCATAGCCTTTCGAAATGAAATAATCGAGGAAAATCCAGATGCAATCAGGCGGTTTCTGGCCGCGATTGAAAGGGCAGTTGAAGATATCAACAATGACAAAGAACAGTTTAGCAATGTTCTCGTCGAGCGGAACCTTGTGCCCGAACCGATTTTGGGATCTTACTCCGTACCCGACTTTCCTGAGCCAAGCGTCCCCCCAATCTCACAGTGGGAAGATGTCCTCGCTTGGGCTATAAACAAAGGATATATTGAGGCAGAATTAGATTATAATGATTCGGTAGATGACTCGTATTTACCGTAACTGAAATCCAGGGGTAGGGGCCGATACCCCCACCCCACCAACAACATTTAGCGCCAGTTCCTAAGATTGGGAGTGTCAGTTGGATCAGCGCAATTTCGATATTACCCTGAAGTAACTCGCCTGATAGAGCATTATCTCCAGGGAATAACGCCGCTAGATAATGGGATAATATTAAGTAATTCGCAAATTTTCACGCCGGCACAGATATGGTTGTACTGGAAAATGTGACATTTTTATACCCACAGCACGATCCGGTCTTCGATAATCTCAGCTGGCAGATCGAACATGGTGAAGCGTGGGCTGTGTTGGGGCCATCAGGTGGCGGAAAGACGACGCTGCTCTACTTGCTTGCCGGGCTGATGCAGCCAGTTAGCGGTGAAATATACATTGCCGGCAAAGTGCTGGAAGGACCTCGACCTCGGACAGGTTTAATACTCCAAGATTATGGACTACTACCTTGGGCAACGGCCCATAAAAATATTATGCTTGGCTTGGAAATCCGTCGATTCTACGGACCCGATGGCAAACATGCGCCTGAAATTGCAGACACGGTCACCCATGGTGAGCGAGCTGATTACTGGATGGACCGCCTTGACCTCAGAGAGCACGCCGATAAGTATCCGGCCCAGCTGTCGGGTGGTCAAAGACAAAGAGTAGCCATCGCCCGAACCTTGGCCCTAAATCCGGATTTATTGTTGATGGACGAGCCATTCTCTTCCCTCGATGCCCCCACGAGGGAGAGGCTGCAGAATCTGACCTTTGAACTGCGAGCAGAGGAAGATCTTACCACCTTGATTGTCACTCACGCCATCGAGGAAGCGGCCATATTAGGTCAAAAGATAATGGTCCTTAACCAACCGCCTAACCATGAGCCCATAATTATCGAAAACCAGGAGGCCGGTGATCCCGAATACCGCTGGCAGGCATCTTTTTACGACAGATGCTCCATGTTGCGACAGCATCTTGAGGAACCCGAATGAGGCGGCGAAACCTGTTGCTGGCAATAGTCGTTCTGCTCTTTCTCTGGGAGGTGGCTTCCCTATTAGTGAACGAACCCATTCTTCCGGGCCCGGTAACTGTTGGCCAGACTTTCTTGGATGAGATTACCGGCGACCTGGCCAGTCATTTTCTATATAGTACAGCTCGCGTCCTGGCCAGCGTCATTTTGGCCGTGCTGTTGGCTGTACCGGCCGGTCTGATTCTGGGGCAAAGCGAACGACTTAATCAGCTCTTTTCCCCATTCGTATATATGCTCTATCCTATACCTAAGGTTGTACTGATCCCGGTGATCCTCTTGCTGTTTGGCGTAGGCGATCTACCCAAAATCGTCATCATCTTTTTGATCCTATTCTTTCAAATCCTAGTTCTGGTTCGAGACAGCGCCGCCAATATCGAACCAAAGATGATTTTGTCCGTGCGCAGTCTGGGAGCCGGCCGGCGTGCGTTATTCCGCTATGTCTATCTACCGGCCAGCCTTCCCGCCATATTGACCGCCTTGCGCCAATCCGTTGGAACGGCGGTGGCAGTTCTATATGTCGCAGAGCTATTCGCCACCCAAAAAGGGCTTGGCTATTACATATCTCTGAACGGGAGTACCTTGCTTAATTATCCGGCAATGTATGCAGGCGTAGTGGCTATGAGCCTGCTAGGCCTTGGTCTTTACTTCACCGTGGACATTCTAGAACGCCGGCTCTGCCGCTGGAATTTTATCGAGTAAGATATTGATTTTGAGCGACCGCTTGTTGACATCTAAGCGTTGTGCCCACATGGGTATTCGAGCAATCCACCTCATAAAGTCAGACCAATAATTTGACCAACTCCGAAAGTTAATACGAAAAACAACGTTGTGAGCGACAATTGCCTGAGACAGGGATCCAATTCGGTTGGCGGCTTGCTGGAAACTGCCCTTGCATTACGCACAAAAAGTGGGATTGATATTAAAAAGAGAAGCTGCCAGGGCGACTGATAAACCTGCGCAACATAGACAAAAGCTGCCATGAGGCCAACCACTATCAACAACCAGTGATATTTCCGAGCGCGATCTAGGCCCAAGCGAACGGGGATCGACTGTTTCCCAACCAGCCTGTCCGAATTGATATCACGAATATTGTTCACATTCAAGACAGCCACAGTGAACGATCCGCAACTGGTTGCCGGTAATAGGAGATCGGGTGCAAGAACTCTAGCTTGAAGGTAATAGCTACCAAGAACGCCCAACCAGCCAAAAAAGAGGAATACTGCCAGATCGCCCAGTCCAATATAGCCATAAGCCAGGCCGCCGCTGGTATACGAAACGGCCGCCCAGATCGCTAACAAACCCAGAGCCCCGAAGGCCAACAATATCACGAGACCAGCAGCGCCTAGTCCCGTCCAGATTAAGGCAACGCCGGAAAGAACCGTCAATAATGATAGGAGTACAATAGCCTTTTTCATTGACCGGACAGAAACTTGGCCACTTTGCACGGCTCGAGCAGGACCAGGCCGACCGGCATGGTCTGCACCATGCATTGAATCGCCATAATCATTGGCCAAATTAGATAAGACTTGCAACAATATGGCCGTTAGAATGGTAAGTATCACGATAGGGCCATCGAGTTGAATGGCGGTTGCAGCCATCAAAATGCCCATTCCGACACTGGCAATGGCGAGAGTCAGTGTCCGCGGCCGCGCGGCGCTAATCCATATTGCCCAGGCAGAGCGCGTTCTCTTGGTCATTTTCCAAAATCCCGGTTCTTAACCATAGCTCGAGCTCCTGTTAGGCACAGCGACTTGATGACGATCTCTTAGCGATATTCACGCAATGAGTCCGATAAATAGGTACAATCCAATTTTAACGTATCGGTTTCTGGGCGATTAAATACAAAGTGGAGCAAATTTTATCACATGAAGGAGGGATCATGACCTCATTCGCGAACTTCCGCGACAACTGCAAGATGCGATACGACTTTGGCGACCAGATTCAGGTGCGCTATCGCCATGTTGATGGTGAAGAGTACGATACCTGGGTAAGTGGTGATGAGGTGCTGCAACGTTTGTCATCCGAGGCATCCGAAGAAAAACTACGCCGATTGCGAAAGTTGGATCTGCAGGAGATACGATCTACCAAGGAAAATCTACCTGAAGAGGGAAAAGAGGAATTAGAAGATGCCATCGTCAAACGGTTGGCCAACGAAGTTGAGGATTTTATTGGCGGGAATGTAATTGGTGATAGCCTGGCGGATGCTGTCAGGGGAGGTGGTGGCAAAACGGCTGATTCCGACGCTCAACAGACGCGCTGGGTGACATTGTTAAAGGGTGAAATTTTCCGTGGAAAGGTCTTAGAATTGGCCTGGATACAGCTAGAGGGATCCTTTCCTGAGAACGATATTCCCAGCGAGCCCGATGACTGGATCTGAAGCTGCCATTATTGCCTTTCTGTTTTTATCGTCCAAGCCATATGTACTGGTAACAAGCCCCATTCATGACAACTGTCATGCCCAATAGATGACAGATGTCGCTTACCCGTGCTACGTAAATAACCTATACTCCGCTTATGTATTCGGATAGGCGAATACATCGCCCTTTTTGCGAGTGCATTTAGGAGCAAAGCGACCATTATGAATATTGATCTTGGATCCTACAAACCAGAATTGGCTCTTATAAGGAGCGCCTTATGACACATCCATCGCTGGAAGAAGTTGGATTGCTCCAGTCCAGCATTTGCCAGGCTCTAGCCGATCCTAAACGGATCCAGATCTTATACGCCTTACATTCGAGGCCTCGCCATGTAACCGCACTGGCTGACGATCTCGGCCTGCCCCAACCGACGGTGTCCCGCCATTTGCGCATTCTGCGCCAGAAATCATTGGTTTCCTCTGAGCGGGATGGCCCTTCAGTCGTTTATCAACTTGTAGATACTCGCGTTATTAACGTTCTGGATATCATACGACAGGTGATGGCCGATTCCATTATCCACCAGTCGGGGCTGGTTGGATAATTAAGAGTCAAAGAAAATTGAAACACCCTTGAAACAGGCGCCTTGAGGAGGCAAAAATGAAGGTAATTATCGATCGAGATCTCTGTGATGCTAGTTTACCATTCTGTCAGCGGTGTTCAGCCGCTTTCATTCGTTACCCTGAAGGTACGGATAGATTATGCGTTAGGGAAATAGAAGATGACGGAAAGGAAGAACTTACCATTACCGTTCATAGCGATAACAAAACTTTAGAGATCACCTTGTCAGATGATGAGCGCGAACTCGCCAGCATCGAAGGCTGGGAGGCGCTAGTTGATTTTGACCCGGCTTTATTCCGTGAGGGGGCTCTTGACCGTTGGCACGAATTGCGACAGCTACCCACAAACCACTAACCTACCTTCAGAGGCGGAACTGGCTGTAAAAGTAAAACACTATTGATTTCATTGTAGGGAGGAATATCTCATGTCACTCGGCAACACTGCCTTCCGGGATATAGGTCGTAAAGAGAGGGCAAGTGGTGAACCTATAAAGTACTACAAGCGTGCGGTCGAAGACCGCGTCCTTGATTTTGACGAGGTTATACTTGGCTATGACGCAGAAATGGCCATGGCCGAAGCAGCCCGTTGTCTCCAATGTCCCGATCCACAACCATGTACCTTAAATTGTCCGGCCGGCAATGATCTGCCCACTGCCCTTTGGCATATCAGCCAAGGCGAGTTTCTTGAAGCAGCCCGGATTTTCGGTGAGACCAGTCCCCTGGCAGAAATATGCGGCCGAGTTTGTCCAAATTTATGCCAGGAAGGTTGTGCCCTTGGCTGCCGCAACGGGGCCATCTCCATAGGCAAACTTGAGGAGTTTGTGGCCGACGAAGCCCGGTTGGCCGGCATGATGGCAATTCCTGTTCCGCTAGAAAAGAGTGGTAAACATGTCGCTATTGTCGGATCGGGCCCGGCCGGACTAACTGTTGCCGAAGACCTTATCAAAAAAGGCCACCAGGCAACCATCTTTGAAGCCTGGCCGGTCGCCGGTGGTGTGCTTGTCTATGGGATACCGAGCTTTAAGCTTGACAAACAAGTCGTTCAACTAAAAATTCAAGATCTGGAAACTGCAGGCGTTGAGTTTGTTACCAATACTCGGATCGGTGAAGAAATCACCGTGGATGACTTGCTGAACAAGTATGATGCTGTATTTCTCGGAACAGGAGCGGGCGTCGAAGCATCAATGGATATTCCCGGGGAAAAACTCAATAATGTTTATAAGGCCACCGAGTTCCTGATCCGGGCTAATGTGCCGGCAGATATGTTGCCAGAGGGCCGTCAGCAGAAACCATGGGTCGGCCGGCGCGTGGCTGTAATTGGCGGCGGTGACACGGCCGTTGACTGCGCCAGATCGGCCATCCGACTGGGTGGCAAAGAAGTGACTATCATTTATCGTCGGACTGAGACTGAAATGCCTGGCAACAAGGTCGAACGGGGTGTTTGCCTCGAAGAAGGGGTCAATATCGAGTATTTGCAGGCCCCTACTGAGTATATCGGTGATGAAGATGGCCGCGTTCAAGCCATGAAGGTTATCTGCATGGAACTTGGGGAGCCTGATCGCTCTGGTCGGCGGCGACCTGTGCCCATTGAAGATTCACAATTTATCCAAGAGATAGACACGGTGATTCTTGCGGTGGGTTACTGGCCTGATCCACTGATGGGTGAAACCACCCCGGATCTGGCAACCCATAAATGGGGACTTATCACAACCGATGAAAACGTAGGCGCCACCAGCCGGGAGGGGGTTTTCGCTGCCGGCGATAACGTTCATGGCCCGGATTTGGTAATTACCGCTATTGCCGCTGCCCATAATGCAGCATCGAGCATAGATGCCTACCTTAATCAGCAAACGATTGATTGGGTCGGAGTCCCAGCATAACTGTCTCCCGGCCGGAGTGCCGGATATATTTTGCATCTCTAAGTGGAAATAGGGTGAAGTTTAGCCAAACTTCGCCCTATTTTTTTGTCTGGCCGGCCAACCTGGGTACGGGGCATTTGGGTCAATAATTCGCTTAATTTATCCTTCCTGCCACTTGAAATTAGTCTTCCTTATCCTTTCGGATAAGGGAAAGCAATAAGAAAAACCTATAGAAAGGTTAAAACCGTAACTGCTCTGCTTATATAATAAGTCTGGTTGTTACAATTTTCATAATCGCTTTTCAGTTGCGCTATAGAGTTCCATCCGACCACATAATGCTTCATCACCACTTGATTCAAACAAGGTTTAACCATATGAAAAAATTCAGAGCGATGATTGTATTATTCATGGCTATGTTTTTCATCGGCGCTTGTTCGGCCGCAGAAGAGGAGCCACCTCTCGTGATTTCTAAAGAACCTTCCATACCCACAGAGGCGCCGAAAGAATCTTCGGTCTTGGTAGGCACGGCTGCTCACCGATGGACGGATGCGGAAGAAGTCGTAGCAACCGAAACCCAGGTTCCAGAACCAACAACTTCGGCCAAACCAACAACCACACCGACCTAAACACTGGAGGTGGTTGCCTCAGTTTCCGACGAATGCCTGGCCTGTCATATGGATAAAGTAAAGTTGATGGAGACAGCTGCACCGGAGGAGAAAGCGCCCAGCGAAAGCTCGGGCGTTGGCTGAGGTAGTGAAGTGGCTCCGTTGGAGCCTTGGGAGAAAGTACTCGTCGATGCCGAACTATATCCTTAGACAGTGCATGGTGAGATAGCCTGTACCGATTGTCATGGCGGTCTACAGGAATCAGACAAAGAATTGGCTCATACCAATCTCATCGCCCGACCTAGTGCCGATCTGGGCGCAACTTGCGGAGAGTGCCATGAGAAACAAAGCAATCTCCAGCAGGTAAGTCTTCATTCGAATCAGCAGGGTTACTAGACTGTCATGGAAGCACGCGGCGCTTCCCATGAGGATCCGGCCATGTAGGAGATGTTTGGAAATCATTGTGCCAGTTGTCATACGACTTGTGGTGATTGTCATGTCAGCCAGCCGGCCAGCGTTGGTGGCGGTCTTTTAGACGGCCACCAACTTCACTAGTGATCCACCAACCTCCGTACTTGTACGGCCTGCCACGGTAGCCGGATCGGTAACGAGTTTTTGGGGAAAAATGAGGGGTTGCGACCGGATGTCCACTTCCGCCAGGAACGATGACCTGTATGGATTGTCAAACAGGTGATGAGCTTCATGGCGATATAGGTGATACAGAAACAGCTATTGCCCATCGTTATGACGATGCCCCAGAGCCTAAATGCACCAATTGTCATCCGTCAATTAGCGACTCAAATATGTATCACGAGGCTCATGGTGAAAAGCTATCCTGCCAGGTATGTCATTCGGTTTCCTATTCCAGTTGTGACAGTTGTCATGTCGCGATTAGCGAAGAAAGCGGAAATCCTTTCTTTGAAACGTCAGATCACTATCTAGCCTTCTTGATTGGCCGCAACCCACTTCAGAGCGAAGAGCGCCCTTATGATTATGTACCGGTTCGTCATGTGCCGGTCGATCCGGACAGCTTCGCTTTCTATGTCGACAACTTGTTGCCTGATTTTGATGCTCAACCTACCTGGCGATACGCAACACCACATAATATCCAGCTCGAAACACCCCAAACTGAAAGCTGTAATGCCTGCCAAGGGAACCCGGACCTCTTCTTGACGGCTGACAAGGTGGCAACTGCAGAACTTAACGCGAATACACCAGTAATCGTAGAAACGGTCCCGGAATAACGTTCGGGTCAGGATAGCCAATAGTCGGTTTCCGAACCCGGTACCTGTAAACATTTAGTAAGAAGTAGTCATAGGAGAAGGACAAGATGAAAAATAAACTCTATTGGTTGCTCGTTCTGATGCTGGCCTTTGGCCTGGTACTTAGCGCTTGCAGTGCCGATGAAGAACCGGCTACCCCTGAGGTAACAGCCGAGAGCGTTGCCGAACCCGTGGAAGAAGTAACTGAAGAACCGGAGAATGAACAACCTGAAATTGTGGAAGCAGAAGTGGCCGAGCCGGTCGAAGAAGAGATGGAAGAGGTAATGGAAGAGGAGGTTGCTGTGGCAACAGAGGCCGACCTGGATGCCGCTTTCACTCCCTTCCTGGCCAGCAAGGTCAAGTACAATACTACGGGACTGGATGCTCTGAACGGGCAGTTGGCCGGCGATCCACCGCCGTTTTTGCTCGATGTTTGCCAACCGGCGGAGTTAGAGGAAAAAGGTCATATAGAGGGCGCGATCAATATCCCCTTTAAGAGAGCTTGGTCAGAATCTTGATGATTTGCCAAGTTTTGATACGCCTAGTACCAGCGACTGCGGCAGCGGCTGGCGTTGCACTATCGCCATGACCGCACTTGGCGCCTTGGGCTATGGGGATAGCCTCAGTCTGAAAGGTGGCAGCTATGGCGGTTGGCTTGAACCGGTTACCCTATTGTAGAAGGCGCCGCGGTTGAACCGCTGGTCTTGGATGTTGCTGATCTGGATCCTGCCTTGCTGGCAATCATGG
>Ga0307380_10009331_pt1 | contig 12464 bp, 8 predicted proteins | sample UN3MG_FD_202239 | JGI IMG/M metagenome (GOLD analysis project Ga0307380, IMG submission 202239) | Soil microbial communities from Risofladan, Vaasa, Finland - UN-3 | ecosystem: Environmental > Terrestrial > Soil > Coastal area > Acid sulfate soil | place: Finland: Risofladan, Vaasa | collected... | reverse complement strand
GATAAATGCCCAGCTCATCGAGGAACCAATCGTACAGCGGCCGGTGATTCTCGAATTCCAGCGTGCAGATCGAATGCGTAATTCGTTCGACGGAATCCTCAAGCCCGTGCGCCCAGTCGTACATCGGATAGATGCACCAGGTATCGCCCGAACGGTGGTGCGGCGTGTGCAGGATGCGGTACATCACCGGATCGCGCATATTCAGATTGGGATGCGCCATATCAATCTTCGCCCGAAGGGTTCGAGAACCGTCGGGAAACTCGCCCTTGCGCATCCGCTCGAACAGGTCGAGGTTTTCCTCGACCGAACGATTGCGAAAGGGGCTGTCTTTGCCCGGCTCGGTGAGCGTGCCGCGGTACTGGCGCGTTTGCTCGGCCGTCAGGTCACAGACGTAGGCCTTGCCTTTCTTAGTCAATTCAACGGCCCACTGGCACATCCGGTCGAAATAATCTGAGCCGTAATAGAGGTGCTCGCCCCAGTCCCAGCCTAACCAGCGAACGTCTTCGATGATGGAGTCCACGTATTCCTGCTCCTCTTTCTCCGGATTGGTGTCATCGAATCGCAGATGGCATCGGCCGCCGAACTCAGCCGCAATGCCGAAATTCAGGCAGATGCTCTTGGCGTGACCGATATGCAAATACCCGTTCGGCTCCGGCGGAAATCGCGTCACCACCCGCCCGTCCCATTTGTTCGTCTTGAGGTCCTCGGCAACAATCTGCCGGATAAAATCGAGACTTGTCTTCTCACTATTGTCACCCATTTCTTCGTCCCGCTTAGCGTTATTCTTCCTGCAATTTACGACTTGAGTCTTCCATAACTGCCGTTCGGGACCAAGTATAGTGGATTTGATGGGGATATCAAGAGAGCATCTTGGCGACAGTCCCTATTCGGCATTGGGTTTAGCGGGTCTGAAGCAGACGAAGGACGTCAGGATCAGGACGACCCCGCAGACGAAGAGCATGGTTCTTCGCCGAGGCTCACTGCATCGGCTGAGCCACTGCGGCATGGTCTGCCCCGGCGTCCGGCCGGGGGCGGATTCATTGGGCTCGGCCATCAAAGCCCTGCGGGCGGCGGCCAGTTGCTCGGCCGTCGCCCTCGGATAAACCGTGTTCAAATCGTGCAGATTCGGATCCGGGCCAAACGTCGCCGGACCCAGGCGCTCGACGATAAGATTGGGATCCGCCTCCAGCGTTTTGAGCAGGATATCGTACTCGGCGTTGAGGGACTTGAGCCGACGCACAGACTCCTGTGCTTTTGTCAGCAGATCCTTGTTCCGATAGTACCGAACCAGGTCGTCGCAAAGGATGGCGCTGCTCAGCGAGGCCGTACCGATACTGAAGAATAGAGCAAACAAAACCGCCCGGATAACGTTTCGTCCCTGCATAAATCGTATCTCATATCTCGTATTGCATCGTGCGCAGTCCTTTAACGCAACACGCACGGCGAGAATATCGACTTTTTCCCGTACCGTCAAGATGCGGCCGGGCCGGGCGGCAGCAAAATGCGTTTTTTTCGAACTTTGCAAAAAATCCTGAAAAAGCCTGTAACTTTTTGGGTGGTTCTGCGTCTATAAGTATAGAAACACATAACAGGTCGTCCAGACAAGTCCTTGCCCGGGACAAGTCAGCCTGCCGGGGATGGCAGGCGATGGTGAGAACGAGATCATGCGTCATCACCCTCCTTCAAGAGGCCGATACCCACAGGGTCGGCCTTTTTTTCGCGCTTTTTCAGGGTGGTGAAGTCCACGAGCCGGTCCACTTCCACGGTTGATTCTTCGCCAGACAAAGATTATCATATTTTCTTATGAGAATCCCATTGACCCGATACGGTTGGCCGCAGGTGGCCGTTTATCCCGCGGCGATGCTCGCAGCGATGGTCATCCTTCCGCTGGGCGCAATGACATTGCTTCCGCGATGGGCGATCCTCTGCGCCGAGGGCGTCCTGGCCGGCCTCTTGATATGGGCCCTGATGTTCTTCCGGGACCCGCAGCGCCATTGCCCGCCGGACACGAATCTGTTATTGGCGCCGGCCGACGGTCGGATCACCGACGTCGAGCAGGTGGCGGCAAACAGCTTCCTCCAGGGCCCCGCCCTGCGCATAGGGATATTCTTGAGCATTTTCAATGTTCACATCAATCGGGCCCCGTGCAACGTCAGGATCGAGACAATCAACTACAAGAAAGGCCGGTACATAAACGCCATGAACCCGGAATCGGGGCGGGTCAATGAATCCAACGAGCTGGGTCTGGTCCGAACGGACGGCCCGAGAGACAGGCTGATCGTCCGGCAAATCAGCGGGGCGATTGCCCGGCGAATCGTCTGCAAGGCGGCAGCCGGAAAAGAATTGGCCGGCGGAGAGAGATTCGGGATGATAAAGTTCGGGTCCAGAACCGAACTCTATGTGCCCATCCGTGAAGAGTTGAAGTGCCTCGTGCGAATAGGCGATAAGGTCAAGGCGGGCCTGACGCCGCTGGTCAAATACGAAAGTCGAGGTTCGAGAGATGTCGAGACAGAAGACTGAAGCCGCGGGTAGAAGGCTGCTCCGGCGGGTGCGCCGGCAGAGGTTGAAGTACATTACGATTCTGCCCTCGCTGGTTACCACTCTCAACGGGGTGTGCGGGTTCACCGCGATCGTTTTCGCCAGCAAGAGCGCAGAGCTGAGTACCAAGGCGATTTCCGCAGGTTCACAAATACCCTTCTTTACGTTCGGACCCACCACCTATTTCGCGCTGGCCGGCTACATGATCCTGTTGGCCATGATCGCCGATATGCTCGACGGCCGGCTCGCACGGAAGGTCAAGAGCACCTCCAGCTTCGGCGGCCAGCTCGACAGCCTCTGCGACATTGTCAGCTTCGGCGTGGCGCCGGCGTTCCTGATGCTCAAGACGCTGGAGAACCATCTGAACTCGATCGGCTTTGGTGACGGCAGTTTTTTGCACCGCTCCGTGTGGCTGGCGGCGGCCGCCTACATGAGCTGCGCGGCCATACGGCTGGCCAGGTTCAACGTCGAAAATGAAGAGGATGAATCCGCCCACATGAGCTTCATAGGCCTGCCGTCGCCAGCCGCCGCCGGCGTCATCGCGAGCCTCATAATACTCCACCAGGAGAAGCTCCAAACGCTAAATGCCATCCTTTACATTCTGCCGTTCGTGGCTCTGGGGATATCGATACTGATGGTCAGCAGGATTCGATATCCGCACCTGCCGAATCAATACCTTAGAGGCAAGAAACCTTTTTCTTATCTTATCAGGGTCTTGCTGCTGCTGGCTTTCGTCTGGTGGAATATCCAGGTCGCCCTGGTGGCTATTTTCTGCGGCTTTGCAGCGATCAGCTTCACGAAGTGGCTCTACTTCAGGGTTCTGGTTCCACACCTGCATGCAAAATGGAGGCTCAAGTCAGTCCGCGACGACGGGGATCTGGTTCCGGGGGCCCGGCCCAACTCCAGTGTGGCGGTTGCCGAGCAGGGACAGGCCGACCCAAAGACCGGCAGCGCCTGACGGGCCCAAAGCCGTGGAGGCGTGCTCTACACGGCGTTCGAGACCGGCTGCATACCGTGCTGCCTGACGCCGGACTGATTGATCTGATAATACTGCTCTACAACACCAATAAGCCGCTTCAGAACCTCCCGGCCTTCGGGGCTTGCTTCCAGGCCGACGATTTGTAATCCCAACGAGGCATTTCCGCCGTCTGCGGTAGGCAAGACGTTTCTGATCTGGGCACTGAGCACCAGCGGCGTTTCGTACGGCAGAGGTGTAAATCGCATGCCGACGAACTGCCCTTTCCTGAAGTCCGCCCCTTGCCCCGGGGCACCGCTGTTTTCTTGCGGCACGATCACCTGCGCCCCGCCGGCCGAGATGTCAACGAGCCTGCCCAGGCAGCCGGACCCGGCGGACGCGTCCGGCGAAGTCCGGCCCTTGGCCGGACCGCTGCGATGCCACAGCAACACCTGTACCTTCAGCGATTCGGGAACACTGACACGGAAGTAGCTTCTCCTTTGCACCACCTCGATTTTATCCGGCACAGCAAGGACTATCGTTCCGCCGCCCTCCCGATGGCCCCCCGCGTTGCGGGCCGGCTCGAGCCCCACCACCGTCGTATCGAAGACGAACTTGCCGTATTCGTACTTGAATGAAATGCCGACAGGCTGATCCACTCGTATATTTATAGGACGCTGCCTGTTTCTCGGTGAGAGCTCTCCCGTCCCGAGGGCCATACTCTCAACGCTCAGCCGGTCGCCCACAAGATCGGCCAGCACCACCTTCGCGACGTGCCACTTCTGCTTTGACAAGTAGGACATGATGGCAGGAATCCTTTGTTCGATGGCGATTTGCAGGATTTTTTGTGGTTCGACCCCACGCGGCGTCATAACTTCATTCATGGCAACCTCCAGTACAGCGATGCTCGATTCTTGATACCCGACGAGTATCGAGTATCCAGCCCAATTTTGAGCGACACCCCTTTACAAACTATATGAACTACTCGGCCATAAACAAAACGCCCCCGAAAAGCAATTCACCCGCTCACTGGCCCGAGCGAACGATCCGGCGAACGGGACCGGGCTTGCCAAGAGCGGCTCTGTTGATTACTATGGCTGCCTATATGAGCGAAACGTACCGACTTAGAAAGCCGGGGGGCGATAAAATGGCTCTTCCGGGCCTTTTTGTTTTGGCGCTGCTTACGGCGCGCCTTGCGGTTGGCTTGCAATCCGCGATCTCGCTTTCCGGGCTAATCGCGTTGCCCTGCGAAGCCTTCAAAGATCGAAATCGGACTTATAACTGAACTTTTGTTGTAGTCAAAAGGAGCCGGCATGAAAAACAAGGCGAACAATTCACGCGCACTGGTCTATTTTCTCGCGGCTGCAAGCTTCATCGTCGCCGGATGTGCGACGGACGACGTGGGCCGGGCCGACGGTAATCGCCTCCATGCGGAAGAATGGAGTGACATGAAGCTCTGGTACCGGCAGCCCGCGCAAAAATGGACCGAGGCGTTGCCGGTCGGAAACGGACGCCTGGGAGCGATGGTCTTTGGCGGAACGGAACACGAACGGCTGCAGTTCAATGAGGACACTCTCTGGACGGGCCGGCCGCACGAATATCAGCATGATGGAGCCGTCGAATACCTGCCAACCGTTCGCAAGCTGCTGTTCGAGGGCAAGCAGCGCGAGGCCGAACAACTCGCAATGGAGCACATGATGAGCGTGCCGCTGCGCCAGGAGAAATATCAGCCCTTTGGCGATTTGCTTTTGGATTTTCCGGGGCACGACCAGGTAGCCGATTATCGCCGGGAGTTGGACATCGACTCAGCCATCTCGACGGTTCGCTACCGTGTCGGCGATGCGATGTTCACCCGTGAGGTTTTCTCCAGTTTCCCGGACCAGGTTATCGTCGTCCGCCTGACTTGCGACAAGCCGGGACAATTGACGTTCATGGCAAGGCTGGACTGCCCACATCCCGGCGCCGAGACATTACTCGTCGGCAAGAACCTGGCGCTCCGCGGTCAGCTTCACGATTATGTGGGCAGACGGGAAAAAGAAGAACGGCCCAGCGTGTTGAAGTTCGAGGCTCGGCTGGACTGGCAGGCTCAAGGAGGAAGAGTTGCAGTTGGCAAAGATGGCTTGGACTTCAGTGGGGCGGATTCGGCAACACTGGTTTTGGCCGCCGCCACGAGCTATAGAAACTTCAAAGATGTCACCGGCGACCCTCGCGAAACCTGTCGCCGGGCCCTCGAAGCCGTTGCCGGCAAGGGCTACGATGCCTTGCGCAGGACACATGTCGCCGACCATCGCCGCCTGTTCCGCAGAGCCGCACTGGAGCTGGGTACTTGCGAGGCGGGGGAGCAGCCGACCGATGCACGGATCGAAAACTTCGCCAAACAAAATGACCCGGACCTGATGGAGCTTTACTTCCAGTTTGGCCGGTACCTGCTGATCGCCAGCTCGCGGCCGGGCAGCCAGCCGGCCAACCTCCAGGGCATCTGGAACGACCAGCTCGCCCCCCCCTGGGACAGCAAGTGGACAACGAATATCAACACGGAAATGAACTACTGGCCGGTCGAGGTCACCAACCTGTCCGAATGTCACGAACCGCTCTTCGATCTACTCGATGACGTGGCCGAATCCGGCCGCAAAACCGCCCAGGTTCACTATGGCTGTTCCGGCTGGGTATTCCACCACAACACCGACCTGTGGCGCGGAACTGCACCGATAAACGCCTCCAACCACGGGATATGGGTCACGGGAGGCGCCTGGCTGTGTCAGGACCTCTGGGAACACTATGCCTTTGGCGGCGACAAAGAATTTCTCAGGACGCGCGCCTATCCCCTGATGAAAGGGGCCGCCACGTTCTTCGTGGACTTTCTCGTCGAAGACCCGAAGACGGGGTGGCTAATTAGCACGCCATCCAATTCGCCTGAAAATGGCGGGCTCGTTGCCGGCCCGACGATGGATCATCAAATCATCCGCGATTTGTTCACCAATTGTATCGAAGCCTCAAAGATTCTCAACATGGACAAGGATTTTCGCGAAAAGCTGGAGAATCTGCGGAGCCGGATTGCACCCAATCAAATCGGCCAGTACGGCCAGCTTCAGGAATGGCTCGAAGACAAGGACAACCCCAAAAACCAGCATCGGCACGTCTCCCACCTGTTCGGCCTGCATCCGGGCAAGGAAATCACCCGCCGGGGCACACCTGACCTTTTCGCCGCGGCGCGCAAGTCACTGGAATTCCGAGGCGACGGCGGCACAGGCTGGTCCATGGCCTGGAAGGTCAACTTCTGGGCCCGCTTCGAGGATGGCGATCACGCCTACAAGATGCTCAGCAGCCTTCTGACGCCGCAGCGAATGTACCCCAACATGTTTGACGCCTGTCCGCCGTTCCAGATCGACGGCAACTTCGGCGGGACCGCCGGCATCGCCGAGATGCTGCTCCAAAGCCACGCGGGCGAGCTTCATCTGCTACCCGCCCTGCCTTCCGCATGGCCGACCGGCCATATCAAGGGCCTGCGCGCCCGCGGCGGATTTGAAGTGGACCTCGAATGGAAGGACGGAAAGTTGACAACGAGCACGATCTGCTCGAAGCTCGACAATAAATGCAGAGTCCGCACCCACGTGCCGGTCCGCGTGACATGTAAAGGCAGGCCGGTCAAAACGGCGGCGCCGGAAGACGACGTTGTTGAGTTTGATACGCAAGCCAATCGAACGTATATTATCCTGGCCGACTGACAAAAAACATTGTTCAAAATAAAGAGAGACGAATATGAGACCTTCACGGGCGACAGCCATTGCGGCATTGTTCACAGCAGGCGTCCTTATCGCGGGATGCTCGATGTTCGGCGTCACGACAAGCAGGCACAGCGAAGAAGAATGGAATCGCTTGAAATTGTGGTACGACGAGCCGGCTCAAAAATGGACCGAAGCGCTGCCCGTCGGAAACGGACGCCTGGGAGCCATGGTCTTCGGCGAGGTGGAAAACGAGCGCTTGCAGCTCAACGAGGATACTGTCTGGGCGGGTCAGCCCATCGAACGAGACCGCGTCGGGGCCTACAAATACTTGCCTGAAGCCCGAAGGCTGATCTTTGAAGGAAAATATGCTGAGGCGCAGGACATCATGCAGCGCGAGTTCATGGGGCCGCGGCTGATTCGCAGCTATCAGACGCTCGGCGATTTGCAGCTTCGATTCCGGCATGGCGGCAGCGCCATCGATTACCGCCGGGAGCTTGACCTTGACGCCGCGATTGCGTCTGTAAGATACCGAATCGGCGATGCAACTTTCACACGCGAGGTTCTCTCCAGTCCGGTGGATCAATGTATCGTTGTGCGCCTGTCATGTGACAAGCCGGCACAAATCACATTCGATGCGAAACTGTCCCGCCCTGAGGATTTTGTTGCTGAAACCGTGTCTCCGGACCGGATCGTGATGAAAGGTCAGGCCACAATGGAAGGTGAGCACAAGGGCGTCAAGTTCGAGGCCCAGCTTCGAATACTCCCTGAAGGCGGCAAGCTAACGGCAACCAATGAAGGCTTACGACTGGACAAGGCGGACTCGGCAACGCTGTTGATTGTCGCCGCTACCAACTATCGGGGCGATGATTCGGGGGGCGCTTGCGATGAGCAATTAGCCTCTGTGGCAAAGAAGGACTATCCTGAGCTGCGACGTGCACACGTGGCCGGGCACAGGCGTCTGTTCCGAAGGGTGGCGCTGGATCTCGGTTGCACAGATGCGGCGGAAAAACCGACAGACGAGCGTCTGGCTGCGATGAAGGACGGTGCCGACGACCCCGGCCTGTGCGCTCTTTATTTTCAGTTCGGCCGCTACCTTCTGATGTCCAGCTCGCGCCCGGGGTGCATGCCCGCCAACCTTCAGGGCTTGTGGAATGAGCACATCAAGGCGCCGTGGAACTGCGATTACCACATCAACATCAACGTCCAGATGAATTACTGGCCCGCGGAGGTATGCAACCTGTCCGAGTGCCACGAGCCGTTCTTCGACCTTGTGGACAACCTGCGGTCGCGCGGGCGAAAAACTGCGAGAGACGTTTATAATTGCCGCGGCTTTGTGGCCCATCACACCACCGACGCATGGTTCTGGACTAGTTGCATCGGGAATGTGGGATATGGGATGTGGCCCACCGGCGCCGCATGGTGCTGCCAACATCTCTGGGAACATTATGCCTTCAGCGGTGATCGGGAGTTTCTCCGGACGCGGGCGTATCCCATCATGAAAGAAGCCGCCGAGTTCTTCCTCGACTACCTCGTCGAAGACCCAAAAACGGGCAAGCTGGTTTCGGGGCCGTCGATATCACCCGAAAACCGCTTCCGAACGCCCGACGGCAGGAATTCCAACCTGACGATGGGGCCCGCTATGGACCAGCAAATCATCTACGACTTGTTCACCAATTGCATCGAGGCTGCAAAAGTACTGGAAATTGAAGACGAATTCGTCACGCAGGTAAAGACGACGCGCCGAAACCTGGCCGGCCCGGAGATCGGCTCGGACGGCAGATTGATGGAGTGGAACGAGCCGTTTGAGGAGCCCGAGCCGGGCCATCGCCACGTCTCACACTTGTTCGCCCTGCACCCAGGCAAACAAATCACCGTCAACGGCACACCCGACCTGGCGGCCGCAGCGCGAAAGTCACTGGACTACCGTCTTTCACACGGCGGCGGGCATACCGGCTGGAGCAGGGCCTGGATCATCAATTTCTGGGCCCGTCTTCAGGATGGCGAGAAAGCCCACGAAAACGTGCAGGCGCTGCTGCAAAAATCGACACTGCCCAATCTTTTCGATACGCATCCGCCGTTTCAGATTGACGGCAACTTCGGCGGGACCGCCGGCATTGCCGAGATGCTGCTGCAAAGCCACACGGGCGAGCTTCATCTGCTGCCCGCACTGCCTTCGGCCTGGCCGAACGGCCATATCGAGGGCCTGCGCGCCCGCGGCGGCTTCGAGGTGGACATTGAATGGAAGAACGGCAAGCTCAGCACCGGCGTTATACATTCGAGACTTGGTGGAAAGTGCTCAATTCGTTCGGCCGCAGCGGTCAAGCTCAAATCGAACAGGTCGATCTTTGGACAAACCATTGAGTTCGACACGGACCCCGGACGTACCTACGTCCTGTTAGTGGATTAGCTGCTCGCGCGGTTTTGCGCGGGCAGAGTGTTGATAAACGCCCAAGCTCAGAATATGCTATTGTGCGAACACACGGGTATTTTGAAGCGCGACATTATGCAAACAAGGAAATTAGGCCATACCGACCTCGAACTGACAACCGTGGGCCTGGGTACCTGGGCCATGGGCGGGCCATGGGAGTTCGGCTGGGGACCGCAGGACGACGGCGAAGCCATTGCCGCGATACAGGCCGCCCTTGAGACGGGCATCAACTGGATCGATACCGCTCCCGCATACGGACTGGGCCATTCCGAAGAGCTTATCCGAGAAGCCCTCAAGCAAAGAAGTGAAAAACCTGTCGTCGCAACCAAATGCGGGATTCTGTGGAACCAGAAGAGGGAGAAAGTAACCTGCCTGAAACGAGACAGTGTCCGCCAGGAATGTCACGCCAGCCTGAAGAGACTCGGCATCGAGGTTATTGATCTCTATCAAATGCACTGGCCCGATCCCGACGAAGATGTCGAGCAGGCGTGGGAGGAAATGGCCAGGTTGTGCCGGGAAGGGAAGGTTCGATATCTCGGCGTATCGAATTTCAACCTCGAGCAAATCAAACGCGTGCAGAAGATTCACCCCATCGCTTCACTTCAGCCGCCTTACAGTATGCTGCACCGCAAGGTTGAAGACGAGTTGCTGGACTATTGTGCTCAAAACGATATAGGGGTTGTCGCGTACAGCCCGATGCAGCGAGGTCTGCTCACGGGTAAGTTCAATGCCAAGAGGCTTGCGGATTTGCCGTTGGATGACCACCGAAGAAAAAGTGCCGACTTTCAGGAGCCGCAATTCAGTGCGACATTGGAGTTCGTCGAGGGGCTGCGGAAAATAGCGAAGCGCAACGGCCGGACCTGCGCCCAGTTGGCCATAAGCTGGGTCCTGCGCCGCCCCGAAGTCACCGCCGCCATCGCCGGGGCACGCCGGCCCAGCCAGATTATCGAAACCGCCCCCACGTCGGACTGGAAGCTAAGTAGAAAAGACATCGACAAAATCGAAAAGCTCCTGGCCGAACGCGAGGCTAAACTGAAATGACACACTGCCGACCATATAGCCGGAGGGCGTCAGGTAGCTTGCGAAAAGTTTGCTTCGCGGCACTTCTCTTTTGCATTTGCGCGATCCTTCAGGGATGCCCGATATTCCCTTCGTACGGGCATCCTGATGTGGTGCCGCCCTATCTTAGACCCGTCGATGGACACCCAAACACGTTTCGAATGTTTGTTCTCAGTACATTCCGCAACCAAGAGGACTATGTCAAGGCGGTAAGGGTGACTGGCTGGATGGAAGCATACGAGGGCAACATTGTTATTTGCTGGGAGATTCGCGCCACAGAGCGCATTTCCATGCACGGTTTCCAGGTGGAAGTCGGACGCGTTCCGGATGGGTTCAAACAAACTATCCCTGAAGGAGGAGCGAAATTTACCCCTGAGTCGGGGAAATTATATTACATTTCTGTTTCGCTGCAGAACTATCCGGGACGGGAATGGATAACACACAGTTTTGAGGGAGGCGTAACAGGGAATCAGTAATGAAGTTCAGGAAGGCAAATTCAAAACAGGACAAATAATGGCGGACAATAAAGACATCTACACAAGTCCTCTGGTTGAGAGGAATGCTTCGAGGGAAATGGCTGAGCTGTTTGGGGCCCAGAAGAAATTCAGCACGTGGCGCAGGCTGTGGCTGGAGCTGGCTAAGGCGCAGAAGAAGCTCGGCCTGGATATAAGCCAGGGCCAGATAAAGCAGATGGCCCGGCACCTTGACGATATCGACTTCAAGAAGGCCGCGCGCTACGAGAAGCAGTTCCGCCATGATGTTATGGCGCACGTCTATGCGTTCGCGGACGCTGCGCCGAAAGCCGAGCCGATCATCCACCTCGGCGCAACAAGCTGCTACGTCGGTGACAACGCCGACTTGATTATCATGCGAAATGCCCTCCAGCTCATCGCGGCCAAGCTGGCGGCGGTTATCGACCTGTTAGGCAAATTCGCGAAGAAGCACCGCTCGCTTGCAACGCTCGGCTTTACACACTATCAGCCCGCCCAGTTGACCACCGTGGGAAAAAGGGCGACGCTGTGGTGCTATGAGTTTGTGATGGACCTGCAGGAAATCGAGCATCGGCTCGATACGCTGCCCTTTCGAGGGGTCAAAGGCACCACCGGCACGCAGGCCTCTTTTCTGGCCCTTTTCGACGGCAATCACAGCAAGGTCAAGCAGCTCGACAAAGCCGTCGCGGCGGCTTTCGGCTTCAAGAGCATTTGTGCCGTGACGGGCCAGACGTACCAGCGAAAAATCGACGCCCTTGCCGTCAACGCCTTGGCCTGCGTCGCACAATCGGCCCATAAGATGTGCAACGACGTTCGGCTGCTCGCAAATCTCAAGGAGATCGAAGAGCCGTTCGAAGAATCGCAAATCGGCTCCTCAGCCATGCCTTACAAGAGAAATCCGATGCGGTGCGAGAGGGCCACTTCGCTGAGCCGGCTCGTCTTGAGCCTGGCCTCCAGCCCGCCGATGACCGCCTCGGAGCAGTGGCTCGAAAGGACACTCGATGACTCGGCCAACCGGCGAGTGGTCATTCCGGAAGCCTTCCTGGCGGTTGACGGCATTCTGCAAATCCTCATCAATGTTGCCGGCGGGCTTGTGGTTTACCCGAAGGTGATAGCCGCACACGTCGCGGCGGAGCTGCCGTTTATGGCCACCGAGAATATCCTGATGGCGGCGGTCAAAGCCGGCGGCAACAGGCAGGAGCTGCACGAAAAGATCAGGCTGCACTCGCACGCAGCCGCCGCCCAAGTCAAGAACCTGGGCAGGCCCA